>MDTE01038726.1_pt1 | contig 11519 bp, 10 predicted proteins | sample 811231 | NCBI WGS metagenome assembly MDTE01 (sample SAMN05326651, study PRJNA326480) | marine metagenome | isolation source: seawater | place: Indian Ocean: Red Sea | collected 2010
GCGTATCGGGGGTTAGTCATAAATGTACCGCCACCGCCAGCCGAGGCTTTTCAATTTCTTCTAACAATGCGAATTTTAGAAGGCTTTGAGCTGCATAAACTTGAGCACCTTAGCACCGAGCATCTTGATACAGTATTTCGCGCTATCCGCGTTGCCGCTGGTGTTCGGATTTCAAACAACAATAAATCAGTTGAGGAAATCCTTGAGCTTTTAACTGATAGAAATATACAGCCGCTTCAACAGCGTGTAGCCGATAAACAAATTATTGAGGGGTTAACGGAACAATTTGGTGAGCAAATAACGCGTCAGACGGCAGAAAATAAATCCCATACGACCTCTATTTCGATTGCCGACCAAGACGGTAACATGATTTGCCTTACTCAAAGTTTAGGTTCGCCTTGGGGGTCAACGGTTGTAATTCCAGGCACAGGCGTATGCATGAATAACTTCATGTATTGGGGAGACTTGAACCCCGACTCGCCAAATCACTTGGTAGGCGGGCAGCGATGGGCGATGTGTTTAAGTCCATCAATTTCCCTGCAAAATAATCAGCCCGTATTGGCTTTAGGGACGCCGGGAAGCTACGGCATCATGCAAACTCAAGCGCAGGCACTGGTGCATTATGTCGATTATGGATTAAATTTAAGACAAGCAATAGAAGCACCTCGTGCCAGATTATTTGATGGAAAAGAAGTTGTGCTCGAAAACCGTGTAACCACCGCGGTTGTCGAAGAACTAAAACGTCGAGGCCATGAAATTAAAAATCCTGGCCCATACACGATGCAGTGCGGAGGCATGCAAGCTGTCTCAAGAGACCCACTTTCCGGTTCACTGGCAGGCACTGCTGATCCGCGTAGAGACGGGGTGGCGATTGGTGTTTGATTATTTTTTAGGTGCCTGACTTAGATCTAAAATACGTTTTTCAAATTCTGGTGCTAAAGCTGGATACCAGTCGGTCACTTTAGGATCGTGGCCAGAGATTAAAAACTCATATCCGCCAGCGATGCTAAAGCACTTGCGGTATCCGTCTATCATCTTTTGAAGATCGTGAAATATTGCAAAAGGCCTTTCAAATTCAACTTCGTCGTAAAGATGCACAGCATCTGATGCCAAAAGTATCCATCCTCTACTAGTATGGACCCGCAATGCCAATTGCCCTCTTGAATGGCCGCCTATCAAATGAAATTCAATGCCTGGTGCAACCGTACTGACCGTATCTTCATAAAACTTCAATCTTTCCTCATAGAGGAGCTCAACTAGTTTTTTCGTGTCCCGCGAATGATAAGCTAGCCGAAAGGGGGCAAATGTCATATCAGGGCCGGTGATGGATTTCATCTCTTCAAAATGTATTGAAAATGTTGCATTTGGGTAATCGTCCAGATTTCCGACATGATCGAAATGAGCATGCGTTAATAAAACGTGGTCAACAGAACTAGCTTTAATACCTATTTTAGCAAGGGTCTCGGCCGGTGATTCCAAAAAGTTTCTCCCTCCGTCTCCTGACAAGTCAGGATTAAAACCAGTATCAACAATAAAGGTGTTACCGTTTCCTGTTATAACGTAAGTGAAGAAGTCTAAGCCCCTGATCATCGTTGACGGGTCACCGCCTAAGTAGGTTGACCCTTCAGGGCGCTCCAATTGTTCTGCATACCGTATCGCATAGACGTCATACGTTGGGATATCAATCATCGTTTTAACTCCCTAACCGGCGCTGTTGTGATTTAAACCTTTTTAAAGTCTTGCTAATAGTCAGTTTCAACTTTTAATTCGATAAAGTTCAAGTACGCCGCAAGAGATTATATTAACTTGTAATTCTTATAAGAATACAGCTAACACGCCGGTGTATGCATAGATTTCATCTCTGCTAATTTCACCGTTTGCGAAAAACCCCACTAGTGGAAAATCGCCTAGCGTTTCCTTGATAATATCGACCTCCCTAGCTGACCGTGAGAATTGGTTAGGACCCCTTGCGGCACATGAAATATAAATCCCACCCCTAATATCTTTTTTGCCAATTCTACGTTTTAAATCCTCAGACATTCTATACATGTCTTTGACTGCGCTTTCTCTGTCGCGACGGCAAAAAAGTAGTTTATCCCCGTCAGAAATATTTTCTGAGATAGCTATAATCTTATTTTCGGGGTCGAGGCCAACCAAGTTTCTTACGGTGTAATCTGCTTTATCAGAGCCGGCTATTGGAAACGCAATAAAGATTGTGCCTCCCATTTTTTGAAAATCGTGCTGAAATTCTTCTCCTATAGTTTCTAAGAGAATATCAAAAGCGGGCCTTCCATCCATTTCGAAAACAATATTTTTTTGTGACTTAGTAATCGTATATATCTCACTTATTGGACTACAGCCTTGACTGAGTCCTGTTAGAACTTCACACATCTCGGGTGACACCAACGCCCCACTTACTGCTTTCCCAGACTGATCTGAAACGTGCGGGCTTCCACCAGACGCCGCAGTTAGCCCCCCTATCAGATAGCTGTTTGTTTCTTGGGCAAGGTTCTCAATTGCCTGCGGGGTAGTCGGCTGCCTGGGATCGGCGTGGGTGATCGCAAGAGGCATGTAAGCCTGTTCTAGCCAGCTTTTTTCGGTTTCTCTGATTTTGGAGCCCGTGTTTTCGTCTCCAGAAAATATTTTGAAGCTTCCCTTTGGCAAGTCTAGGAGGAGTGCCGTTGCTGACGTTTCACCATAAAACTCGCCAACATTACTTAAAACACCGTATCCGGCGGCACCCAACCAATCATTGCAATTGGTTTCTAGTCTTAATCGATTGAGAATGTTTTCCAAATTTGGGAGAAGGTCCTCTGAAACATATAAAATACCGAGAGTACCTCTGGCATTCTCCAATTGAGAACAAAGTTCGCTGATTGTGTCCTCCCAAACGGATTTTATGCTGGTCGCGCTAAAAAATTTTCTGCCTGAAGTGGTCATTATGCTCAGTCCTGCTTTCTAGTTAGAGCGCTAGCTTATTTCCAAAGGCCTCTTGTTTCTAGGTTTTGGACACAATTATTTTTTAGTAAATTATTCAATCTTCTTCCGAAAGAACCTGCTCAACAGCTGAAATTAGTTTTGGGGAAGTTGGGCTAGTACTTGAGGCAAACCAGTCAACGGGCTTTCCCTGTTTATTTAATAAAAACTTATAGAAATTCCAACGTGGCTTTGAAAGGGTACCAAGTTGCTTGGCTGCCCACAAAAAAAATGGGTGCGCTTTTTCGCCCTTAACTCGTGTTTTTTTTGTCATGGGAAAGCTAATGTTGAAGTTCACTTTGCAAAAATTTTTGATTTCTTTCTCCGTTCCCGGCTCCTGGCCTCCAAAATCGTTCGATGGCACGCCGAGAACAATCAATCCGTTCTCCTTATATTTCTCCCACAAACTCTGGAGCCCGTTATATTGTTGAGTGAAACCACAACGTGACGCAGTGTTTACAACTAATATTGCCTTTCCGGTATAGTCAGATAGAGAGATGTGCCCTCCTTCTATAGATTGAAAAGTAAACATATGAGCTGATCCCGCGTTTGCTGCTGTCCAAGATTGAATCAAGAGACCGAAAGAAATTATCAATATTCTCTGCCACATCCGTCAATACCCTATTCGGCATCAAGGCTTCAGGTGCCTATTAGTAAGATCAGTATACCAACTACGAGTGCTATAATTCCTAGTAGCTCGCTGAAATTACTTTTTTCCTTAAAAAATAGGTAGGAAGCAATAAAAGTAAACACTAGTTCAATTTGGCCCAACGCTCTAACGTATGCAGCGTTTTGCAGGGTCATGGCAGTAAACCAGCATGCAGAACCGAGCATTCCGCTGAACCCGACAAGTCCCGCTACACTCCAATTTTTGATTACATTTGTTATTTCACCAGGTTCCTTTGCAATCAGGTAGGCTGACATTAGTATCGTCTGCAATATTGTAACGCAGGCTAGTGTGAATGCTGCCTGAATGGCGACGCCTTCACCGCCCAAGGATAAGGACGCCGCTCGGTAAGAAATTGCTGAAATCCCGAACATCGTACCCGAGGCAATTCCAATAAGGGCAGTCTTCTGCAGAAGCGAGGAAAATAAACTTTTTAGTCCTGTTTCTTGTCGGGCAGTTGAAATAGCCATTACTGCTATCAGGCTGACTGCTATGCCGAGTATAGCGCCTGGCGTTAGTGTGTCTCCTAAAATTACGAGACCAAAAATAGCTGTCTGAGCTGTTTCTGTCTTTGAGTAAGCAGTTCCTACAGCAAAATTTCGGAAAGAAAAAAGATACACCAAAAGAGCGGTTGCTATAATCTGTGTTATCCCACCCAACATGCCAAAAAATATAAATTCCGCGTTTGGATCTGGCATTTTGAGACCAAAAATTTGATTAAGTATTGCCAAGTAAATAAGAGCGAATGGAACTGCGTAGAAAAAACGAACATAAGTGGCACCAGCCGTGCTGAGGCGAGACTTTAGGTGTTTTTGGAGGGCGGATCTTAAATTCTGCGAAAACGCAGCAAGTATTGTTATAGGTATCCATAATTCCATAATAAATTAACCTCAGAATGATTATCAGCTGTCGCCTAAGGATTTATAATTATTAATCCTAATTGTTTACAGCTCTGACTTTCGAAAATAATCTTGCGATGTGCCAAATGACTATTTGAAAAGTGTATATTTTTCAAACCAAAACTCGGTTTAACTTCGAGCGGTGCGCCTGATTTGGCAGTCCTTTCTCTTGAGTGCTTCTGGTTGGAGTGCGGTCCCCAATCCTGCGGCGTTGGGCGCGGAAATTCTGCCGTTATTCAACGGAGGGAGACTAGTCATCAATTCAGTATACCAGCCAAAATAGAATGCTCTTACTATTTCCTGAATCTCACAATTTTTTGAAGCCATTGCGAGATGCGTAGAAGCCGTTAAAGCAACGGGACCCGTACAATCGTGAAAAGCCACGGGAACGTGCCAGGCCTCCGCCATTGTTGCTACTTTTTTAGCTTCGGTAAGGCCGCCACACCAAGCAATATCCATTATTATTAAACTAAGTGAGTCTAGTTCCAGGAGATACCTGTAATCGGCAATGCCTCCGCGTGTTTCGCCTACCGCTATGGGGCATGAAGTAGACCGAGCTACCCTATCCAAGGACCCGAGATGATCCATGAAAACGGGATCCTCAACCCAATAGGGTGAAAATTGTTCCAGTTCCCGAGAAATTTTGACGGCATTTGGTCTATCCCAGAGGGCGTGAAGCTCGGCCATAACATCCATTTTGTCACCGACAGATTTCCTTATTTTCTCATATGGCCCTAGGGCTTTTTTCATATCAGCGCTCGAGATATGATGTCCGTTTGATAACTCAGCCGCATAGTCAAATGGCCAAATTTTCATACCGTCTATACCCATTTCAAGAAGAGAATTTGCTAGGTCGTCGGCATTATTTAGAAACGCGTCAAGATCTTCGTAAGGTCCCTCTGTAGTATCTAGTCCAAAATTGTCTGTGCCTTGGCCAGAACTTTTTCGCACATATCGGTAGCCAGCACATGTATTATAGACTCGTATGTCATCTCTGACAGCGCCCCCGAGCAGTTGGTGAATAGGCTGGTCAGTTGCCTGACCCCAAATATCCCAAAGTGCTACGTCTATAGCTGACCGGCCACGTTGTTCTGCACTTGCGCCGCTAAAACCCACATAGCCAATAAGCTTGGAATGATGTTTGGAAATAAGCAGGGGGTCCTCGTTTAAAATCATTGGCGCAATGGTTTCGTGTATATGAGCTTCCGCTGCACCCGGCCCATAGAATGTTTCACCCAGCCCGATTATACCGTCATCTGTGAAAACTTGCACCCATAGTAAGTTTGGGAACTCATCTATACGAATAGTTTCTATTGCGCTTATTTTCATTACTTCTTCCGTTTCTTTTTATTGAAAATGCAAAATCTAAGATTTACGTTCCAGTGCTTCTTTTAAACTATTGACAGCGTGCTCGACTGATCTGCTGAGATTTAACTCCCATGTCTTTAAATCAGAAGTGTAGTTTCCATCCGAAAATAATATACCACGAGAGGAATTAACTACACCGCCCTCAAAACCGCTAGTTCGTTTAACGAAGGCCCTAACGGCATCATCGGCTCCGCCACCTTGTGCCCCATAACCCGGTATCAAAAATAGTGCATTTGGCAGTATCTCACGAAGTCTATCTGCCTGTTCCGGATATGTCGCACCAACTACAATTCCTATCGATGACCAACCAGTATCCGGTCCTATGAATTTATCAGCAATTGGCTGCAAGGATTGGCCGATGAATTCGTAGAGAGGTATGTTTTCAACATGAACATTCTGATAGTCACCTGATCCAGGATTACTTGTTTTGACCAAAATAAAGATCCCGCGTTTATTAACGGCCACTTCGTTCAAATAAGGTTCTAGCGTGTCCTTTCCTAAAAACGGGTTTATTGTTAAGGCGTCGGAAAGGAGCGGCGCTTCATCGGTTAAATACGCCTCCGCATATGCCACTGCCGTACTGCCAATATCTCCTCTCTTGGCGTCCATAAGAACCAAAATGTCGTTACTTCGAGCATATTTGGTTATTGCATCTAACGCTCTGATGCCTCGCCATCCAAGTTTTTCAAAAAAGGCTGACTGAGGTTTTATTATTGCCACTTTTCCAGCAATCATATCGATAACGGCTTTTAAAAAACTCTCTATGGCAGGAGCTGTCCGCGGATCGTTTGGCTTCATTGTGCCATCGCAGAACAAGGGAGGAATTTTGTCTAAGTAAGGATCCAGGCCTACACAAAGTGGATTGCCGATATGGCGAGTGCTTTGAACGAGCCGGTCTCCGAAATGCATTTACTGGTTCCCTTTTAAATATATATTTCAGAGTTTAAACGTACCGAACTTCGTCTTTTTATACCATGGGTTAGAAAGAAAAAATTATTTTGGACAAGTTTATTTAATGTACTATTTAAAAATGGAACAAGGTGGTGGAATGTGGTTAAATATAGAGCTGGGGGCATTCGATGTCGCTATTGAAATCTGACGACCCCGCGGCATTTTCTGAATTTAGGACTGAAAACAATACAGGTCTACTATTCACTTCAGACCATAATGGGGATGCTATACCCAAGCAGCTTGAGTTGCTCGGCGTTCCGAAATATGAATTAAGACGCCATGTGGCTTATGATATTGGCATAAATGCCGTCTCACACTACTTATCGAAAAGATTCAGTGCACCTCTAATAACTGCCAATTATTCTCGGTTAGTTATAGATTGTAATAGAAGTCCCGGTAGTCCGGGATCTATCCCTCCTGTTTCAGATCAAACCGTTGTTCCCGGAAATATCGATCTCGATCAACACCTGCGGAGACAGAGGGAAGAGGAAATATTTTACCCTTACCATTATGCTATCGAGCGACATTTGAAGCGGTGGCAACCGGCAGCGGATCAGTACAAAAGGCAGGTATTGATTGCTCTTCACAGTTTTACGCCAGTGATGAATGGCGTATTCAGGCCATGGCAAATAGGGATTTTATGGAAAGATGATAAGCGCTTAGCGCAGCCGCTCATAACCAGTTTGAGCGAAGACAAGACTTTGAATATTGGGGATAACCAGCCGTATTCAGGAAGTGAACCCGCTGGTTATACTTTTCTCAAGCATGTGCCTGAGCATAACCTTGTTTCTATAGCAGTTGAGTTTAGGCAAGATTTAATAGAGTTCGGTTCTGGAGCAGAGAAGTGGGCGGAAAATTTTGCCTTATCATTTGAAAAAATTTGGCCTACTTTAAGTTTTTAAGTGTTAGCTTAATCCAAGTCTTGTAATTTTAGATCGCACCTCTAACCTGATTTCTGACAATGATTGGTGAAATAAAAAGAGACTAATAAGCAAATAATTAACGATTGGAATTATTATGGCAAGTCCCGACGAGCAATTTGATGAGCAGACAAAACTGGAATTAGAGGCAGCAGCTTTCCGGCGTTTAATGGCGCATTTGGACGAGCGCAAGGATGTCCAAAATATTGACCTTATGAACTTGGCAGGGTTCTGCCGAAACTGCATGTCCAAATGGTACTTGGCTGCAGCGGAAGAACGTGGCCAATCTCTAGATTACGAGGGTGCACGAGAAATAGTTTATGGTATGCCTTATCCCGAGTGGAAGGATAAATTTCAAACAGAGGCGTCGCCGGCGCAAAAAAAAGCATTCAGCGAAAATATCGAGAAGTGACCGATTAGGCTCCTCATTGTTGCGAGTGCGATTACAAGCTAGTGATATAGTTACTAGATTGACAGCTTTTGATCTTCTCCAGGTCGGGATATGATATCAATCCAGTTGATTATCATTCTTGTAAAAAGTGCTTTCTGAAGAAAGGAAAAATAATGCCAGACGCAGGTGCTTCTAAGCTAACGTCAAAACATTGGGATTTTGATATTTTAGTTGTCGGTGGAGGCTTGGCGGGTCTTTATTCCATTTACCGTTTTCGCAGAATGGGCCTTTCCGTCAAGGTATTAGAAGCTGGAGACGGGGTGGGTGGCACCTGGTTTTGGAACCGTTATCCAGGCTGTCGCTGCGATGTAGAGAGTATGGAATATTCCTACTCTTTCGATGAGAAATTGCAGCAAGATTGGAAATGGCCGGAGCGGTACGGCACGCAGCCGGCAATTTTAGAATATATTAATCACGTGGCAGAGCGTTTTGATTTAATGAGAGATGTTCAGTTAAATACACGCGTTACCGATGCTGTCTTTGATAAAGATAAAGGCATTTGGACCTTAAGTACCGATACAAATGAGACGTTTAAAGCGCCGATATGCATAATGGCTACTGGGAACCTGTCCACACCAAGAAAACCGGACTTCCCTGGTTTAGATGTATTTAAGGGTGATTGGTACCATACTGGCCTCTGGCCTAAAGAGGGGGTTAATTTCTCTGGTAAGCGGGTGGGAGTGATTGGCACTGGTTCTTCAGGTGTTCAAATGATGCCGCACATAGCTCGGGAAGCAAAACATTTAACAGTCTTTCAACGCACTGCAAACTTTAGTCTGCCAGCACGAAATGCTCCCCTCAATCCAGAAAAAGAGCGGAAGCACAAGGCGGAATATGTAGAGCGCAGAAAAGCTGCGTATGATACGCCATTTGGCATAGCAGGATTTCCGCCTCCAACGAAATCAGCACTGGAAGTAACAGAAGAAGACCGCATGAAAAGTTACGAGGCGAAATGGCAGGAAGGCGGCAGTATTAGTTATCTTTATGCCTACACTGATTTATTGCTTAATAAAGAATCTAACGATACCGCGTCTGAGTTTGTTAGAAACAAAATTAGGGAAACCGTCAAAGATCCTGAGACTGCCGAATTGTTATGTCCAGATAATCATCCTATCGGTACAAAACGGCTTATCTTAGACAGTCAATACTATGAAATTTTCAATGAAGATCATGTCGAACTCGTCGATGTCAGAAATGCACCAATAACAGAAATAACCGAAAGCGGCATACAAACCACAGACCGTCATTATGAGTTAGACGCAATCGCGTTTGCTACAGGTTTTGATGCAATGACCGGCGCTATGCGAGAGATAGATATAAGGGTTAATGGCGGCCCAACCCTTGATGAGCAATGGGAGGCAGGGCCTAGGACCTATTTAGGATTGATGGTGGCTGGTTTACCTAACCTTTTTATGATTACGGGGCCCCAGAGTCCTGGTGTAAAAAGTCAAATGATCTTATCGATTGAATGGCACGTAGACTGGATTGCTGATTGTCTTCAACACATGAAAGATAACAAACTCAATCGGATAGAGGCCACGACCGAAGCGCAGGAAAATTGGGTAAAACATGTAAAAGACGTTGCAGACTCCACACTTTATCCTCTCGCCAACTCTTGGTACATGGGTGTAAATATACCGGGTAAACCAAAGGTCTTTATGCCTTATGTTGGCGGTGTACACACGTACACGAAGGAATGCGATCGGGTGGTTGCAAATGGATATGAAGGTTTTGTAATGTCCAGGGAGGAAATTAGCGTTACTTAATACTGAACGATACTTTCTAAAACTTTGACATTAAGCGGGACCAGTAATCGCATCTGATTCCGGCGGTAAAGGTGATATAATTTGTCTTCGCAGCGTGCTTTGGAAACTAGCAGGTCACTAGTAATGATGGGCTGGTTTTTTTGTGCTCTATTTTTCTTTTATGCGTTTGTCTTACGTGTAGCTCCAGCTGTAATGGTTGAAGAACTGATGCGGGAATTCACCGTTGGGGCAGCCATTTTAGGTTATTTATCAGCGACCTACCTCTACATTTATGCAGCACTTCAAATTCCTCTTGGTTTAGTGGTGGACAAATACGGACTGCGTGGCGTAGTTGCGGGTGCCTGTGCGGTATGCGGTATTGGTTCAGTTGTCTTCTCGCTGGCTGAAAACGTATATGTGGCTTATCTGGGCAGAGGTCTCGTGGGTGCGGGAGCAGCTTTTAGTTTTGTAGGGGCTTTAAATATGGCTGCCAGGTGGTTCCCTTCTCGATTTGCCGTGTTGGGAGGATGGGCGCAGATGATGGGCTCGGTGGGAGGCTTTGTAGGTCAAGCACCACTCAGTATGGCTGTTGCTGCTTTTGGTTGGCGAAGCTGTAATTTAAGCCTTGGAGCAGGAGGGATATTTTTAGCGGTGTTATTATTGTTCACCGTTCGGGATCCTAAGAAAAATGGGAATTCAAATGATAATCTTTCCATCTGGCTTGGTCTTAAATATGTGTGCACGAATTCACAAACTTGGCTTGCAACTTTAGCTGCAGCCGGCCTAACAGGAACTTTATTAGCCTTTGCTGGCTTGTGGGGAGTACCATATTTAATGGCCGCAAGAGAGATAGATAAACCGAGTGCAGCTAGCTTTATCTCGATAATCTTTATTGGGTGGGCTGTTGGAGCGCCATTTTTTGGGTGGTTGTCAGATAGGATTGGGAAGCGTCGTGTTTTATTGCTTTGTGGTACCGCCGGTGCAGCATTGACAATTAGTACAATAATCGTTTTCCCAAAATTATCGACAATTTTGATTATTCCTGTCTTAACTTTGAAAGGATTTTTTTCGGCTTCAATGATTCTAGGGTTTGCTCTTGCGAAAGAGAATAATCCGGCTGAGTCAAGTGGTGTGGCTCTTGGTTTAATAAATACTTTTGTGGTTGGGAGCGGGGCAATTTTGCAACCGGTAGTAGGTGTTTTGCTCGATTACACATGGTCTGGTCAAACGAGTGGGGGTGTGAGGATTTTTGATGTTGAGGCTTTTCAGGTCTCAATGGCAATTTTACCGCTCATTTGTTTGTTGAGCTTTGTATCCGCATTTTATCTACGCGAGCCTCATTCAATCCAAAATACATCATAGATAGTTTTTCGCAGTAAATTGATGCCAGTATTTTGATTATATGTACTTCTCATTACTTGAAGGGTTGTATTAAAAAGTTAATGTGATAGAGATATTGTTTAAGACAAGGCTGTTAGAAAGTAGAATACTTTTAGTAGTTTAGACGACTGGATGTAAAATGGCGGAAGGCGAAGACTGGCA
>MDTE01102628.1_pt1 | contig 11519 bp, 7 predicted proteins | sample 811231 | NCBI WGS metagenome assembly MDTE01 (sample SAMN05326651, study PRJNA326480) | marine metagenome | isolation source: seawater | place: Indian Ocean: Red Sea | collected 2010
CCCGAACAAGGCAAACTGCGACGTCAATTTGTTCTTCAGCAGATTCACCAGCAGGGCTCCCGCGACCGGGCCTCCCAGCGTACCGCGTCCGCCTACCGCGACCCAGATAACAACTTCAATCGACTCCTTCACCTCCATGTTGGTCGGCGTAAAAATTTTCATCTGGGGCGTGTAGAGCATCCCGGCCAGCCCCGCGATCATCGCCGACAAACTGAAGACGAACACCTTGAAAGCATACGGCTTGTAGCCGGCAAACCGCAGCCGTGTCTCATTGTCCCGGATGGCAACCAGTACGCGTCCCAGTCGGGAACGGACCACCATCCTGCTTAGCAAATACACGCCAACCAGACAGGCCAACGTAATCAGGTACAGCGTGAACTGCGTCGCATCGTCGTTGAGTGGAAACCCACCGATCTTGTCAAAGCGGGTCAGCCCATTCGTTCCGCAGAGCTTCATGTCGTTCATACAGAACACCAGCCAGGCGGCCAGCGTGATGGCCTGAGTGAGCACCGCAAAGAAAACACCGCGGACCCGGCTGCGAAACACGAAAAAGCCGATCACCAGCGCCACCAGTCCGGGAATCAACATGCCCAACCCGACGGTCGCAGAAAGAAAATAGAACGGCTTCCAGAACCAGGGGGTCAACGCATCCTCAGGCAATTCACCCACGCCGTAGGGATAGACAACGTATAAACAGGCCGGAATTTTCCAGCCCGCCTTGTCGATGATGCCCTCTGGTCCTCCGTGGTGCGCCAGGTACATCCCCATCGCGTAGCCACCCAGGGAGAAAAAGAAAGACTGACAGAGACAGAGCATCCCTGTGTAGCCCCACAGTAGGTCGAGACTGAGCGCGACCATCGCCAGGGCCAGGTACCGTCCCATCATGCGAACGGTTTCGATACTGATCCAATCCAGCCAGTAGAGACCAGGAACGCAAACCGCCGCTGCCAGCAGCAACGCCCAGGTCACCAGGCGGCGCACGGAACTACTGCGTGCCGCAGTGCGGCCGCGCGAGCGCGCAGCCGGCGCCGGCTCCAGCTCATCGTCTTTCGGCTGACCTGTCATCGTCCCTCGCGTCTCTCTGCCAACCCACTGCCCACGCTACACGTCAGCTAGTCTGCCTCGAGGTGGAAACAGTCCCGCCGGTTTCCACTGAATGAAAATGATTACGATTGCCAAAATCAATACTTTGCCCCAGATGGCTTCGAAAGTCGGCTCCAGCAACTTGTTGACCACACCGAGCCCAAGCCCGGCCCAGACAGCGCCCGCAAGCTCGCCCACACCACCGGTCACCACCACCAGAAACGAATCGACAATATAATTCTGCCCCATGTCAGGCGTAACTCCACCGATCAAAGTGAGTGCACAGCCGGCGACACCAGCCAGCCCCGCTCCCAGGGCGAACGTGAAGCCGTCCGTCCAGCGAGTGTTCACACCCAGACTGGTTGCCGTTTCACGGTTTTGCACGGTTGCCCGAACCAGTAACCCTAACCTTGTGTAGTTCATCACCCAGTAGACCGCGAGCACACAACTCGTGGTCAGTCCCAGAATGAACAAGCGGTTGTAGGGGAGATTCAAATCCTGCATCGGTTCCGTATTACCGACCAGCCAGGTGGGACTGTTCACGCCCACGTTGTCACCAAAGATCACCCGGGCCAACTGGATCAAGACCAGCCCGATGCCCCACGTCGCCAGCAACGTATCGAGCGGGCGTCCATAGAGGTGCCTCACCACCAGAAACTCCATCAGCCAGCCCACGCAACCCGCCACGAAAAACGCGGCCGGAATGGCAAAGATAAAATAAACGTTGACAGGGTTGTCCGGCAGCGAATGCCCGGATAACCACTGCATTCCGTAGGTTGTGTAGGCGCCCACCATCATCAATTCGCCATGCGCCATGTTGATCACACCCATCTGCCCGAAAATCACCGACAGCCCCAGCGCCATCAACACCAGGACCGAACCCAGTGACAGTCCGCTGAAGACATATCCCAGCCAACGTACACGCAACTGGTACGACTCGATCGCGTCGAGCGACTGCTGGTAGACCTCCAGTTGAATCGCACTCAGCACAGAAGCTGTCCCCGGCTCCGCCTTTTCCGCCTTCTCGAGAAGCTCTTTCAATAACGCTCCCCCCCGCGCGCTGCAGAGGGTCCCCAAATTTCGGGCCGCCTCCAGGCGAATTTCATCGCTAACTTCAGCCGCAGGGGCCCCCAGTTGGATCAGGGACCGGCTCTCCTGCATCACATGCTGGATCTTGGCGTCAGCCTCGCGCTTCAGTGCCAGTTCCAGATCAGCCAGTACCTCGGTCTTGCGGACACTCCCCATCTTGACCGCCGCTGCCAGGCGCACATCGTCGTCGCTGGCAAACAGTTGCAGCTTGCGCACCAGATTCATGATCAGACGCCGTTCGCGCCGCCTGGGCCCCACCGCCTCCAGCTCACTCTTGGCAACCACCTGCCGGGCCCCATCCATCTGGCGTTCCACGCCGGTAAGCGGGTCGGAGAGCGGAGCCATCGACTTTCCGTCGACGGTTTGCAGCCCGGGGCACCACACCACCTGGTCCTGGAAGCGGTAGATCTGCCCGAGTTGAAATGCCTCCAGAAAGGAAAGCAACCGGCCTTCCCGGTTGGCACCCACAGCCTCCAGACCGCGTTGCCGGGTCTCCTTGTCAGAGCTGGCAATCCGCGTAATCAGATCGCGGGCTCCCTCGTCCGCGGTCTGCGCCTTGCCCAGCGTGAACGCGCCTTGCCATACCAGGGCAAAAAAAACCAACGATTTCCACCTGTATTCCATGCGCTCCGCCTGCCGCAAGATGAACGGGCCTGCTTGACGCGGCACCAAGACGATGCCCGCCGTAGTACCGACCCACCCGGGAGAGAGCACTACGGTGCCACAGCACCCGCCGCCGGCCCCGTCATTTCTCCTCCAGTGGGATGCAACTGTAATCCACAGGTCCCAGGTTTGACAAGAAGCAAGGGGGAGCCGCGGGTCGGCTGGGACCCGGACTCCCCCTGTACAGTCCTTGTTTTACCTCAAGCCTTCGGGGCCCTATTTTTTGGGACCACCCGTGGGTGCCGGTACTTGACCGTCTTCGTGCAGGTACTTGCTGTACGAATCGGGTTCGACCAGTCCTTCGGTCTGGTAAACGATCTTGAACTGACCGTCCGCCAGAATCTCTCCAATGTAAACCGGCTTGTGGGTGTGCTGGTTGGTGGCATGCATGTTTTTCTTGCCGCCAGGAGCGTCAAACTCCAACCCGTACACCGCGTCACGGACCTTATCGACGTCGAAACTACCCGCCTTTTCGGCAGCCGCTTTCCAGACGTAGACGCCAAAATAGGCCGCCTCGATGGGGTCGTCCGTCACGCGGGCGCTACCACCGGGGAGATTGTTAGCTTCACAGTACTTCTTGAAATTGGCCACGAAAGTCTGGTTACCGGGGCTGTCAATGCTCTGGAAGTAATTCCAGGCAGCCAGGTGACCAACTAGCGGAGGAACGTCCATCGCACGCAATTCGTCTTCCGCAACCGAAAACGCCATCACCGGGCAATCCGCCGAAGTCAGACCCTGGTTCGCAAATTCCTTGTAGAAGGGCACATTGCTGTCGCCATTAATGGTCGAGAGCACGCAGGCGTCGCCACTGGCGGCGAAATCCTTGATCTTGCCCACAATCGTTTGATAGTCCTGATGGTGGAAGGGAGTGTATTCTTCGATGATGTTCTCATCCGCCACGCCCTTACTCTTGAGAAACGCCTTGAGAACCTTGTTGGCGGTTCGCGGGAAGACGTAATCGGTACCGAGCAGGTAAAACTTTTTGTACTCGCCACCCTCTTCACTCATCAGGTATTCCGCAGCGGGAATCAACTGTTGATTGGGGGAAGCACCGGTGTAGAACACGTTCAGTGACTGCTCTTCACCTTCGTACTGGACAGGATAGAACAGCAGCGCGTTCTGCTCTTCATAAACTGGCAATACGGACTTTCGACTGACCGACGTCCAGCAACCGAACGTCACCGCGACCTCATCCTGTGTGATCAGCTGCTGGGCCTTCTCCGCGAACAAGTCCCAGTCGCTGGCCGGATCGACCACGACCGCTTCAACCTGTTTGCCAAGTACGCCGCCGGACGCATTGATCTCTTCCACCGCCATCAATACCACGTCCCGCAACGAGGTCTCTGAAATCGCCATGGTACCGGACAGCGAATGCAGAATCCCTACTTTGACCGTCTCGCCACTCGGTGCATCCTTGGCACCGGACGAATCACTCGACCCACTCTCCGGAGCTGCGGCCGTGCTCTCACTGCCACCCTCGCTCGCTGCCGGCGCATCACCACCTGCTTCCGAACCGGTTGTCGATGTTCCACCGCACCCGATGGCTGCCACCATCGCGAACATCGCCAACACTGCTGCTAAATTCCACGTCCTGCTCATCTTCCGAACCGCCTTTCTGCCCAGTCTGGGGGGGGTAGTCTTGGACCACGCGTCCTCCTCGGCGCGTCAATAAGTCCACTAACCGTTCCCGCAAACCGTGTGCCGAATACCGACCGCGCACACGGACCCACACCTCGAAACGAACCGTTTCGCCTGAAACCAGACGGTTTTCGCGTCAGAAAAAATCCAAGTTCCTGACATCCCCCACCGGGTGCCCGCCACGCTAGCACTCTCTGCCTGCCCTACGCGCACCGAAACTGGCCCCCGGCGTAACCAAAATTGGCCGCCTGGGCGCACAAAAAAGGGCGGCCCAGCTGGGCCGCCCTTAGAGATTCGCCTTAGATACTCTCTCTCTTAGAACTGCAATTGCGTTCCTAGAGTAAAGGTATCCGTGTTTTCCGCGCCACTGTGGTCATCATATACCGACCAGACTGCGGAAATGCGGGCGTTATGGCCATTCATGATGTAGTTCAACTGGAAATCGGTCTGGTTATCCTGACCGCTGGTCCAGGACGCGCTGGTGTATTCCATATAGCGTGTCATGAACTGTAGCTTACCCTCGAGGGACATGATATTCATCGCATTGGGGAACAGGTAACTTCCCAGAATGAAATAACCATCTCCGGTTCGGGGGCGGTTGGTACCGATTAGCACCTCATTACCGTCACCGTCCACGCCATTGTGGTCGTCATTGTTATAGTAGGCCCCTTCGACCGTCATCACGCCACCGTTGTTGAGCGGACGCTCGAAAAGTGCGTCGATGCTCCAACTGGTCTGGTCCTGGAACACACCCGCCGCAGCGGCGTCTGCCAAAGCGTTGTGGCGATGCATGAAGGCGACACCTACAGCCAGGATTTCCTTTTCCCCGTAATAGGTACTGGCGTTGTAATATCCGGGCTCCGGATCCAGCAAATTCAAGGTCAGCCGCCCGGTGATCATCAGGTTGTCCGTATCGGCATTACCCACGCGAACTGCTGAGCCATCGTGGTCGCCTTCGAAGGCCCCAATCTGCCACTTGAAGGCACCATCACCGTACTGGCCAAACAATGCGGCACCGTCATCACGACCCTGGAAGATGTTCGGATGGCCGAATTGAACCCAGGGGAAATTCCAGGCATTCAGGTAAAAAGGGCCGTCCAGGTTGGAACGGTCGCTCGGCGGCAGGAAACGGCCTGTCCACAGCGAGATGTGGTCGGTTAGTTGGAACTTGGCTATGAGATCCAAAATTCGCACGCTGGCACCTTCATCGGTGCCGTCCAGGTTGAATCCCTGGGCGTTATCGATGTCGGTGTTGAATTCGAACCCAATCCGCTCATGGCCCTGGCCATTAAGATAGATACGGGCGTTATTCAGGGAAAAATCCTGCGCAGTCCCGCCGTTCGCGGAATTGCCACCTTCAATGGCATTGTAACTGGTACGCAAGCCAGCACCGATGCTCAACGAAGTGTTGGCGCCCCAGTCGAATTTGACCTTGCCCGGACCCTTGGTGTCACAGCTTTCCGCTGACTTGGCCTTTTTGCCCTTAGACTTCTGGGCAGCTGACTTCTGCACCAGATCACTCAGGGTAAAGCTGGCGGTCTCTACTGGCGTCGAGATCAACTCGTCGGCCACAGCCACTCCCCCAAACCCCATGACTCCCAGACTGAGCGCGATGGCTCGCATAAAATTGATCTTCACTTCCGGCTCCTTGATCACTCACGGAACAAATTATCTGACGATTTCACGCCGGGCACCGCCACCTTCAATACAGCCCGTTGCTGGGCACGCATTGCCGATGCCAGGCGGCACAACGTCGGTACGCTCCGGTCCGCCCCCCCGGTGATCGCATCCGATCCAAATAAAACATCGGGTAATTTATGTCTTCGAAATTACCTGTTTCTACTACGATGACGGCCATTTCAGGCAGGTTCCCTGTTAAGTTATGATGCGCTTGACTGATATAGGGTCTGCCCGGCCAATCTCACCCAGAAGCACCCATGCCCCCCAAAGACCCAACCAAGGTTCCGCTCGTGACAACTGACCGGGACGCATCTGTCGAGACCTGGCTGATCTGGCAATTGGCGGATTCAGCCTTCCCCTGTGGCGGGTTCGCCCACAGTGGGGGTCTGGAGGCCGCCCTAGCCTGGGGGGAAGTAGACGACGATACGGCATTACTTGACTTTGCCCGCAACGCGTTACAGCAAGTTGCCTGGGGCCACCTTCCACTGGTCCGGGCCGCGCACCGGGCCGGTGCCTTTGCCGCTGCCGATGGCTGGTGCGACGCGTTCCTGACTAATCACGTGGCCAACCGCGCCAGTCGCCTGCAGGGAATCGCCTTTCTCTCGACCTCCGCGACCGTCTTTCCGGTTCCGGAACTGACCGAACTACATCGCCAACGCCGCCAGGAAAAGCAACCAGGCCACCTCAGTCCCGTCTTTGGCGCCGTAACCGGACTACTCGCTCTCCCCGTTGAAGAGGCCGTGCGACTTTTCCTGTTTGGTAATCTGCGAAGCTTGATCTCGGCAGCCGTACGGCTAAATATCGTCGGACCACTGCAGGGGCAGGCCATCCAGCACCACCTGGGACCAGACGCCGAGGCAGCCGTTAACCAGACGGCCGATCTACTCCCCCAGGACATCTGTCAGACAGCACCGCTGATTGACATTTTTCAGGGGACCCACGATCGTATTTACTCCAAGCTATTTCAGAGTTAGTTCTCCACCCTCTTTGATCTGAATCAGGAAGCCGGGCATGCACGAAACGGGCCACGACCACCATCACCACGATCACGACCACGGCCACGACCATGAGACCTGGGATCACCCTGGCGAATACGCGACACGTGAATTGCCGATTCCCACACGCGATTACGCGCAACGGGCTTTTACCGTGGGGGTCGGTGGTCCTGTCGGAACCGGCAAGACGGCGCTTGTCCTGGCCCTCTGTAAGGCACTCCGCGACTCAACCAATCTCGCCGTCGTCACGAATGACATTTTCACCCGGGAAGATGCCGAATTCCTGACACGTAACGAAGCCTTGCCCCAGGAACGGATTCGGGCGGTCGAAACCGGCGGCTGCCCCCACGCCGCGATTCGGGAGGACATTTCGGCCAACTTGCTTCAACTGGAAGAACTCACGGAAACATTTCAACCGCGTCTGTTACTACTGGAGTCGGGGGGTGACAACCTGGCGGCCGATTTCAGCCGCGAGCTGGCCGATTACACGATTTACGTGATCGATGTTGCCGGGGGGGATAAAATTCCCCGCAAAGGTGGACCAGGAGTCACCCAATCGGATCTGCTGGTTGTCAACAAAATCGATCTGGCAGATGCGGTCGGCGCTGATCTGGAAGTGATGAAACGAGACAGTGCCAGGATGCGAGGCAATGGCCCCACCGTGTTTGCCCAGATTCGACACGGAGGCGGGGTGGAGGCAATCCGCGATCACGTGCTGGCTGCCGTGGAAAACAGTTGAAACCACAGAGAAGCAACTAGATTGCGACCGTACTGTACGCCGGGCTACTCGTCGGGGCGTACCTGCCAGGTGATCTTGCATCCCGGCAGCCGCCCACGAAGGCGACGCTGGCTGAATTGGCCCGGACTGAGCACCAGGGTCTTCAGGCCGGGCAGTTTGTTCAGACTCAACACGCCGTCGAAAGTGACGCGGGTATCCCGCAAGTCAAGTCGACGCAGCGTCAGTAAACGTATGACCTGCTGCAGACCACGGTCGGTAATCGGTGAACCCGCCAAATCCAGTTCCCGTAGCGACTTCAGACCGACCAGCGATTTGCAGCCCTCACCACTGATCTGCGTGTCAATCAGATGGAGTATTTGCAATGACTTCAAGCGGGCCACCTGTTTCAGATCATTGTCATAGACCCCACCACGCAATTCCACTTCGACATATTCACCTGCTTCGTTCTGGCGTCCCTTTCCATCCAATCGGCCCAGTTCGTCCAACGCGATTTCGTCGAGCGTTTTAAGAGTCGGTCCGCCATAGGACAGTCCTCCCTCGCGAGGCCCGCTGTCGGCCTTACCGGGACCCGGCGGGCCACCCGCAAACAACGGCTGTCCAAGCGCCGCAATTCCCTCCGGCGTCTGCTGCTCCACTGCCCCACCCTCTACAACACCCTTCCCCACGGCATCCTCGTTCGCGCCGGTCGCCTCTGGTTCCGTATCAGACGTCAGCAAGAACAGCAGCAGCAAACCGCTGCAGACCACACAGCCACCGAAGAGAAACAGGCACCCGCTCCCCACAGAAAGCGAACGTTGGCCCCAGACCGCCTCGGAGGGAGCAACGCCGGCCTCACTTTCGGCAGCCACGGAGGACGGCGTTTCTGGCCCAGCAGGGCTCGCGGCTTCATGGCCCCACCGCGGATCCGTATCCACACCCATTTTCGTTCCGCCTCCCCGCACCAAGCCCAGCGCTGAAACACCTCCACTGCTGGCCACTTTGTACAACGTTTCGTAAACGGTTTGCAATCCAAAAACGCAGGTTCCAGAATGCACCAGCACGCCGCGCCGTATCCGCCAGATTCGCCACTCTTACCGGGAGCCGCTTGATGGCCACGTTAACACGACGAAAGTTCCTCGCGGGGATCGCCGCCACCGGGATGGCCACGAGCACTTCCGCAAAAGTTGCCACTCCAAGCAGTCAAGCGACAAGTATCGTCGACGCGCACGTCCATGTGTGGTCGCCGAATACGTCGGAGTTCCCCCTGGCTCCTGGATTCTCAAAATCCGACCTCTGGTTCCCCAGCCATACGGTCGAAGAGGTCCGCCGTTTGGGTGCAACGGCCGGTGTAACCCGCTTTAATCTCGTACAGATGACCTGGTACGGGCTGGACCACTCCTACATCCTCGCTGCCATCGCGCGGGATCCGCAGCATTTTGCTGGGACCGGCATCGTCCCGGCAGTGACGGACGTCGCCCTGGCCGATCCAGGACGCAGCATGGTCGAACTCGCCCGCGGGGGGATCTACGCATTCCGCATCCGTGGCCATTCTACCCGCCCCAGAATTGATACCGGGCCGCGTTGGATGGATTACTCCGGTTTCGAGAACATGTTCAGGACAGGTGCCCAACACAACCTCGCGCTCAGTTTCCTGCTGGGCCCCAGCGACCTTCCGGAAGTGGACCGCATGTGCAAACGCTTTCCTCAGACGCCGGTGATTCTCGATCACTTTTGCCTCATCGGCCGAGAGAAAACTCTGGTTGAAAAGGAAATCCAGACGCTCTGCAAAATGGCACAACACCCACGCGTGATGGTCAAGCTAGGTGCCTTTTATGGACTTGGAGCACAGCAGCCCCCATATCTCGATATGGTGCCTTTGATTCGCCGCGTCGTCGATGCGTTTGGTCCGCAGCGCTGTATGTGGGAAAGCGATGCACCGTTGCAATCGCGGGACGGGCACACCTTCGCAGCCGCGGTGGCGGTCATTCGCGACCACTGTCCATTCCTTTCCCCAACCGACAAACAGAAAATCCTGACCAGTACTGCGGAGAACTTCTTCTTCCGTCGCACATGACTACCTGATCTCACCGCCAACTCCAATCACAACAACGTCATCGCAGACGTCTACCGACAACCGTCAATAGATACGCCAGGGCTGCCTCGCACGGCATTTTTCAAACCTTCTGGTACCGGCGTAACGTGTGAAGCCAGGCGAAAAGAGCAGTTCATTTCGACTGCTCTTTCTCTGTGCGCGGAAACGGCCGCCTAAGTTGTCCCGCCGCGTGTAATGGCTGCGCCGTCCTGCGGTTCCACCATTCACCCGCCCGCGCACTGTCGTAGTGCGGATTCACGAGAGGCATTCTGGCTCCGACCGCGACGCGCCAGACCTGCAGTTGTTTGCGCAGCGCGGTGGTGCGCCCTGGGTGCTGCGAGGCCAGGTTCTCTTTCTCACCCATATCTCTAGCAAGATCGTACAGCTCCATACCCGTGCCATCGAGAAACTCAATCAATTTCCACTTCCCACTACGGATTGCACTGGCTGGCCGACTGTGATGATAGTGTGGGTAATGAAAGTGCACCGCTTCACGATCGAGGCCCGCACTGGGATCCTCCAGGACGGGCCGCAAACTCAATCCGTCGATGGCCTGGTTTTCTGGTAACTGTGTGCCGGCAAGGTCGGTAAAAGTGGGAAAGAAATCATAGCTGATTGCCGGGGTTGCCGAGGTACTCCCAGGCGGCACAAGTGGTGGATACTTCACGATCAGTGGCACGCGAATCCCGCCCTCGTAGAGCGACCCCTTCTCGTCTCGAAGTGGCCCGTTCCCGGTCACCGTTGGGTCGACCTGTGGCTGGTAGTCATAACGTCGATACAACCCGCCATTGTCCGACGTCACGACGATCATGGTGCGCGCAGTCAGCCCAGTCTCAGCAATCGTATCAACGACACGCCCCACCAGGTCATCCACATGTTCAATCATGGCAGCATAGACCGGGTGCGGTAGGTGACGGTCACCGGCAGCGCCAGCTTTGCGGCGATACTTTTCCACCTTGGTGGACATCGCAGCCAATGGGATGTGGACTGCATAGGGCGAAACCATCAGGAAAAAGGGACGTGTTTTGTTTTGTTCGATAAACCGGACCGCCAAATCTGCTTCGAAGTCGGTGCGATACTGCCCCGCGGCGGGCTTCAAGTCAGGGCGCTCTGCAACGCGATAACGTCCCGGCAAGTGTGGACCGTTAATCACAGCAGAAAACTGGTACCCCTGCTTACCGGGCCCGTGACTGCGGCTGTTCCCGAGATGCCACTTTCCAACGTACCCCGTCGCGTACCCGCTGTCGCCAAGAGCCTCCGCCACCGTCTTCACTTCAAGTGGCAGCGCCATCGTGGTCATCGGTGTAATGACACGTTCAAACGGGCGCCAATGACCTGGAATATGCGCCGTGATCCCGATTCGCGCCTGGTTCTGTCCGGACTGTACCGCGCAACGTGTTGGAGAGCAGACTGCGCCGGCAGCATAAAAGTCGGTAAAGCGGAGCCCCTCCGCAGCCAGCCGGTCGATTCGTGGCGTTTCCACAAAGTCATTTCCGTAACAGCCGACATCATGCCACCCTAAATCGTCGATAAACAGGAGGACGATATTCGGCTTTTCGGC
>MDTE01187439.1_pt1 | contig 11519 bp, 24 predicted proteins | sample 811231 | NCBI WGS metagenome assembly MDTE01 (sample SAMN05326651, study PRJNA326480) | marine metagenome | isolation source: seawater | place: Indian Ocean: Red Sea | collected 2010
GTCCCATGCCTATCAAGTTTCGAATCATTCGGAGAAGACTTTGCTAACGAGATGTCAATTATGATTGGTGGTATTATATGAAAAAATTCCTTATACCATTATCAGTAGTTTTATTCATATTCTTTTACCCAGCATTTGAATACCAAACAGACTGCCCTAGTGCATACCTTGACAGAGAAGGAAATGAACTTTGTACTGGTGTCAAGACAGTATTGTGGGAGGCTGTAGCCTTGTTCTCATTATACCATTGGGACGGCATATCCATGTCTACACTTAACACTGATGTAATGTGTTGTTACAACAATAATGCACAATACATGGCTGCAGACGAAGCAAACTACAAGTCTATTTTTCCATTCACTTTATTAACAGGAGTAGTAGCATACATTGAATACAGAAGAAGAACGTCCTGAATGGGAATGGATTGTTAATAGGAGAAAGAAAAAATGAGCTTGAAGATTCTAAACATGGGCGACCGAATAGGCGTGAAAGGTGAAGACGGTGAAGAATTGTACCAATGTGGTGGATGTAATTGGGAGTGTAATTCATACTATACGTTTGAAGATAACAAGAATGAACCAGAGAGCTGGTTATGTGCAACATGTATGATTGACATAATCGAAGGAAAGGAGTTTGATATGGTAAATGAAAAAGAAAATTAACGGTGAAGAATTAAAGGTTATAGCAAAGAATGACTATGATAACAGGATTGGTCTTCGGTATAATTGGCGATTGGACCCACCACATAGAATGATAGCACGATTAGAACAACTTCGTTATCCGTATGAAATTCATGAGTATCAGACATCTCTCTTAGATATGGCTAATGTAAACTTGAGAATAGAATATGGAGATGGAAGTAAAAAATTATGTAATGGACGTACCGAAGATTGTGCAAAGATGGTTGCACGTATATCGTTCAATCGTAATAGTAATGTTATAGGAGAATTGAAATTAATTGAATGATTTACTATTAACAATATCAGAACGATTGGGTGAACATGGTTACTTGTGCGTACCAAAAATAATAGCTTTGAGTATATTGGAGATGTCGAAATGGGGTTAAACGAATCATTTTACGAACAACAGCATTGGTGTAAGACATGTAATAAGGAAACTACTTTTTCCATGAATCAATGGGACGATGATAAAGGATTAGAAACGGGTGGAATGTGCAATACTTGTGAACAACAAGAAATTCATTGGATCAATAAACTTGTTTACACAGATACAGAAGAAGATGTAAAATATTAATTTTAAATTTAAATAGAACGAGGTAAGATAACAACAATGGTAGATAAGATAATTTCTGATTTATTAAAAAGTATTAGAGACGTTCATAGTTTAAACACGTTGGAAGCATTAGGAAATAATCAAGGTGGTATGAGTTTTTCTATGATAGGTAAGCATTTAGGCTATAAACATTGGTCAGAACAAAGAAAGGCAGGATTGTCATATATGATGAGGAAATTAAGAAAAGCAGGGCTTGTAACAAAAAAGCATGTTGAGGTATCAACTTATGCAGAATTTGACGTGTATGTTTTAACAAACTTGGGAAAGAGATTAGCAGATATCATAGATGTAATGCAACATGAATTTGTTGAAGACAAGGAGAAGATAGTAAATGAAACCGATTAAGATATGCAAGTGGGGAGAATTTGAAGAAGAGAACGGACTTAGGAAAAAAAGAAAAGCACCTAAAAAAAGATTCATGAAAAAACGTTTGATTGAAGGTGATAAGGAACGAAAGACACCTTTGATAGTGCTTGATGAATGTGTATACTCACCACAATTACAGGACAAATTAGGAAAAATGGAATATAATGTTATATTTTTAGGTTCAGGTTTACCAGATTCTAAGATAAGAGAATACATGGATATCAATGAGAAAACTGTTTTAGTAACAGCCGATGTTGAATTTGATTCCTGGTTCTCATGGAAGAGGTGTCTATTGATTGCTAAACATGAAGGAATACAACGATTAGCCAAACTCATTGATGAGTTTATGTGGAGATTCAAATGTTAAAATCAGTACCATGGAAAAAGGGTGTAAATAATGCATTCGAAAAGAATATGAAAGTTATGACTAAAATGTTAACATCAAAGTCAAGAAATGAGTTTCCACCATTGTTATTTATCGTAACAAACAACCGAATTTTTTATTATGAGATAAGACAAAGAAATGCAGAAGAACGGGTGTCCACCCTAATATCACATTTTCTTACAACTGTTAATAGTAAAATATTAGGCTACCAATTTCTATCTATGGCATATGCTGCACAAGCAAGTTCCTTAGAAAAGGCAATGACTAGAAACATCAGATCTATTCCGTCATCAATTGAGGTCATTGTTGATATAAGATCAATTCCTGACCAGGATGTGAAAGGAGAACTATACAGAGTTGTAAGAACAGAATCAAATGAAGTTGCAGATATATCACCAATAGGAAGTAAAATTGTAGATAAAAAAGAATGCCCAAGGCTTATTACTAATTTTGATGGTGATATAGAAATGATGGAGACAAATCATGAGTAGAGGAATGTTTGGTAAAATGACAATAAATGAGGAACGTATTGAAGATGTGATTAATCAGTTTATAGATGATTTCAATAATTTCTCAAGGACACGTATACCTGAAAAAGTACAAAAGAAGGCATCACAATTATTAACACAGTATCTTAACTCTGGTGATAAGATAAGAGGGAGAAAAACTTACGATGTAATAGCAGGAGTGTTTTATGCTGCAGGAAAATTGGTAGGTGAACCATTAGATCTTAGAAAACTTACTAGGATAACTGGGTTAAGGAGAAAAAACATACATGCTGTGTTCAGAGATGTATTTTGGACTTTAGATCTTAAACTACCACTTCCATCAAAAAAGAGTACTATCCAAATAGTGTTTGATGATTTATGTAAAGTATTAGAACTAAAAGAAGAGACAAAAGATTACATGTTAAAGGCGTACTCTAAAATCCCAGAGGGGCTTAGAGCAGGAAAGGATATAAAATCACAGGTTTCTGCTGTAATTTACCTCACATGTTTATACGGTGGAGGTTGGATGAAAGAAAAAATATTAACACAGAGACAAGTCGCACAAGCATGTAATAGATCAGAGGTTACAATAAGAAACCGAGCAGCAGAAGAAGGAATGAGGGAAATAATATTAAAAACATTAAAAGAGTACCATCTGTCCGTTTGCCCAAATGTGAATGAAAAATCTAAAAAACCATATCATTATCATTGTAATTTCTGTAGATTTGAAATTTGGTTAAGAGAGGAAAATGAAGATGAAGGTGGTATTGCAGGAAAATGACAGCTAAAAAATCAAAAGAAGAAAAAGCCGAAACAAGAAGACTCTGGTATCAAAAAAACAGAGAAAAAGAAATAGCCAGGAAAGCCAGGGATTATGCAAAGCATAGAGAATCAAGGCGAGAACAACAGGCAGAATATTATGAAGAAAATGCAGATGAGATAAAGAAGCGGATGGCTGATTATAGAGAAGATAATAGAAAAATTATCAATGAAAAGAAAAGGGATTATTGGTCAAAAAATAAATCGATTTTAAACAAGCACCGACGTGAGGAATATGCCAAGAAAAAAACACGATGAAGATTGTAAATGTAAAAAATGTGTTGACTACATCTATAGTCATTTAAAACCTGGATTGTGGTAAAATGGACCTTGATGAAAAACACGCACATATTGATTTCTTATGTGATAGGTTAAACACTCCAGACTTTGTAAGAGGTGATGCACATGAATTATTAGATGCAAACCCGAATCAATTTCGTAGAGGTAAACATACTGAGGCTGGATTACTTGCAATCGTATTTCTTGCAGCACGGATTAGAAATTTACCAGTAACAATAAGAGATTTCTGTAGAGCGATTTCACTTAATATGAGAGATGTCTCAAGAGCGTATAGGGATTTATTAGAAGAAAATGAGTATGATGTGCCAGTACAAAGTCCGTTACAGTTTATATCAAAATTATCAAATGCATGTAATTTTTCACCAAAAACTGTAATGAACGCACAGAAAACTTTGACCAAGAACCCGAAAGAGTGTGCATTAATCGGTCATGATGCACAGGTGAGAGCAGCAACCGTTTTGCTCCATCATGCCTACAAAAATAAGGAGGTTGAAGGTTCTATATTCACAGCAGAGAAAAGAGTCATACAAAATAAAAGTCGTTATAGAACAACATATGGTGAAGAATCTCGCATGAGATATGAAAGAGATGGAAAGGTATGGGCTGTGTATGACAAAGAGCCACCTCCTCAAACCCGACATATACCTGATAAATTCAAAGAGCATAATAAAATCACCACTTTACTAGAGGTAGCAAATGTGAGTGGTAACGGACTTGATAAAAACCTGTTAACATTAAGGAAGGCGTTAGAAGATGTATAGTTGTTGGTGTGTTTGTGATGCAGATGAGTTCTATTCTGTATGGGTGAAAGGAGATAGAAATGTCACATTAAAGAAGAAGAACTTAGTAATAAGAATAAAGATTGATTGGGATGCAGATAATGATGATGATTCTATAGTATTGGTCCCTCAGAAAAGTTTTGAAACATTTGAGAGTGCATTACAATGGTGTGAAATAAGAGCAGATACAAAGAAAGAGATTTTACTTCATGATTATCAGAAGAAAAAAATGCATGTAACCGATGAATCCTTTATTGATACATTAAACATGATCGAAATAGACAACGGCTCAATGTAGCCGTTTTTTTATGCCATTATCGCTTTCCCTTTCTAGACTTACTCCTGTAATAATCCAGGTTTTCTTTATAGTATCTCTTTTGCCTTCTCTTTAGCCGTTCTCTATTCTCTTCATAATACCTTTTTTGGTATTCTTTTACCCTACCTTCATTCTCTCTTTGGTACTCTTTTGCTCTTTTTATTAGGCGTGAACGGTTTTTTTTGTAATATCTTGAAAAATATTCATCCATATTCTATCATTATTCGGAATAATATATGAAATTAAATTTTAAATAAACATCCCAGTTATGACTAATATGGGATTTCTCTCTCAGGGAAGAATATACAAACTTACGAAGGAGAACGTGAGTAAGGTTCCTAATACAGGCGGTGTTTATAAACTCTATAACGACGATCGTGAGCATATTTACACAGGCAGGGCTTCTGGTTCCTGGGGTTCTCAATGGAAGGTTAATGGAAAAACATATGATGAACCACATCAAAGGTGGAGAAATGGTATGAAACGTAGAATTAATCGACATAGACAAAAACAGCATTATGATGAGCATAGAACAAAAAAATGGATATCAAATGAACCTCCTGAGTATTTCATGTATAGATCAGAACCAGACAAACAAAAACGACGTGCCTTGGAAAAAAATTGGAAGAATGGTACAAAGTATAATTATAGATAATTTGTGTCTTTGACCCCAAAAGTTTATTAAATCAATAAATCTGTATAACCTATGGTCAAAACAACTATTGCCGTTGGCATGACAGATGAATCACTTTATACATTAATGGTTAATTTCAATCATGATCCAAAGTTGGATGATTTGAGAAGAGATGGAAAATATATAACAAAGTCTCAGTGGATAAAGATGGCTATTTTGCATTATTATAAATCAAAACTTACTGATAAAAAGATGAAAGAACTTTATGAACAAACAAGCACGGATGTGAAGTTTGTAATGAGTTTATCAGATCTTGGGAATTTATAGTCATGGACAAAACAGAAAAGAACGCAATGTGGAAGGAACTGAAAATGAAATGGGCAGTTCTCAAACGTGGCTCCTCTTCAAATGACGAGCAGAAAAAAGCAGCAAAGGATCGTATCAACGAAATCCAGGAAGCACTTGGTTTGGACAAAACAGACTTTGACAAACCATATGAACCAAAAGGCGGTAGTACCACATCATCGACTGGCGACACTAAGATTGGAACTGAATCAATCCAAAAAGGGTTGGTTCAAATCTTAAACAGAGCCAGAGAGAACAGTGAGGAAATAGCTGAGATAAAGAAGGTAGTTGAAAGGATTGATGCTTCAATACAAATGCTCATAGCACCAAAGGCTGGAGGAGCCTAATCCCTTTTTTTATTATGACCCAATCAACCATAAAAGAATCAGTCGATGTGTATGTGTCACAGGGTGTGAATTGTGTTCCTGGAATAAAAGGGAAGGCTTTGATGATAAAAGATGGAACTGAGTATTCATGGAAACGTTTTCAAAAAGAACATTATCGAGGTGAAATCACTGGTGATTATGCTGTTATCTTAGGAAGTGTTTCACATAATTTAATTTGTTTAGACTTTGACGAATGTGATGATATAAGAGAAATTGAAACTGATGTATTAACAGATGTTTTGAATAGAACATTAGTTGTCAGGACTGGTGATGGATACCATGTGTATCTAAAATTGAAAGGTGAGATGTTAAGGAAAAGTAATGTGTTTTTGAAAAAAGGTAGGTATTCAATGGAGATAAAGGGTAATGGAGCATATGTTATAGGAATGGGAAGTGATCATTATGATAGAGATGAAAATAATCGTTACACCAAAACTGGTAAGAAGTATAATAGAATATCAAACACAACAAAGATTGCTGAGTTGAAGGCTGACGGTGAAACAATATTGAAAGCCTTGATAAATAATGGATGGGATATGGCACAGTCTGTAAATGATGGTGACATAAACAACCCTCAATCAGGTGTGGCAACAAATGATTTAGTGAAAGGTGGTTGGACTTCAGGAAGTAGGTACATGAATGGTTTTAAATTGGCATTAAGACGTTTCCACAACCTTGGTATATACAGTACAATTCTTGATAGAGAGATAAAAAACAGAGAGGATATTTTAGAAGAGGCTAATAAGATAAACCAATCATGCTCGCCACCACATCCACCAAACGAAGTTGAACGTTGGGTAAACGATGCGTATAATCAATATTTGAAAAACAAGGAAGATCCTGAATCCCCTTACTTTAGAGATGGTGGTGACACAGGAAGTGATGGTCATTCATCTAAACAAAAAGAGAAGGGTCCATCAGTTGATCAAGTTGTTGATAAAATCATGGATAAGTTTTGGTTTAGAACAGCTAGTGATAATGAACAAATGTTCTGGTTTGATGGAAAGGTGTATGATCCGATAGGGGCAGAGACGAAGATAAAGGCTGCATGTGAATTTGCAAAAGAAGGATGCTCGAATAGATTCGTGACAGAGGTTATAGGTAAGATAAAAAGAAAATCATATGTAGATAGAAACAGATTTGATGCAGATATTGACATTTTAACACTTGAGAATGGTATTCTGAATATGAAGACAATGGAATTATCACCACATAGTCGTGATAACCTATCAACTATACTGATACCTGTAACTCTCAACGCTAAGCCACGTAAATTAACCACTGACCTAACAGTAGACCAAATGTATACTGAACTGAGTGATACATTATTCTTCAAATATTTGAAATCATGTTTTACAGAAGGTAACACAGTTGATGATGCATCTATTTACACAGTACTTGAGATGATGGCTAGTTGTTTACTTAAAACCAATAAATTCCATAAGGCTGTAATGATGATAGGGAGTGGGCAAAATGGTAAATCAGTGTGCCTTAACTATCTCACACATCTACTTGGACCAAAGAATGTGTCAGATGTACCAATTCAAACCTTAGCACATGAACGATTTGGTGTTGCTGAATTATATTGTAAATTAGCAAATATCTTTGCAGATATTGAGAGTACTGAGTTGAGAGCAACTGGTAAGATAAAGGTGTTAGTTAGTGATGATGCAATATATGCTGAACGAAAAAACCGAGATCCTTTCTATTTTAATAATTATGCAAAATTAATATTTTCTGCAAATAGGTTTCCACAGGTTCAAGACCAATCTGATGGTTTTTTCAGAAGATTCATAATTATAAATTGGGCAAGACAGTTCACATCTGAGGAACGTGATTCTGATTTACTTAGTAAATTAATAGAAAAAGATGATGAAGTATCTTTTGTTTTTTCATTTTTAGTTACTTTGGCTAATAGGTTATCAAAAAGAGGTCGTTTCTTATATGAGAGTTCAACAGCAGTGTTGAGGAGAGAATGGACAAAACATTCTGACCCAATACAGATGTTTATTGATCAGATGATTGAAGATGAATCTTCTGATGAGGTAGTACCAAAATTGGTTGCATATAGGAAATACAAGGAATTTTGTATGTTAAATGAAATGCAACCAGATAAAATGAAGGCATTTAGTTCAACTATGGCACAATACTACGAGGAGGGTGTAAGAAAAATCAATGATGTTTCAACCAGAGTGTGGCTTGGAATAAAAATAAAAGATTTGTTTACACAAGAAACACTTGGTTAAAGCTACACTTCCACAAAAATTGAATTCTCTCAAATTCAAAATATATACCTTTAGCGAATTCATGCCAGCGGTACGGGAATACGGTGAGAAAAATGTATAATCTAAAACCATGCAGAACATGTGGTATGCCAATTGATAACAATGGACAAAGGACACGTCCTAAACAATTTTGTGAGTTCTGCCTTAAGAAAAGAAGGAGTGATGCTGTTAGACGTTTTCTTGAAAGGAAGAGAAAAAGATGAATGGAACACTTTGTGATGCATGTATGGAAGGTTATAAACCTGGAACTTTGCAGAAATGTGATAACTGTTTGGGTGAATTTTGTACAAACTGTATGTCTGACCACGGTTGTAAGGAAGATGATATATGATGGAATGTTTTAGGTGTGGAAATAAAATGAATAAAATGACACGTTGTCATTTGATTTGTCCAAAATGCGGTAGTGTGAACGATTGTTCTGATGGAGTGGAAGATTAATGGCTGGTGGTTGTACAATGAGATGTAAAGAATGGAAGGAAAAAAGACCTGGGTTTAGAAAAAACATATACGGAACACCTTGGCGTTGGTGTAGAAATTGTAGAAAATTCATCAGTCAAAAAAGGATGAAAGATAAAAGGTGCCTTTGTTGTGGTTACTTAGTTAGAAACAAGGCTAGACGAATTTATAAGAGAAGAATCTATTAAATTTAATTTCATATACTCGCAGTTTTATAAAACAAATAATGCATGGAAAAATCTGGATACCTTATAGACATAGAGACCAGGATGAGGAGGAAGAAGATGAGTCTGACTGAAAGAGAAAAATTCATTGTTGCTTCAACGATATTTGTAACAAGTAGTGTTGCAAAAAAGATACCAAGAAAGGTACGTCAGACTTTATTAGAATACATACGGAATAAATCATGTCCAAGTGTAACGAATGATGAATGGCATGAGATAGCAGTTGGTATAAATGAACATAAAAAAGATGTAACAGGAATGTTTTTGAAAGGATTTGCAGATGCAATGAATCCATTGAAGGCAATGAAAGTGCAAGGTGATCCAGCAATGACAAAAATGGATGCTGAAATAAGAGAAAATTTAGATGATATTGATATGGATGAATTGAAAAGCATGGTCGATATGGATGATGCAACTGTTCGAGAAGCCTTCCTTAACGCAAAATTGATGAAGGATGACTACAAACGTAAATGATTATTCAAAGGAATACTATAAGATGCATAAGGAAAAATATGCAGATTATTACAAGTTATACTATAAGCGAAATAGAGCTAAACTTTTAGAGAAACAGAAAAGGTATAATGAGGATAATAAAGAGCGTATCTCGCAATACATGAAAGAGTACTATAAATCGAAGAAAATCGATCAAGAAAGCTACGATTCGTCTGAAACTAGAACCTCTTAAGTTTAATAATTTTATATAATTTTGAAAGTTGGGCTGTAAAAAGTTATAGAGAATCGTAGCTTCATGCCTAGCATGTACAAAGGCGTACCTATGTTTTAAACACGGTTATTGATAAAAAGAATATACATATTAAAAATAGTTTTTTAGCGATCAGTAGTGGCGTACGTCCACAATGTATTTTCTAACAGATAGTTTAACATTAATTGCAAGTGCGTGTATGCCGAATTTATCCTGCATCCATGAACGAATTTGTTTATCAGATTGCCATTTGTTTGTTTTTATTGCTATGAATACAACTTCACCATCTTTTATACAGATGCCATCCCATTGATTCCATAGGTCCAATGCCCAATAGTGATCACCGTTTGCACGATATACCTTATCCTGTCTTAAACCATGTGGCTTCAACCATACCTCTGTATACCCATTTTTTAATAACCATTCCACAGCCTTTGCATTTGACCTTCGCATCCTTTCCCTTGGATTCATTTTATTCCTTCATCATTCCAGGGATTCATTTCATACACCCATTCAGCTATAATATTACCAACTATTGAATATGCATTGATAACATCAAGCACAGCCCATATTAACCATCCAACCATGAATGTGTAAACTACTTTTTTTCTTATCTCAGGTGCAAGTCTATAAAACCATTTAAAGTATCTACCTTGGAAAGTAGACATTCTGTCAAGTGCAGGAGGGTCTTTTTTATATTTTTTATAATACTTTGACGTATATTTATTAAATAACCACATTGTTATTTTGTTTATCAAATCGAACATTCTGATATGTAGATAGATAATCTCTTTTCCCATAGAGAAGACAATAGCGACAATATATCCTATGATTATCAATGCCCCTGCATTCTCCAATGAGTTTAGAACTGGGTTATCCAGATTACCAAGAAACCTAACAGTTGCAATATGCAACATTGAAGCCATCATGATTATTCCGTACATTCCTAATAACATACCAGAGATGAAATTACGCTCTTTCTTCAATTCAAGTATCTCGTCTATCTTTTTTCTAAACGGATTCACACCTTGCATTCTTCACTATTTTATATAAAATTAAAATTAAATTTATTAAGGACGACTAACTCTGTTTTAGAATGGAAGCAGTTTTTAACAAACCAAAAGAAGAATTTACTTTCAAAACATTATCTTGGCAAAATCGTCAAGGTGAAAACCTCCAGATGATGGTTGAAGAACACAAAGTTCCAGGCTTCATAGAAGCAATGGAAGAACGCGGTGTTCAAGTAAAAGTCGAATAATTTTAATTTTATATAGACTCCCTTTTTATTTTTTTTATATGAAAAACAAGTTCCGTCGTAGTCAGGAACGAAAGGAAATACGGGAAGCGGAAAAATTTAAGGCAAAACAGAAAAAAGACATAGAAAAACCTAAACGTAAAAAGAAATGGAGAACTTTACATAAAGATGGTAAATTCGACGGTGTGGCATTCGGTTCTGATTATAAAATAGGTAATGGTGGTATTATTGGATTATCATTTGTAGGAGCAATAGCAATATTCTTTGCAGTTGGTCTAACATTATACCCAATAGAACAACAAGAAGGTGGCATGTGTGCAAATCCTTTCTGTGAATGGGTTGATATTTTAACAGGAGCAGATGAATACGGTGCAAAACAAACACCAAAAGAACAGGTCCCAATGGAAGATAGAGACTTTCTTCCACCTACCCAGACAGGAGGTGCTGGGGCTGGTTCTGGTGGGTTTCTCCTCCCCTTAATTCTA
>MDTE01155974.1_pt1 | contig 11518 bp, 9 predicted proteins | sample 811231 | NCBI WGS metagenome assembly MDTE01 (sample SAMN05326651, study PRJNA326480) | marine metagenome | isolation source: seawater | place: Indian Ocean: Red Sea | collected 2010
GAGGTCTTGTTGATGAAGCAATTATTGAATATCGTGAGGTGTCCCGTTTATACGGTGGTCGACAAAGTGATTTGCAACGCGATGAATTTCAAGTGCTTGGCACTGCACATTTAAAATTAGCTATTGCCTATACTAAAAAAGGATGGTGGGAATATGCCTTAAGTGAGGCAAAGCGTAGTTTTGACATCACTCCTAATAAGGATTGCCATGAATTAATTACTCTTATCGAAGATAAACTAGCTCAAGATATAGAATCATAAAAAGCCTTTATATTGAACCTGACCGCGATTCTCCTCCATCACAATAAATAATAGAACAATTAATAAAATCTGCTTCAGGTTTTAATAACATTGATATAGTGCCTGCGATATCTTTTGGTGTAGTGGTTCTACGCATAGGATTACGTTTCTTTGTATTCTCAACCCAAGTCTCCCAGTTTTCTGTGATTTTTGTTAAAGCACGAGTAGGTGTAACACCTGCTTGTACAGCATTAGCGGTTATTCCATATTCTCCAAGCTCCCAACCAATTTGACGTATAATCGCTTCCATTGCAACCTTTGCAACACTCACAGGACCATAACCCTCCATGGCTAAATAATTTCCCTCACTAGTAAGTCCCATAATCCTAGAACCATTTCCAAGAAGTCTATCATTGTATAGTTTTTGTGTCCAATATAATAGGGAATTACCCATTACATGTATTGTCATATCCATTTGTCTTTGAGTTACAGGCTTTTCTCCAAAAAAGTTTGTAGTTGTTCCAAAGGCAATAGAATGCAGTAATAATTTTAATGGCACTCCTCCAGTAATTTCTTTTATCCTTGGGATGTATTTATCCATTGTTTGTTCTGATGCAGCGTTTGTATTAAAATAATGGCAACGACCTTTTGTTATTTCATTTACATAATTTATTGTTTCTAGTGCCAGCTTTTTTGCTTCACCTCTATAAAAATGAAAAGCAATAATACCATAACCATCATGCGCTAAGCGTTTTGCTATCTCTGCACCATGGCCTGTTGAACCACCCAATAATAATACCCATTCAGACATTTTTTCTCCATAACTTTGTCGATAATTTACCGGAATAATTTTATTATTATGTAGCAAATATGATTTTATTAGATACTAATATATTTTATTAGATACTAATATATTTTATTATATAATCTTTTTTACTTGTGAATAGAAAAAACAAATATACATTTGAAGATTTAGTTAAAAGCGGAAATGGTTCGCTTTTTGGATCAGATACAGGGAAATTGCCAATTGATCAAATGCTAATGATAGATCGAATTATAAAAATAGATGACTGCGAAGGTAAATATAAAAAAGGGGAAATAATTGCTGAATTAGATATTAATGATAAACTGTGGTTTTTCCACTGCCACTTTAAAGAGGACCCTGTAATGCCAGGTTGTCTAGGTCTTGATGGAATGTGGCAAATTGTTGGTTTTTTTCTAACATGGATAGGAGGTAAAGGACGTGGACGCGCTCTTGGTGTAGGTGATGTAAAGTTTAAAGGCCAAATAAGACCCTACCATACTAAAATAACATACAACATTGATATTAAAAAGGTTTTGAATCGAAATAATCAATTAATGGTTTGGGCAGATGGAACTCTAAAAACAAATAATGATAAGATTATATATTATGCTAAAAACCTGCAAGTTGGATTATTTGATAATTTAACTTATGATTTCGGTGGTGACCCAAATCTAGATTCCTTTTAGTAAAAACAATAGATAATGATATGGCACTTCAATGTGGAATTGTAGGTTTACCAAATGTAGGAAAATCTACAATATTTAATGCATTAACACAATCTAGGGTACCCGCTGAGAACTATCCCTTTTGCACTATAGAGCCACATGTTGGGCTTGTAAATCTTCCAGATATTCGATTACAAAAGTTGGGAGAATTATATAAACCCTCAAAAGTAATACCGGCAACTGTTGAGTTTATCGATATTGCAGGGTTAGTGAAAGGAGCTAGCCAAGGGGAGGGCCTTGGAAATCAATTTCTAGGTCAAATTCGACAAACTTCTGCTATAATACATGTAATTAGGTGTTTTGAAAATGAAGAAATTACGCACGTAAATGGGAAAATTAATCCTTTGCTAGATGCAGATATTATCGAGATGGAATTATTATTAGCGGATATTGCAACACTAGAAAACAGGAAAGAACGTTTAAGAAAGTCTATAAAAAAAGGAGATAAAAAAAACACACAGCTTTTAAATCTAATTGATTATCTTATAGAAGAGTGTTCTAATGGAAACCCAAGTCGGATGATTAAAATAGATAATGATTTAATTGATTTAAAAAACTCTCTTAATTTACTTACAAACAAACCTATTTTGTTTATTGCTAATGTTGATGAAGCAGAATTAATGAATGCTAATCATAGCGACATTGTGCAATCCGTATTAAAACATGCATCTAAGCAAAACAATAAGGCTATTATTTTATGTGGCACTATAGAAGAAGAAATTGCATCGCTTCAAGAAAAAGAAAAACCTATGTTTTTAAAAGAATATAACCTAACAGAGCCTGGTTTAAATAAAGTTATTAGATCCAGTTTTAATCTTCTTGAATTAAGTAATTTTTTTACTTGTGGAGAAAAAGAAGTTCGTTCTTGGACCGTAAAAAAAGGTGCCACCGCACCAAATGGCGCAGGAATAATACACAGTGATTTTGAGAGAGGGTTTATCAAGGCAGATGTCTTTCATTATAATGATATCATCAATTATGGTTCTGAAAAAAAACTGAAAGAACTAGGCTTAATAAGGCAGGAGGGAAAAGAATATCTAATTCAAGATGGAGATTGTATTTTCTTCAAGTTTAATATCTAATTAAACAATTAGCATCAGATACGATGCTTGTCTTTTATTACTATCTATCTTCATCTTCCCAATCGTCTTCATATTCCCAATCATCTTCATCTTCATATTCATCTTCGTCATCATCATCGTAATAATAATCAGGTGGATATGCAAAATATGGGTTGGTTGCCATATTATAAGGATCATAAGGGTTTAATTGTTTTTCAGATGGGCTTTCTACCTGCTTATCATTATCTTGGTTTTTATCTTTAGTATGACCATCGGTTTCTTGTTTTACAACAATTACCTTTGGTTCACTTTGACTTGATGATATGTTTGCTTCTTGTGTCTTTTTTATTGCATCCATTACCAAATCACGATCTTCGTTAGTTAAACCATTATTTGTACTTCCTGATGGTAGTAGCGATGTCTGTTGATTACGAAAATTCAATCCCGTTAGAATAGCAAAAAATAGAATAACTAATGAAAATATTGAACCCTCCGATTGCAATTCAAATCCTCCCCACATATTTTCTTTAATCCCAAAACCAAAGAAAATTCCGAGAGATAATAATACACCAAATAGTATAATCATATTACCCATTTCTTCAGGAATATGTGATTCCATAACTAGCATATAGAGAAACCATATTAATATTCCCAACACAGCTATAATTATACTAATTAAGAACTCCCCTATAAAAAGGAATGCGAAAAAGCCGACAACGCCGGCTGCCGGAATTAGAAATCCTACTCCAGATTTCATATCGTTAGCCATTTTGAAACTCCATTAATACCTCGATTTATGTTAAAAATTGGTGTTTGTTATGGTTAAAAGCAAGAATTTTCATAGCTTACTATATTGTTTTGTTTCTAACGTTTAATCTATACTTACGTTAATGTAATTTTAAACTACAAAATGAGCAACGAACATATAAAAATTGGAGTCATTGGAGTTGGCCATCTTGGCCAACACCATGTAAAACACTATAAAAATCTTAAACATGTGGATTTAATTGGTATTTATGATACGGATTATGATAGAGCACTATCTATTAGTGATAAATATGGTGTTAAATATTTTAAAACAATAAATAATCTGATTGATAAAGCTGATGCTCTATCAATAGTTACACCAACACCAAGCCATAATGAAATTGGTACACTATGCATAACAAATAAAAAACATGTGTTTATTGAAAAACCTATTACCAATACATTGGAAGAGGCAGAAAACCTTTTAAAACTGGCTAAACAAAACAACGTATTAATCCAAGTAGGTCATATTGAAAGACTAAATCCCGCATTGCTTGCTCTTAAACCATTTAAAATAGCACCAAAATTTATTGAATTTCAAAGACTTGCTCCTTACACATCAAGAGGGACTGAAGTACCAGTGGTTTTAGATAAAATGATACACGATATTGATATTTTATTATCTTTGGTTAAATCAAAAGTCGACAAAATTCAAGCCACTGGTCTATCCATACTTACAGACTCTGTGGATATTGCCCATGCGAGAATTCGATTTCATAATGGTACTGTGGCCAGTATAATGTCTAGCAGGATTGCTAAAGATGAAATAAGGAAAATTAAATTATTTCAGCAAAATTTATATACTACAATTGATTTGTTACTTGGCTTAACAGAGGTTTATAGAGTCTTTAAAGATGAAAATGAATTACAGAATGATACATTGATTGTGCCATTTGATTATAAAGATAAAAAAATGTTTATTTCGTATCAAAAACCTAAATTAAAAAAGTTAGATGCTTTGAAAATGGAACTACAGAATTTTATCTTATCAATTAAAAAGCAAGAAAATCCAATCGTTACTGGAGAGGATGGTAGAGACGCTCTTGAAATTGCTTTAAAAATTCAAGAAAAAATAATTCAGGATGTAAATTAATGGATACAAGAGATTTTTTATTTTCTTATCGAAGCTATACTCCAGTTCCAATTGCAATTTTTTTAATTTATAATTCAATCCTATATCCTCTTTATCTGTTTATAGGTATAGGATTTGTTTTAATTGGTGAGTCTATTAGAGTATGGGCAGTCCAATATGCAGGTGGTGTAACAAGAACAACTAAAATTGGTGCCCCATCATTATGTACTAGTGGCCCTTATTCAAGAACTAGGAATCCCTTATATTTAGGAAATATAATAATTTATATTGGAATAACATTTATAGCAGCGGGCCCATATATTTATGAAACAACCATTTTAATTTTTTTGTATTTTATTTTTCAATATTCTATGATTATTTCACTAGAGGAGGAAACATTAAAAAACTTGTTTGAAAATAATTATAAAATATATTGCGAAAATGTTCCTCGTTTATTCCCTCGTTTACATCCTTGGATAGGAGAAGATAGGAGGGTACCGAATACCATTATTAAAACCTTACAAACAGAAAAGAGAACATTACAAAACATTTTTTTAATGATTTTAATCATAATTATTAAAAATATTATAAATATTTAATGGAATGATGTATAAGTTTTTTATTATTGCAGGAGAATTATCTGGAGATATTCATGGAGGAAAATTAATTCAATCAATAAAAGGTCAATATAAAAATGCATCTTTTTTAGGACATGGTGGAGACAATATGGCTTCGGAAGGGATGAAAATAATTGAACACATTAATAATTTATCAATAATGGGTTTTTTTGAAGTTATGCGTTATTTACCTAAAATGAATTCAATTTTGAATAAAACTGCTACTTTAATAAAACATACAAACCCTGATAGGGTTATCCTAATTGATTTTCCAGGATTTAATTTAAGGCTTGCAAAAAAAATCAAACCATATGGAATTCCTATAACATATTTTATCCTTCCACAAGCATGGGCTTGGAAAGAGAACAGATTAAAAACAATGAAAAATTGTTGTGATCAATTAATCTCTATTTTCCCATTTGAATATAAATGGTACAAAGAAAGGGAGTTGCAAGTAGAGTATTTCGGACATCCATTTGTTGATTTAAAACCCTTGAATTTTTCTTCGAAAGATTTTTTAATTGAAAATAATTTGGTTTTAAATGAGCCTATACTTTTATTGCTCCCTGGCAGTAGACAGCAGGAGATAGATAAGCATTTACCGATTTTTACCAATACAGTATCAATAATAAAAAATGATATTCCATCTATACAAATAATAATAGTCAAAGCCGCTCATGTAAACTTACCAAATCTTCCTAGCGATTATAGGATTGTAAGCAATCTAAGAAAAGCAATGGCAGTTGGAACAGCTGCGATTGTAGCATCTGGTACAGCAACCCTAGAATGTGCTATGCAAAAAATACCAATGGTTGTATGCTACAAGCTTTCATTTTTATCATGGATGATTGCTAAAATGTTAATAAAAGTAAATTTTAGCTCGATAGTCAATTTAATTGCAAATAAAACAATAGTGCCCGAATTACTTCAACATAGAATGCAACCAACTATAATTGCAAATAAAATAAGTCCTTTTCTAAACAAAAATTCTAATAAACGAAATATTATGCTTAATGATTTAAATATCTTATCAAAAAACCTTGGTTTACCAGGCGTATACAATAGAATTGCAGAATCCATTATTTCCAAAAGTAAAAAAAATCATCAATAGACAGGGAAATAAATTTCTCCAAATAGTAAATAATATTAAATTAAGATTGCATTATGCAAATATTTGATATCATCAAACAATCCTCTAAAATAATTCTCTATCCAATATCATTATTTTATTCAATAATTGTATTTTTTAGGAATTTTTTTTACAATATTGGACTATTTTCTACCTACCGCTTGCCATGCATTGTTATAAGCGTTGGAAATGTTTCTATTGGAGGGACTGGGAAAACACCAATTGTCGCATCTCTTGCAAACCTTTTAACTAAACACGGGAAAAAAACTGCAATTATCAGTCGAGGCTACCTAAGAAAAACGAAAGGCACTGTTTTAGTTTCTGATGGAAAAAATTTACTTTGCGAATGGCATGAATGTGGAGATGAAGCATACATGCTAGGGAAAAAATTAACTAATATTCCAATAGTTGTTGATGAAAAAAGATATCGCGGAGGGCATTTTATAATTAAACAATTTAAACCTGATATTATTATTCTTGATGATGGATTTCAACATAGGCAATTATTTCGAGACCTTGATATAATAACAATAAACGCCAATGAAAAATTTAAAAACTATACAATGATTCCAAAGGGTAATTTACGAGAACCATTTAACAATATAGGGAAAAGGGCAGACCTGTTATTAATAACCAAAGGTATACCGGATATAAACCTTACCAGTAAATTAAATGATATATCATTACCATTATTTAACACAAAAATAAAAGCCTATATAACAAAAAATCAGAGAAATAAAGAAGTGTTTCAAAAAGGAAAGGTTTTCTTATTATCAGGGATTGCTGATCCTTATTCATTTAAAAAAACAGCACTATCCTTAGGATTAAAAATCTTAGGACAAAAATCATATCCTGACCATTTTCCTTTCAAAAAAACTCATATATCAAAAGCTGAAAATAGAGCAAAGGAAATAGGGGCTGAATATATCGTTACAACTGAAAAAGATTGGGTTAGAATACTCCCATTAAAACCAAATTTTAAATATGCTATAATTAAAATAGAATTAAAAATAGTTGAAGAAAAAAATCTTATAAACCTTATTTCAAAAAAATTAAATCTGGGCCATACCCCAAGCAAAGACAACACCAACAAAAGTTAACATTAAGGGCCAGCCTGTGTTGATTAACTGCTTAGTGCTTGGATCATGAAAAACATGCACTTGAAATTCATGAGTAGAAGTTGCCCCGTGTTCATCTACTGCCATTAAAATGAAATCATTCATTCCTAGTTGGCTTTTCCTTGGTGTCCATTCAACAATTGCTTTTCTTTTATCAAACCTAGCATATTTAGGGAGCCTAACTGCTCTATAAGCAACTTTATCACCATTTAAATCTTCTGTCGCAATTTTATATTTCCATGAATGACCTGTTAGCCCTACAGGTTTCGGATTTGACATTACTGTTGGCGCATTATTTACAAAAATCTTACCTAATTGAACATCCGTACCATATCCATCACTAACTGCAACTTCAAATGTATTATTATTTATTTGAGCTGCTTTTGGAACCCATAAAATCTTCCCATATCTATCCATTTGCATTCCGTGTGGTCCTTTTAGTAATGTATACTCAAGGATGGCATTTTCATTTTTATCATCTACTCTAACATTATATTTAAATAATTCTCCAACAAGGCCCATGTGAGGAGGATTTGAAACAATTGTAGGCAAATGATTTGCATACACCTCAAAATCTTGTGTGTCAAATGAATTTTTACTTACACCATCAGAAACTTTTACGGATATTCTATGAATATCAGCCTGCTCAACCATAGGCGTCCAACGAAGAGTACCAGAGGACTCTTCAACCTCCATTCCTTCAGGAAAATCTCTCAATATAAATCTAAATGGGTTAATCCTTTCAACAACAACACGGGGCGGTTTCCCTTTGTCTCCATGAAAAAACTCCCAAAGAAAATCTTTTATTTTTATAGTGCGTCCATCTCTAGTATTTAAAAGAACCCATAATCTATCATCTTCAAAAAAAACTGTATGAGTGTATCTTTTTAAATCAAGTCTTGATATAAGAGAATCTGCTGGATATTTTGGGTCAACATAATATATAGCCTCAGCATTATGCCAGTCTCCTAGATATCGATCTATATTTGAAATGGCAACATCGTCTGTTATATTGATTGAATACATTCGAATTGTAGAAATATCTTCTACTTTCACATAGCGCTTAAAGGGTAAATAAGCCCCTTTGTTTCTATCGTCTATCATAATTTTATATGAATATTCTTCACCAACTGTAGCGGACATTAATGGCACTGAAATTATTTTAGGCCTAGCATTAACAAAAAATTCGGCTTTAACCATCCTCGTTTCATGGCCATCTGATATCTCAATTTCAAGATTGTGAAAATCTAATTCATTCATGGTGGGTGTCCAACGAAGATATCCAGTTTGAGGGTCCATACGCATACCTTTAGGCAATGAATCTGCGGTGAAGACCAATCGATCATTTTCATTTGGGTCTTCGACTTTCAAATCAAATTCCCAAGTTTCGCCAACATCGATAGGTGTAATCATAGGAGGTGTTGCTCTTATAATAGGAGGATGATTGACAAATAAATCTACAATTTGCGTATCAGTTGCGACTCCGTGACTTGCGATGATAGAATATTGTATGCTATCAACCTGTACAGGGTTAGGTGTCCAAGAAATAGTTCCATCAGGCTCAATACTCATACCATCTGGCCCAGAAAATAATTTGTATGTTATTTTTTGATCTGGTTTTTGTTTCCATACCTTTATAGGATAAGAATATTTTGTTCCTACGCTTGCATTTCGAGGTGCTTTGGATAGAATTTTAACACCTGCTCTAGAAAAAAGTTGAAATTCCTGCGTGGTCCGCTCAAAGCCATCACTTGCAACTAATCTCACATCATAAACCTCTACATGAGAACTATCTGTTTTCCATATCAATACACCATTTTTTATTTCCATACCATCTGGTGCTATCTCTAACGAATAACTAATTGAAGCATCTTTATTCCTATCCTGAACGATTGGTTCATAACGAAAAGTGGACCCTGCAATAAATTCAGTTATTGTTGGTTGGGTTAAAAACCTAGGGGGATCATTTACATATATCCAAAGAGCTTCATCTCTACTTTCCAATACTGGGGTAGCTTTGATAATTTGCTGTTCTTCATTGGTACCAGTTATAGCTTCCATGATTTCATCAACTTTCATCCGAACCATATACGCTATGGGATATGCATCAAGTTGTTTGTCAGTAGGAACCCAATTTATTGACTTGCTCTCATACAAAAAATACATACCCTTAGGTGGCTGATTTTCCCATCTAAAACTATAAAACTCATCGCTACTATCTTTTGGAATCTCATACAAAAAAGGCTGCCCGGGTCTTAAAATATATTTTGGTAAAATATATTTTGGTAGGCGCTGTCCTACAGACTCTTTCGGTCGTGGTGTTTTAGGGGCTTCAAGTGTTCTTACAATTTTTTTAGGTATTGAAAATTTTGGTTGTTCTTTTAGGACTTTTCCTTCCTTTTTTTCCTGATATAGTGTATTAGGTATATAACTACTAGGAGACTCACCTAAATCTGTAATGATTTTTTCTTGTTGCTGTGCCTGCATCGGTTCTGTATCCTCAGGTAAAACCTCAATGTAAATCTCTTCAACCTCAGGCTCTATATTTTGAACATTAGATAAAAGTTCTGGCAATTGTTTTTGAATAAAGTCAGAAGTTATTAGATATCCTTGTTCTAGCTTGTCTGATTTATTAGCAAGATTTATAACATACGTTGAGTTTTCTACTCCATTCCAACCTGATACAAGTACACTCCCACTGTATAAACCTGCTTTTGCCATAGGTACCATTGAAAAAAGTTGCATTTCAGTTGGGACCTTGCGCATTGCATTTTGTACTCTATCTATACCACCATCTTTCCCAGATATTAGAGTTAAGGAATTTATATTTGAGGATAAGGCCAATATATCTTCGAAACTATCCTGGTTAAAATCTTCTAGACATACTTGCGATAAAGGCCCCACACTAATAGGGACCTCATCTATAACCAGTGTTGCTGGGGTTAATGTAAACGCAACAATGTCCCCTGAACTAAAAGAAGTTAAAATATCAAAAAATCCATCAGAATCCCAATCCGTGAGTTGTATAGAATAAGTTAAAATACCATTTATACCATCAATTTTTTTTCTGACTAGATGCCCCGAATCAAATACTCCGCCAATATTATAAAAAGGTTGTGCCTTGATTGTATTCCCATCAGGACTTAAAGCTATCACATCATCATAGCCATCTCCATCATAATCAACTACACCGACATAAAGTAACCCTGAACCAACTAATAATTCATCAGGGCGTACTTTTTTTGTTAAAGATAGTCCATTAGCATTATAGTCAACAACAGCAAACCCACGGAAAGGACTACCAAGTGCAAGAATTATTTCTTGATCTCCATCTGCATCTTGATCTAATAACTGCATATTATTACATCGTAATGAGCGATTTTCTTTACCCAAATCTAATGTTGAAGAAGGAATCTCCGAAAAATGTGTCCCATCCCAAGTATATATTGCAATAAACACATGAGGTGTAGAATTATCACCAAACCTCGATAGATTCATAACCAAAATAAGGTCTGGTGACCCATCACCATCAACATCTCCAATTTTTGCATCAACAAATTCACCCTCTAAGGCTATTGGAGGTAAAAATTCCCATATTAATGTCTGATATCCATCAGAATCAATTTCATAAAACCTTACCGCCTTAGGAAAGACATCTTGGTCAGGATTTAATTCTAGTGATATGAACTCCAACATATTATCACCATCTAAATCATAGGTGCCATTCATATGAACTATTTTTTGAGGAAAGACTAAAGAACACAAAAGCCCATATAAAATAATTATATTTATATATCTTAAATTTTTCATTTTTTCATCAATCTATCACTTTTAGTCCTTTTTATAATTCAGCACAAATTATCGTTTTTCTTCTTTACCTTTTGACTCTACACTATCCACCTTTGCCGTATCTGGCAATACCTGAACTTCATCAGAAGAATCTGA
>MDTE01186601.1_pt1 | contig 11518 bp, 6 predicted proteins | sample 811231 | NCBI WGS metagenome assembly MDTE01 (sample SAMN05326651, study PRJNA326480) | marine metagenome | isolation source: seawater | place: Indian Ocean: Red Sea | collected 2010
ATCCTGTTATTATTAAATTTATATTATATAATTTATACCTTGCTTTAAATAATTTATTGTAATTAAAATTAAACTGCTCTTAATAGAGCATATAAATGCGGAGTTCTAATTGGATAACATATCCATTGATAATTTATCATTGGTCTTTATTTGTTTTAAAAAACTTTGAATTAATTTTTGAAACAGATTATACCAATCTTGCTTATTATTTTTTCTGGCTGCAGTAGCCGAATGGGCTCTATGGGCAATAATCCGATTGATAATCAGTTAACTAAGTATCTTCATTTCCTTCCTTTTGTTGAAAAAAATATAAATATAAAACCATCTGAAAAAGGTGCTCAACTAATAGATGATTTAAAAACATATGACATAATTATTAATCATCATATCAAAATTGATTCTTATCTTGATGCTAAGCAATCCAAGCCAATAGTCAAAAATCTATTAATAAAAATATTAAATCAAGATATTCAAAAAGAATTAATTGATGAAAAAATTACGGATATTGATTCTCTTAAAGCTCTCACAAAACAATATGAATCCTGGTCTAAAATTTGGAGAGCACAAGCAGATAGTATTAAAGATGAACTAACCGCTAATGATTTAAATTTGATTAAATCTGAAATAAAAAGAATCTATAAAAAATTATAAAAATTCTATTCAAAAAAATATTGATTAATACTCCTTTACTACGCTTTTTATTTAATAATTACTTACATTTAAAGTACGTTAAATACATCATTAAGGACATAAAATGAAAAAATATTCCATTATTTTAAATACGATAATCTTTTTTCTATCATTTCAAATTATTTTTGTTGGATGTGGCGCATGTAAAGTTCAAAGCCCTAAAAAAACTGCTGAATCAAAAGAAAATGTATCTTTATTGTTAGAAATACCTAATAATGGAATAGTTCAAGGCGATGTTCAGGCATCTTGCGGTATGTGTAACTTTAGTGTAAAATCAAATAGATGTAGTCTCTACATTAAAGTTGGTGAAATTAGCTATTTGGTAAAAGGTACTACGATTGATGATCATGGTGATAGTCATGCAAGCGATGGCTTTTGTAACGCAATCAGAACAGCATCTGTAAAAGGAAAAGTGTCTGATAAAATATTTTGGGTAGAAACTTTTGAACTACAATAAATTATTTTTAATTCTTTTGGTTGGTTCTTGCTTTGGGAAAACCAAGTTTACCGATCAACAAGTAGCATCTATGATCCCTAGATATTTTGCTAGAGACCACAATTCGCCTCCACTAAATCGAGTTAGAATATATGGTGAAAATGGTAAAAAAGTATTTCATCTAGAAATTTCTATTAACCGTACAAGGTATGAAGGACAAATAGAGTACGTGTTAGGAGCTATGGCAAGCGTGTGCCGCTATGCTAATAGACCATTTGATAAATTTATAATTATTACTGAACCAAATAACCGTCAACAAGACTCAGAAATTATTGAAGCAAAAGCAAGATGCACGATAGACTACTTTGTATTTAATCGAGTTAAAGCAGATCGGTGGAAAAAAGACTGTATATCCATTTCATCAAACTAGATTATTAATACCTAAATGAGATATTATAAATTAAATACTTATATAATTTTCTCTTTTGTTTTATTTATAACTGGTTGTTCAAAAACTCTCTATGATGATTTCTCACTTGATCAATTAATAATAAATAAATCTGAATATAATGGTTACATTATTAATCGAGGTGATGGACTCCATCGTCTAAAAGGTTTTACTATAGCTGATTCTAGCTATGGAATCATTGCAGTCCATGGTTATTACCCTATGACATGGCCTACCAAAGGATTTGAATGGGTATTGCCCTTAAAAAAGCTATCTGATTTCCAAATACCAATTTGGTTTTTAAAATATAACTGGTTTGAGTGCCCGGATATTTCAGTTGATTATTTAAATACTCAAATTGAAAAATTATTAGATGATTCTCCTCATATTGATTCTTTATGGGTAATTGGACATAGCTTAGGAGGATATATTACTACAAACTTTTCAGAAAAATGGCAAAAACCAATCCCTATAACTATTCATAGTATAGCGGCACCATTAAAAGGATCTATTCGAAAAGAATCTGATTGTCTTATTAATGAAAAATCTGAATATATTATTAATCCTTCAGTACGCTATACACAATGGCGTACAGATCATACATCAGATGGAGCATTTAAAAATATGGAGTATGACCCTCAAGATGTAATGATTACTAATGGTGCCATTGTTAAAATGCCAAAAAATTGGAAAAATAAGAGGTTGGGACACAATCGATCTATTCAATATGTCATAGATCAATTATTACAATAATATTATTCCCTCTTAGATTGGAAAAAATCTTTTAAAATAATAGAACATTTTTCTTCATCTACCCCGCCTTTTACGATTGTATTGCTATCTAGGCGACGATCTCCACATAATTGATATAATGAGCCACAACAGCCTTTTTGTTCGTCATATGCACCAAAAATTAACTTTGACAAGCGAGCATTAATAATTGCACCTGCACACATAGAACAGGGTTCTTTAGTAACATATAAAGTACAATCATTAAGACGCCAATCTTCTAGTGTAGATGCTGCAGCTGAAATCGCCAGTATTTCTGCATGTGCTGTTGGATCGTTTAATCGTTCACATTGATTATATCCGCGACCAATAATTCTATCATGCATCACAATGATTGCGCCAACTGGTATTTCACCTTCATTGAATGCTTTTTCTGCTAAACGATATGCTTCATTCATCCAGTATGATTCATTATTACTAGATGGAAAAATTTCGGATAATTCCGATGACATATTTTAATACTGGATTGTTTGCTGTATATGGAGTAAATGCTTCGTTAATTCAGCCCTACCTTCAACTGTCTCCACGTTCACATCATTAATATTTATTAAAGAAGGATCCGGAATCACTTTTAAATTATTATTTGAATCATATTGATTATAGATTTCTGCAATACGAGATTTACAGTTTTGAAATGAAGCCAGGCGAAAATTACTAATAGCTTCGATAAGCCAAACATCAAGATAATTAATTTCATTATTTGCAGTATTATGGCTAAATGACCATAACCCACTTTCACCTTCAACCTGATTGATATTGGCATCAAAACTAGTACAATAAATACGAGCAGAGTCATCCTTCCCGACTGCATTATATGCAAAAGCAAGACCAGCATAAAAATCCATAGTAACATGCCTTACAAAACTTGAATCCTGTGAGAGATATTTTTGAAAATAATATATAGATGAATCCGGCTGCCTTAAATTGCCTAATGACCAACCAAGACCATTATAACCATCAAAATAATATGAATCTTTTTTTACAGCATCGCTGAACCATTCACGCGCGCCACTGTAATCCCCTCTAGTATATAAAATCCAACCATAATCAGCTAGATCTTCTTCATTTGGAGTAATATCCCCACGACAATTCCATATAAAAAGTAAACAAAGAATGAGTCCTGAAGTGTGAATATGCTTTTTAATTATATTGATCATTTTAATAACATCATTTTTTTATTCTTAATAATACCAGTATTTGTGGTTAACTGAATAAAATACAGACCAGATGGCATTGATTCACCAAACTTATCTCTACCATTCCATTGTATTTTATGTTGGCCAACCTGATTCTGATTCTGGACTAACTGCCTGACATGTTGACCTAATAGATTATAAACATTAATCGAAACATCCTGACTCAATCCATCGAGTAACCCTATATCATACTGAATATTTGTTACTGGATTAAATGGATTTGGATAATTTTGATGAATACTAGTTTGCTCTGGTACAATGATTGTTTTGGTACCCAATTTAAAATAACCGGCATTTTCTGAAAATGTAAAAATTTTGCCATCTTGATGTAAAGAGGGTAGCTCTTCCCAAACTGCGCCATCTTTACGACGATAAATAGCTAAATCTTCTCGCTGACTGCCAAAACGGATTTCTACAGCTTTATTAAAATTAAACTGTTCATTTGCTAATGAATAGGAAGCTTGATCTTGAAAGTCTGATGAAAACAATGATGAATCAACAATTAGCAATGATTGATCATAAGGAACAGATCCTATATCACCCACGATACTAAATCTTCCATCACTACTTGAACCTGACCAACGAGCTGCTTGCTGAGCAGATATTAAATCAAATCTATTAGACCATGCCAAGTATCCAACATCACCAGCAGCAATAATTTCAAAATTATATTGTCCATCAATGGCAAAATCAAAATTAGCTGTATAAGTATACTCTGCTACCGTATCAATAGCCATATCTTCATTCTGAATATCAAGAGTAATATTCTTAGTTTTTGAATTATTATCAATGATAATTACCTGTAGAAACTGACTAAACGCATTATTTTGAAGCACAGCGACTTCTATATCAGGCCTATCAACATAGATAACATCAATTACAAAATCTTGAGTAGTTGTAGCATCACCATCACTTGCAGCAACTTGAATGACTGATTTTCCAGACCATAGACTTGATGGCGTAAAAACAACAGTATCTCCACTATCTTGTGAAGTATAATTAAAAGGTGCTATATTAAAAGTACCACCTTCTTCAGTGCCATCTACCCCATTAATACCGTCGTCTCCTTCAAATCCATTTTCATAAGTGGTATCTATATCACTTACTACCGATATAGTATAGGTGAGCAAAGTATCATCTATATCATAGGTATACTCAGCAAAATCTATCTTTAATGAATCATTCTCTAAAACTTCAAATTTTGGAATATCTGATATAACAGGTGGATCATTGGTAGCATTCACATTAACAATAATGGTGTCTTTAGCCCAGGCACCATCTAAATCTTCTACTTTAAGCTCTATCCGAATATCGGATCCATGAAAATTAGAATCACTATTAAAATATGCATACAATGCATTGTTAGGATCCTGTGGGTTTCGCACTGTATCAATGGTAATTCCTAGACTAATATCATCTATAGCTATTTGATTAACCTGGTTATCTAATTCTTGTAATACTGATGATGATTTTTTAGAACCAGGATCAGAAATTAATTCATTTATTAACGGATAATCTTTATCAAATCCAATAGTATCTAAAACGATATATGACCAAGTCATCTCATTTATAGAATCATTATCGGGGTCACTTACAAATTGACTTAAATTAATAGAGATTTGTTGATTACCATCAGCAGGATCAAGTAAATAATCTTCATCCCAAGTTAAAACAGTACTTGGGTCAAGAATCTCAACACGAGGCGTATCATTTACAGAGTATACTATTACATCTATGGTAGCAGTATCAGCAAAAATTGCATCATTATATAAAGGATCAGCATTTGTGGTATCATAGTGAAGATCAGCTACTTTTATCATAATTTCATATACACCTGTATCAGCCTGGGCTGGGGTACCTGAAAAAATACCAGTTAAAGAATCAAGATTAATCCAGTTTGTATCTCTAGCTCCTGGCCCTACTGTTCTTGAAATATCCATTATATAATATTTCAGTGTATCACTTACTAGAGTATTAATATCAGGATCAGTAATACTTAATACACTTAAGCCTTCCAGAGTCGTGTCCACAAAGGTGGTATCCTCGTAATATTCCCTTGTGGGTATTACTCCAAAGACAGGTGCTGAATTATAACGGTAAAGAGTGTCCGATTTAAGGGTATCTGATGCATTACCGGCAACATCAAATGCTAAAATATTTGCTATATACTTACCTTTGTATTCAAACGGTAAGGATAATTCGTAAGGATCCGATGGGAAAGGTACCGTATCCCAACCATAAAATTCATTAATAGAATCCGTGCCAAATTTTTCTATAGCTAATTCATAACGATCTGTCCCTGATGCAAACTCTGCATCTCCTTGATCAGTAAATACTGACCACTGCAATGACACATCATCGCTAGATATCAGACTATCTAAAATTCCATCATCATCTGCATCATAAAAATTTCCGCTTGTTAAAGCACCGATCGAAGGTTTATCACGATCATAAACTAATTTTTGTACACTTTTTTCACCAATAGTAGTATTACCATTTCTATCGGTAACTACTGCACGAATTTCTAATTCATCTCCAAGTATTAACTCTCCTTGACTCGGATCCATTTGTGCAAAAATACTTGTCGTATCTCTAATAAATTTGACATCGTTTCCATTACTAATTATACTATCTTCTAATGAAGATCTCGGTGCTATCGTTTTCCAAGCAACACCACGTGTAATATTAAATAACTGCAGATCAACTCTACCCCCTTGAAATAAGGTTGAGTCTTCTGCTGCTGTTGCTATTGGTATTCTCATTTCAATCAGAGAATCCAGGCTATTAAACCATCCCTGCACAGGATTGACTCCAGACATAGATACATCTCCAGTCGTAAAAGGCGCTGGATGAATATTATCTACTTTAAATGAATTTTCTCCAATAAACGATTGAACGCGATTTCCTGAAAGGTCTCTCGCTATAAATTGAGCATAGAGTACACCGTCATTTTTTTCACTATCAGCCAAAGTGATAAAATAAGATAAACTATCATATAACGGTGTATTATCCGATGCATCAAAAATTGTCTCTATACTAAATAGCTGAGCATTTAATATAGTATCTCCTAAGCTGGTATCTGCATTATACCAATAATTTAATTCTATAGTATCATTAACTGCCTGAGCTATCGGTTCATTCATAACAATATCAAGACGAATTTCATGGGCCCCGATACCTACACCACTACTATCATTAATATAAGATAGTGTTGAATCAGTTAGATTAGTATAGAAAAACCTAGCTTCAGGTATCTTATTATCAATCTTACATCTATTGATATATTGAACAGAATCTGCATCAGAATCAATTATATCAGGTACTTGTCTAATTTGATTACCCGCTAAATCATTTACAGACGTTTCTCTAAACCATATGTCTATATAACCGTCATACTCTTCATTACCAGGAGCACCTTGGATTCCATATGTAGCAGTCCATACTGCTGGATCAGCAGTTGCAGTCATTGTCACTTGGAGAAAACATTCTGGTACCCCATCAGCCCCCCCTGGTTGAACATCAGGACCACAAGAAAATTTAATTTCTGGTGCAACTTGTACAGGCTCAGAAAATGTAACTGTAGCAATAACACTATCACCGCCACTTGCATAAAGTTTATCAAAAGAGACTTTTGCCCAAGGAGCTGATGTATCATAGGTCACATTCAAAACTGTATCAGAACCAATATTTCCTGCATTATCCTTTGATGAAAAAATCAAATTATAAACTGTACTGTCAACGAGACCTGCATTTAAATCCACTTGATTTGTAATATTAGCTGGACCAAACTCACCAGTATCTAATTCAGCCGCTGCAAAGGGCACACTAAAGTCACCACCTGGGCCACTGAGTTGCTTAAATAAAATAGAGAGCTCATCTATACTTGAATATATTGTATTAGTACCTTCATTAATAGTATACCCAAGTAGCATTTCGTCCTCCTTGACATAGGCACTATCAGCAGGAGTGACATTACCTATAATAGGAGCTGTATTATCTAAGAAAAAAGTATCATTTGCAACATAAGTGAAGGTATTGTTTTGTGCTATATCAGAACCTGATGATGTAAATGTAATAAATCCATCTGCCGCTGATTCTATCGGCAATGTAAATGAGTATTCATATGCTGTAGTATCATATCCAATATAAGATTGTGCATCCGTGCTTGTATTCAAATAGGTAGCCGTTAGGACTGGAAGATTATTCAAATCAAGATCTTCATTCCATATCGCTGTTACACTTATCTCATCACCACCTTTACCCAAAAATTCAGGGTTATTCCCTGTCGTATTATTAATTGTTGTAAATGTAATTTCTGGTGATGTATTATCGATTGTAAAACCTTCTCTATTGTTAATAAGCAGGGTATCTAATATGTTCCCTGCTCGATCAGTAGCCGATACCATCATATTAACTACACCTTCATTTAATCCACCATCAGGAATAGCTAAAACATATGTCCAAGTGGTACTATCCACACCTAAGGTCATTGGGACATTAATATTAGAAACAGGGTCTTGAAATTCCGCAATGAGATGAGGCAACGCATCTACCTCATTAAATCCAAATGCATTTTCTGGAAACGTTGCAGTAACTGTTATCGTTGTATCCTGATTTGCTCGCGGTGTAGAGTAAGATAAAGTCATTTCATTATGACCAACAGTATCAATAGTTACTGTTAACGCACTTTCAGTGAGTACAGTTGCATTACCTGCAATATCAGTGATGATTGATGTAAAATAAAGGACATCTCCTGGCGATGATAATGCATGGATATCGTTGACATCAATTTGAGATGATATAAATTCATTATTAATATTTGCACTAGTGATAGTAACAGATGTTCCTAGATCATTAAAACCTCCTCCACTCTCCAAACGATATTGTAACTGAGCTTTACCATTAATCATTGTCGCATCATTTGGATTTAATCCAGAATTAAAAGTTAAGATTGAATTTGTACTATTTAAATAACCTGTAACATTAACACTATCTGCTGTAATACTATTTATTAAAGAATCGGCTGGTGCAATCTGATCAATAATTAACTGAGCGGTAGTGGTACCATCTGTAAAATTACCAGCGGCATCCGTAATCCGAGCTGAAAAGAAAACAATAGCATCTTCTGCCCAATTACCAATTCCTTCAATGTCTAGAGCATCCATAGTTAGGGTAATATCTGAATTAAGCTGCCCAACAACAATGTCCAAAGCATCACCGATATTGGTTGTATCGACCCCAATAATTCCTAACATTTGAATCGAGCCATCAACTAGAGTTAAATCACCTGATAGAGTTATATCAACTGTTGCACTTGAATTAGTACTATTCCAATATGATCCATAGGTAGGAGAGGCAGAATCACCAACAGTAGTAATACTATCAATAGAAAACGCATTGGGTTTAATACCATCAACTATAAAATTATAGGAATCACTTAAATTATTACCTTCAGCCACTGCAATGATATTGACACCACCATCATCAACCCTTTTAATATCATTGCCAGCCTCATCTCTTAATGTACTAAATGTAAGAACTAATGAATCAATATCTAAATTATCTGCTGAATCCCCTTCAGCTACAACATAGTCTACAGTAGTGGTTAAATATGGTGAATCTAATGGGTTTGCTGCAGGTGTTGCTCCTGAATTAAGATGTAACTCAGCTGTGCTACCATCACCCAAAACATTTTCATTAAAATTAAAAGTTATTGATATTTGATCACCAATTTTGTGGCGTCCATTATCAGTTGTTGAACTTGTAGAAGCGATAAAAGGTCTTACTGTATCAGCAACCATGTTTGTTGTTGATTTTGCAAATGGAGTTTCGTTACCAGCGGCATCGACAATAACTGAACGAAAATATAAATTATCCCCAGATGAATAATTAAGTTTATTTACATCAGATGAATCTAAAGAGACTGTTAATGACCCTAAACTAATATCGGGGTTAGATATGACCGTTGTATCTCCGATCGCTACATAATTAGCATTTGCCTGAAGAGAAGCTTGAATGAATTTCTGTCCACCTCTGAGTGATAAATCTGCAGCAATTGGAGTTGTAATATTAATTCCTGTATTTGTTCCATTATAAAAACTATTTGTGACTGTACCACCAACTGAAGCAACAGCACCAGTCGTATTACTACCGGGAGGAGAAAAATCTATAATCAGAGTATCAGCACTTGGAGTACCTTTCGTGCTATTTCCATATATATCGTATATTCGTGCAGTAAACACTACTGTATCACCATCAGAATAACTATTTTCAAATTCAGTTTCTGTAATTGTTAACACCTTCTCTTTATTTAAATCAGAATTAGACAATTGAGGGTTTGCACCTTCAGTTGTAGTCAATACAGCAAATTGATCATCACTTTCAGCATATTCCTTAGCAATAATTTCAATTCTTCCACCATTCAAATTAACTTCATTATTAATTGGGACTTGGATTGTTAGTCCTTGATTATTTAAACCATAATATCCTTGAATTACTTTGGATGGATTTGAAGATATTGTAATGACACTATCAACAGTAAAATCTTGCGGTGGACTGTCATTGTCAATGATATTAAGGCTATAGGACCCTCCTGGGTTTGCAATGGTAGCATAGGGGCCACCAGACAATAACTGGAATCCAAGTACTTCATCTACACCATTTGTGGGGTCATCTACAATATTATCATCAACTATGGTATACTTAAAATTTGTTGTAGTTTGTAATGGTTCTATTATTATTGTTCCATCTGATGATAAATCTGCATAATTCGGAAGTGAATAATCATAATTTGCGTTATCCTCATCATAACTAGTTGCTGATGTTAATGTAGTATCAAATGTAATGACTGTTTGAAACTTTGATTGACCACTCAACGTAATAGTAATTGAATCTGGACCATTTTGTGTATGATCTTCTTGTACATCCAAATATGAAGGGCCAGTAGGGAAGGAAATTTCAGGCTTTGTTTCATCATCAGTTAAGGTCACAGTGGCTTCAGATGATGTAACCGTTGCATTAGAATCTGCAACCATTGTAACTGTAAAAGTTTCATCTTGCTCATAAACAACATCTGCGATACCTGTCACAGCGATTGTTTTTTCTTTTAAATTATCACCATCAAAAAATACTAAATCACTTTCTACGATAGTATAATCTGTATCTTTTGTCGCAGAAACATCAGCTACTGTAAAGTTTAACCTCGCTATTCTTTCTGCCGTATCAGAAAGCGCTACAGTTAATACTTGAGCTTCGGATTCAAAAAAAGTACCTACATTGGTACTAATAGTTGCTTGAGGCGCATTATCATCGTCGGTCATGGTGTAAGTATACTCTAAAACAGAACCATTGCGCGCTGACTCAGTGCCAGGCGCAATATTAAAAACACCATCTCCATTTCCATCTGCACCAACAACACCGAGTGTGACAACGACTGTCTGATCATATTCATAGATATCATCATCGATACCTACTAAATTTAGTGAACTAGTATAACTAGAATTTCCTGGACTGATTATAAAATAATTATCGGAAGTTGCTGCTAAAGAATTATAATCTTTATCCGCAGTAGCAGAACCCTTAGTCCCACCTTCTGTAGTAACTGATAATTGTATTGGCTTTGCACTAAATGTTGATATATCACTATCATCCACAAGTTCAATAATTGTTGCTAGATCAAATGGAACCCCTGCAGCATTTGTTTCCGTTGCTTCTCCTAGGGTTTGTGTAAATGTCACTTTTGGAGCATTATCGTCATCAGTAATTGTCAACGTATGTATCGATGTAGCACCAAGTGAAGCTTGGTTGCTAGGTGCAGTTGTACCACCAGTACCATCATTTAGTTTAAGCACTAATTGCTCGTCTACTTCATCATAATTATCTGGATTGATGTTAAACTCAAGAGCTACTTTCTTTTCTCCAACAGGAATCGTAACAGCAGTTTCAGCTGCATTATTATAA
>MDTE01010509.1_pt1 | contig 11517 bp, 10 predicted proteins | sample 811231 | NCBI WGS metagenome assembly MDTE01 (sample SAMN05326651, study PRJNA326480) | marine metagenome | isolation source: seawater | place: Indian Ocean: Red Sea | collected 2010
CTTTTATTCTTAATTTTGATAAGATGGGTTATGCCAGTGATTGTTTTGGGATTGATAATTTTATAAAAAATCAATCTAATGAAAATAAGATTAATCTGTCTTCAAGATATACTTTTTTAAAAGGTGATTTAACTAATAAAAAACAGCTTGAAGAGATTTTTATTAAATTTAAACCAAACTTAATTCTACATTTTGCAGCAGAAAGTCATGTTGATCGTTCTATAGATGATCCTTGGAACTCTATAAATAGCAACATAATAGGAACTTATAATCTTTTGGAAATTGTTCGCAAAAATAATAAAAAAATTAATTATGGTGATTATTCAGGAATAAGATTAATTCATATAAGTACAGATGAAGTTTTTGGAACAATAGAATATCCGCATCGTTTTGTAGAGACTTCACCATATGATCCAAGAAGTCCATATTCTGCAAGCAAAGCTTCAAGTGATCATCTTGTAAGTGCCTGGCATCATACTTATGGTCTAAAAACAATAATTACAAATTGTTGTAATAATTATGGACCTTGGCAATTCCCAGAAAAATTAATACCTTTATCAATATTAAAGGCTTTAAATAATGAAAGTATTCCTATTTATGGCGATGGTAAAAATGTGAGGGAATGGATATTTGTAGAAGATCATATTAGTGCTCTCTTACACATAGCTGCATATGGGAATATTGGCAAAAGATACTGTATTGGATCTTCAAATGAAATTACAAATTTGGAACTTGTAGAAAAAATATGCAGAAATTTAGATGAATTAAATTTAAAGAAAGATAGTTTCTCAAATTTAATTAAATTTGTAAGTGATAGAGCAGGTCATGATAAACGTTATTCAATAGATTCTTCTTTGCTGAGATCAGAAATGAAATGGAAACCTTCTACCTCTTTTGATGAAGGATTAACAAAAACAATTAAATGGTATTTAGAAAATTTAAACTGGTGTAAAAAAGTGATGAAAAAATCTACGTTTAAAGGTGAAAGGTTAGGGGATAAATTTTTTAATAAATAAGTTTTTTAAAAACTTTTAATATCTTAATTATCCTTGACCTTAAATATTCTCTATAAAAATTTTTTAATCTATTTAAGTTTAATAATTTATTATAAAAATATACTATTAACCTAAAAAATAGAGTAAGAATTTTCGATTTATTTTGTTGATTAATTATAAATCTTTTTATAATTATAAGATGATTAGGAGTTTTAAAGCTTTCTTTTTTTATTAGACCATTTGCTCTTACTCTTGATGCCCTATGATTTATTAGAAATATTTTGGCATTACTTCTATCAATTGAATAGTAAAGTAATTCTTCGCCATGAAGAGGTCTCCTTACATCATTAAGGTAATTATTAATTTGCTCGATTCTATTTGCATAAATTTTGGCAGAATAGGAGGAATTACAAACTGAAAATCGGTCATTTAAACCTCTATAACTTTGCCAAGATGCAAGATTTATAATATCTTTTTTAATTGATAGATTATTTTTTATTATGCTTTCAAAAGAATCTAGATACAACAGATCAGGACGCATAAATAAAGTTAAGTTACTATTAAATTTTTCTGAAATTTTGTATGCTTTTTTTAATGAATAAAGTTGGTGCATAAGATTTTCAATGGTTTTAAAATTATCTAAATGAGGATCTCCATATTTATATATATTTTTGAAGAATTTGTTCTTTAAAAAGTTATTTGGAGAATCTGTGATTAATTTTTCATAATTAAAAAGATCCCAATTCATTTCATTCTTTATATTTAACTCTCCACTTTTTTTATTGTTTATGTATTTGTTATTAAAAAAATGGCAAAATATCTTAACTTCGCCGTATTTTTTGGCTGGTTTAATTATATTTTCTTCAATACTTGGATATGTTTTTTTTAAGTCTCTGGTTATTCCATAAAAACAAATTGAGATTTTTTCAGACATTTTCAGAAACTTACTTTTTTTAATAAATTTTTAAATTCATTTTTACTAAATAATGTTTTAATAAACTCTTTATTGCCAGATACCCGAAAAACTAAATCGTTAATTTGTCCCATGGCATTTCTTATGATAAATATTAATATTATAGAAATGCTTGCATTCTCTCTTATGAAAATAGATGTCATTATACAAAACATAATTGTTGTATTAAGAACGGGTCTAATAAAACTAGTTAGTCGAAAATCTTTTTGAATTTTTTTGATATAAAAATCTGGATTTTTATTTTCAATTGTTATTTCTTTATTTGATAAATCATCAATTCTTTTTAGTCTTTTAGTAATAATATAGTTTATTACGCAACTTGAAATAATGATTAATGTAATTTGATAGTCATAGTAAAAAAGTAATAACAATAATATTAGACTATAGATTAATGTGGTTCTGATAATAATAAATTCATCAATTTTTTGAAGATTATTTTTTATTTCTTCTTCATTTAAGTTTTCTCGATTGCAGCTCAAATTCCTAAATTTTCTTATTTTGATATTGTTTATAACTTTAATTTTTAAAAAGTTGGTAAAAGAAACATGAAAAACTAAAAGTATTAAACCTACAGTAAGGAAGATAAATTGTTCTTTATTAGAGGTTATTTCAATATTTACAATAGAAGAAAGTTTAGTTAGTTGAGGGCTTATAACACCTTTGCTTACTATAGCTATAGCCTTAATTGGTAAAATAAAGAGTAATATTTGACTCATTTTTTCAACAATACCCAAAAATATCGCAAAAATATAAATTAAGTTCTTTCTTCTAATTAATTGATAATTAAACATTTAAAAAATATTTTTATTTTGGGTCAGAACCAATACCACTGAAGACTACTCTTGCAGTTTTAAATAGTATTAAAAGGTCTATCCAACAAGAAAAATTTATAATGTAGTATACATCATAACTTAATTTATTTTTAGCATCTTCAATTGATGCACCATATGGATAATTAACTTGAGCCCAACCGCTTAAGCCAGGTTTTACGTAATTTCTAAGATGATAGTTTGGGATTAATTTATTTAATTTCATATTAAATTCTGGTCTTTCTGGTCTAGGGCCGATAAGACTCATTTCTCCTTTAATGACTGAAATTATTTGTGGTAATTCGTCAATTCTCATTCTTCTGAGTAATTTTCCAATAAAAGTTATCCTCATATCATTTTTTATAGACCATTGAGGGCCATCTTTCTCTGCATCAATTTTCATTGTCCTAAGTTTTATTATTTTTATTGGTTTTCCGAATAAACCTTCTCTTATTTGGCAATAAAAAATAGGTCCTCTATCATTTATCCAAATTAATAGACTAAAAAATAATATTATTGGAATAGAAAAAAATAGTATAATTGAACCCAACACAATATCACCTAATCTTTTTAATCTGAGTTGAATTTTCTTTTCATTTTGTGTATTTTGATTTTTAACTAATTCGTATAAGTTAATAAGTTCAGATGGTATTCTTTTTAAAAATTTTTCACACCAAGTAATCGATGAATAAATCTCGACACCGTTTGTGTACATATAATCAATAATAATTTTGTTTTGTTCATCTATAGCTGCATCATATGCAACTATTAAATGATCTGGAATATATTCAACATCTTCTAGAGTTTTAATATTTTTAAAATTATAAATACTAAATTTATCTAACAAAAGATTCTCTCTAATATACTTTATTTCTTTTTCGTTACCCATTAAAAACACATTAATTTCTTTAGCTTTACTTTTTTCAAATAAAAAATAAAAAATAATATGATTTATTAAAGATGTAGGAATTAAAATTGAATAAATAAGCAGTATGTTAGAGGATGTAAAAGAATCTTGTACAGAAAGAGTTTTTAATATAAACGTAAAGATAAGCACAATAGAACTTACTATAATAATTTCCTTAAAGTCTTTTATCGTTTTTAAAAAAATATTTTCACTTCCCGTTAATAAATATCTACCTCTCACATAACTTAGTAATATCCAAAATATCAGAAATCCTATCAATTGATTTGGTTCGAAAATCTTCTTAAAAAAGATGTAATTATTGTCTAAAATAAATTGAATTATCTTAAATGAAAAAGAAAATTCAGAGATTGTTAGTAGCCATAACTTGAATTTTCTTTTTCTAGAAGTAGCTAAAAATAGATTCATCATTTAGAAAAGATTCAGACTTTAAACATTATCTTATTAATTAAATAATTGCTAATTATATAAATTCCATAGTAAATTAGACGTTATTGATTATCAACCTATCTTTTTTGGTTTTAGTATATTCATCAATTAATTAAAAAATAAAGTGCAGTGGAAAAGATTTTAGTAACAGGGGGAGCAGGTTTTATTGGGTCTGAAGTTGTAAAAAGATTGATTGCAGAAGGCCATGAAGTAATTAGTATTGATAATTTGAATGATTATTATTCTGTGCAATTAAAAAGGGATCGTTTAGAGAATATCTTTAAAGTTAGTCAAGATATAAATAGTCGTTATAAATTTATTGAATCATCTTTGGAAAACAAACAGAAATTGGATTCTATTTTTAGCGAACAAAAGCCAAGTATAGTAATTAATTTAGCAGCACAAGCTGGTGTTAGGTATTCTATTGAAAACCCTTTTTCTTATATTGATAGTAATTTAGTAGGATTTATAAATATACTTGAGGCCTGCAGAAATAATAAAATCAAGAATTTAGTTTATGCATCAAGCAGTTCTGTCTATGGGGGAAATAGTAAAATTCCATTTTCGGAAAAAGATCCAGTTAATAATCCTATAAGTTTATATGCAGCTACAAAAAGATCAAATGAACTAATGGCCAATACTTATAGCCATCTATATAATATTCCTGCTACAGGGCTGAGATTTTTTACCGTTTATGGTCCTTGGGGTAGACCAGATATGGCTCCAATGATTTTTGCAAAAGCTATTCTTAATGGGGACAACCTAAAAATTTTTAATAGAGGAAATATGAAAAGAGACTTTACATATGTAGATGATATTGTTGCGGCAGTAATTAAGTGTGCATTTAAGGTGGCTACCCCCAATTTTCCCTCAAAAGATCAAATTGAAAATCCATCTAACTCATATTCTCCACATAGGATTTTTAATATTGGTAGAGGACAATCTATTGAATTGAATTACTTTATTGAGTTATTGGAGAAAAACTTAGGAAAGAAAGCTAACAAAATAATGATGCCTATGCAATCTGGCGAAGTTAAGGAAACTTTATCAAATTGTACTGCTCTTGAAGAATGGATTAATTATAAGCCAACTACTTCTATTGAAACTGGAGTATCTAAATTTATAAATTGGTTCAAGAATTACTATGAAAAATAGCTTTTTAAAAACTCCATAATTTAAAATTTATAGTATTAATCTATTTTTTATAGTTTTAATTCAATAAATTGAGTATTTTTTGCCTCTTAACATTATAATTTTAATATTGTAGGAGATAAAATTAGCGCAAATTCTGATTTTTTGAACCTTTAATATTAGCGAAATGAACCGTATTTTAATAACTGGTGGAGCGGGTTTTATTGGCAGCCATACAGCTAGTTTACTTTTAGAGAAGGGTTTTGATTTGATAATCATAGATTCTTTTATAAATACTTCCAAGTTATTTCTAAGAAAAATTTTTACTCTTTTTGAAAAGATAGATGAAAAGTATGAGGAAAGGATTAAATTTGTTGAATGTGATATAAGAAATTTTAATAAACTAAATAATGTCTTTCAAAATTCTGCAGATGAAGGGAAACCAATCAATTCAGTTATACATTTTGCAGGATTAAAGTCTGTTTCTGAATCAGTTAAAAATCCCTTGGAGTACTGGGATGCAAATGTAATAGGATCTATTAATCTTTTCAAAATTATGAAGTTGCATAATTGTAGAACGATTGTTTTTAGCAGTAGCGCTACTATTTATGCCCAAACAGATAATAAACTTCTAACAGAAGATTCCGATATTAAACCTAATAATGCTTATGGAGAAACAAAAATAACTATTGAAAAAATTTTGAAAACGCTTTATGAAAGTGATCAAGAAAGTTGGAAAATAGCAAATTTGAGATACTTTAATCCTATTGGTGCTCATGAGTCAGGCTTAATAGGAGAGTACCATAATGATGTACCCTCTAATTTATTTCCTTTTATTAATCAAGTAGCAATTGGCAAAAGGAGTTTTTTAAGAGTTTTTGGAAGAAATTGGCCTACAAGAGATGGTACAGCGATAAGGGATTTCATTCACATTATGGATCTTGCTGAAGGACATTTGTCAGCCTTAAATTATCTTGATTCTCAAGATGGAATATTCACTAATTTTAATCTTGGCACATCTAAAGGAACAACTGTTCTTGAGTTAATTAGTACATTTGAAAAAGTTAATAAATGTAGCATACCCTATGAGTTTGTTCAAAAAAGAGAAGGAGATGTAGCGATTTCAATAGCTGACAACAAAAAGGCAATTAATCTATTAAATTGGAAACCCCATCGAAACATTGAGGCAATGTGTATTGATGGCTGGTTTTGGCAACAAAATATAAAAGATTTTTAAATTAATCAATTAACTTTTAAAAACTTAAAAATATAGATTTTTTATAAAAAAATTTATTGTTGAGATCCGTCACCAATTCTCCATAAATTAAGACCAGCATTTTTAACTTTTTTTGTAACTAGTATTGACCTTGCATCAAATATCCATGAAGGACTTCTCATGATTTTTTTTGCTTTATGCCAATCTATATTTTCATATTCTTTCCATTCAGTAAGTATTATTGATGCATCTGAACCGGATAAAGATTCATCTGTAGTTGTTGCATAACTCCACACACCTTTATGATTATATGTTTTCTCATTCAACATTTTCTCACTTATAAATGATGACTTAATGCCTAAATCTTTTTCAATTTGATATTTATCTACTTTTGGATCATGTATTGATAATACTGCCCCCTCTTCGATAAGATCTTTGCAAATTGTTATTGCTGCTGATTCTCTTGTGTCGTTGGTATTTGCTTTAAAAGCGAACCCTAAAATACTAATTTTTTTACCTGTAACTGTGCCAAATAGTTTTTTAACAATTAACTTTGAAATCCTGTGTTGATGCCATTTGTTAAGTTCAATAACTTCCCCCCAAAACTTTGCAACTTCTGATAATCCAAAATATTCGCATAAATACACAAGATTTAAAATATCTTTTTTAAAGCAGCTACCACCAAATCCTGGACCGGAATCTAAAAACTTTGAACCAATTCTGCTGTCTGATCCAATTGCTCTTGCAACTTCTCTAACATCAGCGCCTGTTGCTTCGCAAATTGCACTTATTGAATTAATTGAACTAATTCTTTGGGCTAAGAAAGCATTAGCTGTGAGCTTTGCTAATTCACTACTCCAGATATTAGTATGTAGGATTTTTTCTTTTGGAACCCAATTAAGATAAATTTCACTCAAGGCATTCATTGCGTCAATATTTTCACCACCAATAAGAACTCTATCAGGATTCTCAAGATCCTCAATTGCTGAACCTTCGGCTAAAAATTCTGGATTGGATAAAACGTCAAATGTAGTTTTTGATCCTTTTTGGGAATTAAGTTCTGCATCCTCAAGAATCGTTTTTATAACTTCAGCAGTCTTTACTGGCAATGTACTTTTTTCAACTACAATTGTATGCCCAGATGCAAACTTTGATACTTGTCTAGCGCAAGCCTCAACCCATTTTAAATCACTTGCTTTGCCGGCTCCAATACCTTTCGTTTTTGTAGGAGTATTTACTGAAATAAAAACTATGTCGGCATTAGATATATTTTTTTCTATATCTGTAGAGAAATGAAGATTTATGCCCCTACATTTTTTTATTTTTTTATCTAATCCAGGTTCATATACTGGTAAATTTTCAAGATTCGTACTATTCCAATCATTAATTCTTTTGACATTAATATCAACAACATTTACTTCTAAATTAGGACATTTGTCTGCTATGACTGACATTGTTGGTCCACCAACATAGCCTGCGCCAATACAACAAATAGTTTTTATTTGAGTAAGTATCATATAATGCTTGAGAATTTAAATATTTTTTACCTTAAGAAAACTCAAGAAATAAATTAAGATAGTATTTGTGAAATTTTAGGCTTTTCATAATGATAAAAATTACAAGATAATTAGCTTAATTAGATTTGTTAACGCTTCCTGCAGGATTCGAACCTGCGGCCCACTGCTTAGAAGGCAGTTGCTCTATCCAGCTGAGCTAAGGAAGCATTTGTCCATTATATCCGACAGATGCATATGCACTTAGAATTACATAATAATTTTTTTAAAATATTTATTTGTCAATTTAAAATTTTTATAAATTATGGTTAAATTAAGGTAAATTAAAAATTATCAAAAATTAAAACTTAATTTGGCTAAAAGGATTTCAGAAAAAGAAAAAATATTAATTGTTAAAGAGTTCACTGATGGTAAGGCTATAGATCAATTAGCTCTAGAATTTAATTGTGCAAAATCAACAATTATACGTAATTTGAAAAAGCATCTTGGTGAAAAACTATATAAAGAAATAATCCCTAAAGCTAAAAAAATTAATAGATTTATTGAATCTAAGAACACAGAAATTGAGATGAAAGGTACTAATAACTTTGATAAAGAAAATTCTGATAATTCAACTCAAATTAACAATTCTGATGAATTTTCGCCTATTTCACAATTTACTGAAATAACACCCTTGAATTTTGATATTGAAAATTCTGAACAAAAAGATTTGTCATCTACACCAATTGCAGATGTAGATCTTCCAAATATTGTTTATATGATAGTTGATAAAAAAATTGAGTTGGAAATAAAATATCTAAGAGACTATCCAGATTGGCAATTTCTTTCTAAAGAAGAATTAGATAGAAAAACAATTGAAATTTTCTTTGATTTAAAGCTTGCTAAAAAATTTTGTAATAAAGACCAAAAAGTAATTAAGGTTCCCAATCCAGATGTTTTTAGAATCGTAGCGCCTCTTTTGCTGGATAAGGGCATTTCCAGAATTGTTAGTGCGGATAGATTAATAGCCTTATGACAAATAACAAACTATTTTTTTAAATTATTAAAATCTGCATTTAAGATTCCTCCAATAACAGAACCACTGATAAAACTAACTCCAACAATAAAGCCTGTCGGAAGTTTGACTGTTTCGTTTATTAATAAATTAACTTTTCGTTTATTTGAGCTATTTTGTATCCCAATAATCAGAACTAAAAATAACGTTAAGTTAAAAGTAAATGAAAAAATTATCTTTTTTAATAATGATTCCATTTTTATCTTTCTCCTGGATTTAAGAGGATTAACTTAATACATATTATAGATAAGACTTTTGGTAAGTTTATTTTTCTTTGCAAGATATTTGGATGCTTTTGAAAGAGATAATCCTGCTTTAACCAAGTCATCTAGTTCTTTTTTTAATTCAAACTCATTAATTTCTGAATCACCCTGAAAGTTTTCTCTACCTTTTATGACTATTGTAATTTCACCCAATATTTCTTTGTCTTGAAAGTGAGTGATAATCGCATCAATATTATCTCCAATATGTTCCTCAAATTTTTTTGTTAATTCACGTGCTACATGAACTTTCCTTTGTCCTCCTAAATACTCCTTTAATTCAAATAACAAATTTTTAAGACGATTAGGGGATTCAAATAAAATTGTAGTTTTATTATTTTTACTTATCTCCAAAAGGATATTTTCTCTTTCAGATTTCTTTTTCGGAAGGAACCCTTCAAAAGTAAATCTTGAAGAAGGTAGACCGCTTGATACAAGTGCAGTTAATGCTGCACATGGCCCGGGTACACAAACAATACTAATACCATTAGTTCTTGCAATATTTACAAGCTTCTCTCCAGGATCGCAAATACTTGGCATCCCCGCGTCACTCACTAGTGCAACAGATTTACCAGAGTTAAGAAGATTAATTAAACCAGGTGTTTTTTTAAAAGAATTATGTTTATTGAAGCTTATTAAATTATTAGTAAAATTATATTTATTCATTATTTTTTTTGTTTGCCTTGTGTCTTCGCAGGCCACTAAAGAGGCATTTTTAAGAACATTTAATGCTCTTGAGGAAATATCACTTAAATTTCCTATTGGGGTACCCACAATATATAAAACACTACTTTCAGGTTCGTTGTTTTTATGAGATGATGAAGAATTAATATTCATTGAGTGATTACATTACCTTCAGGATTAGATATAGAGGATCTGATAAATAATTTGAGGACTGTTTGCTGGGAAGCAGCTGAAACCTTACTTTATTATGCCCAAATAATTAAATATTCAAACAATAAAACCAAAATTCTGAAGAATAACAATTGCCAAGATCCAGTAACAATTGCAGATTTAAAGGTAAACGAGTTAATAATTCAAAGAATTATCGAAAAATATAAAGGAATTGATTGGGAAATTTTAAGTGAGGAGAATGTAAAGGTAACCTCTTTAAATTACAACAATAATGCTGATTGGATTTGGATTCTTGATCCTCTCGATGGAACAAAGGATTTTATTCAGGGGACTTGTAATTATTCAATGCATTTAGCCTTAAATTATAAAAAGAAACCATATTTGGGAGTAGTTTTAATTCCCGAGAGAGAAGAATTATGGATTTCAAATGGAGAAAAGGTTTGGTGTGAAAAAAAAGATGGATCAAAATCAACCTCATACTTATCAAAAAGTAAAAGTCTTAAAGATATGGTTCTAGTTACAAGTAAAAACCATCGAAATCAGTCTTTAAAGGAATTAATATTTAAAATTGGATTTAAAGAAGTCATAGTAATGGGAAGTATAGGTTGTAAAATTGCATCCATTGTAAGAGGAGAAAGTGATATATATATATGTTTGAGTCTTCCTGGAGGAAGTTCACCTAAAGATTGGGATTTTGCAGCTCCTGAGGCTATCTTAAGGACTGCTGGAGGTAAAATTACTAATTTAGATAATGATGATCTTGTTTATGGCGATTTAAATTTTGAGCAAGGAGGTATAATAGTTGCCTCAAATGATGCAAACCAGCATGCAAATATATGTTTAGAAATAAAAGAAATAATTAGAAAATTTGGAATTTATCCTATCTAATTTTAACTAAGGGGAGCTACAGGGGTTGGTGTTGGTTCAGGATAAGACATTCCTCCATTTTGAGAAACTCCTCTCAAAGTTAGATTAATCCTTCCTCTGCTGTCAATTTCTCGTACCCTAACAGTTACTTCATCTCCTTGTCTTACTACATCTTCAACCCTCTCTACTCTGGCTTCAGAAAGTTGGGATATGTGAACCATTCCTTCTTTGCCGGGGAGAATTTCAACAAAAGCACCAATCGGAATTATTCTTGTAACGACACCAGAGAAAATTTCCCCTTCGTGGACTTTTCTAGTTAATCCCTCTATTATCTTTTGAGCCTCTTCAGCAGCAGCCCCATCATGTGATGCTATTGTTACTATCCCGCCATCCTCTATATCTATTTTAGTATTAGTTCTTTCTGTAATACCTTTAATTGTTCTTCCTCCTGGTCCGATTACAGTTCCAATAAGCTCAGGATCAATTCTA
>MDTE01122645.1_pt1 | contig 11517 bp, 9 predicted proteins | sample 811231 | NCBI WGS metagenome assembly MDTE01 (sample SAMN05326651, study PRJNA326480) | marine metagenome | isolation source: seawater | place: Indian Ocean: Red Sea | collected 2010
GTCCCAGTGTGGCTGATCATCCTCTCAGACCAGCTACCCGTCGATGCCTTGGTGAGCCGTTACCTCACCAACAAGCTGATAGGCCGCGAGACCCTCCCGGTCCGGTAACCCTTTCGTCGGTCCACCATGCGATGGTCCGACGGCATCCGGTATTAGCAGCCGTTTCCAACTGTTATTCCAGAGACCGGGGCAGGTTTCTCACGTGTTACGCACCCGTTCGCCACTAGGTCTTCACCAATCCGAAGATCGGATGGACCTCGTTCGACTTGCATGTATTAAGCACGCCGCCAGCGTTCGTCCTGAGCCAGGATCAAACTCTCCAACAAAAACCTGTCGATTTCGGAACGGTTGTTCTTCTATCGAGCGGCTGATGGTCGAGCGCAGTATGAGTGGAATGTACTCAGTGACTGCAATCTTGACTTATTAATTAAGTTTGTCACCGGGTGGGAACCCGGCAACTGAATTGACAGACAGTCGTGTCTCAGAAACCGAGGTTTCCCCTGACCGACTGCCCGCACTGGCGTTCTGTCTTCTCTTCCGTTTTCAAGGAGCTACTGCTCTGACACATTCACTTTAGTGACTCGGTGTCACCCACTAGCCATATGGCTTTTGGGGCGAGTAAAGACACTACTGCTCACACCAAGAGTGCACAACCCTGAATCAAGAAAATATCCGCAGAAGATGGTGTGAAGTTCGTCCTTTTTGCATCAGGTGAAAACCGCCCTTCAACGCCGCCATCTCCGAGACGTTTGAGTCGAGCTCAAGCACCTCTCCGTTGCAGCGAAAACCGCGCTGTTCCAGCGTTCGGCGGGCATCACCTTTTGACTTCGCCAGCCCGCACTGCACTAACAGTGCTGGAAGGTCGTCACATTCGGCAGCAGACACCTCCGTCAACGAAAGTTCGCCCGCTACGACCCCCATGGCGGCGGCATCCGCATCTCGGGGATCAGACCCGAACAACACTGCTGCGGCCGCATCAGCCGCAACCGCTGCGGGATCACCATGAACCATTGCGGTCATCTCGTAGGCGAGCGCCTTTTGCGCTGCTCTCTCATGTGGCGCTGCGGCATGCTGCTGAAGCAGCGCGTCGATCTCATCGAGCGTTCGCAAGCTGAACCGCAGCAGTCGATCCGACACATCGGCATCATCGGTTTGAAGCCAGAACTGGCGGAACTGGTAGGGGCTCGTTCGCTCGGGGTCAAGCCAGACTGCTCCGGCCGCAGTTTTTCCGAACTTTGTGCCATCACTTTTTGTGAGCAACGGCCAGGTCAACCCAAACGCAGTGGCGCCTGCAGTACGTCGAATGAGGTCGATGCCTGCCGTGATGTTGCCCCACTGGTCGCTGCCACCCATTTGCAGTTCAACATTGTGCTCTGCGTGGAGATGGCGGAAATCGTTTGCCTGCAACAACATGTAGCTGAACTCGGTAAATGAAAGCCCCGACTCGGCTGAAAGGCGCGATTTCACTGAATCTTTGCCAAGCATCTGCGGGACCGAAACGTGCTTACCAATGTCACGCAAGAAATCGAGTAGTGGCATCTGAACTGTCCAGTCCGCGTTATTTACTATCGTCGCTGGATTCGACCCGGAGAAGTCAAGAATGCCCTCAAGTTGCCGCGAGATGCTCCGCACGTTGTGTTCAAGTTCGCCTCGGGTCAGCAGATTTCGTTCCTCTGAGCGACCGCTTGGGTCACCCACCATCCCGGTGGCTCCTCCCGCGAGTGGAAATACTCGGTGGCCATTCATCTGAAATCGGCGCAAGCCAACTTGACCGAGGAGATGCCCCACATGCAACGAATCAGCAGTTGGGTCAAAACCGACATAGACGCCAATCGGACCCGAATTCAAACGCGCCGCGAACTGTGTTCGATCGGTGGTGTCGTGAATCAGCCCACGGGCCTCGAGTTCGGCAGTGAAATCCATACAGCGAATATCGTGCCACGACTCAGCACCAGAACCGACATCGCCGAACATCTACGCTTCGAGAATGTCGACGGGTGCCTCCGACCGCGAGATCGCAGCCATGTTTGATGAGTTTGCAGAATCTGTGAGCGCGAGGGCTCCCTTTTGCGCCGATATCGCCCACGCAATTGGTGGCAATTTCGAGCCAACAATTCGCAAGTTGCTCGATCACGCACCCCAACCACAACAGCGACCGGTATTGCTTCTCGCCGCAATTCATTACCTCGTCTTGCAGGACCAAAACACGGCGCTCTCGCAGAAATATCCCTCAGTGACGGGAACACCTCACATGACGTCAATCGATCGAAACGAACTCGCAGCCGACCTTCACGAGTTTTGCGACACCTACCGCAACGAACTCATCGACCTTATTCGAACACGGCACACCCAAACCAACGACATCTCACGCTCGGCACTGCTGCGTCTCGTGCTTGCGCATCAACCAGTTATCGAGAACTCGATTCTCATCGACATTGGATGTTCGGCAGGGCTCAATCTCCATCTCGATGTATATCACTGCACGTACACCGCAGAGAACGGCTCATGGACCTCATCCGCCGGCGACGAGGTTGCCCCGGCTCTTCGCTGCAGCGTGAGGGCCGAAGCACCACCTCACATTGAGATTGGCACCTTTGCAGGCCGCATCGGATTTGACCCCCACCCGATTGATGTGGACACCCATGACGCGATGTGGCTGCTCGCGTGCGTGTGGCCAGATCAACTCGACCGCATTAAGCGACTCAAAGAAGCAATCGCCTGGGCGAAGGCCCACCCGGTAGACCTTCGCACGGCGGATGCTCTCGCCGCTCTCACCGAGATCGAGGCAATGCACGATGATCACCTCACCATCGTGAACTCATGGGTGCTCTCGTACCTGAGCCTCGATGAGCAGCACTCCTATCGGCAACGGCTCGAAGCTCTCGGACAACGACGAAATCTGACATGGGTCTATCTCGAACAGCCTTCAACGACCCCTGTGCTCCAACACGATGAACAGATCGCTCGTGACCCGCAGCGATCTGAACTCACCGCAGTGACCCGAATCGACTGGAACGATGGGGTTTCGCACGTACGCCATCTCGGAACCATGCACCCTCATGGCTATTGGTTTCACCCGAGCGAGCGCTGATATCGCACCTCTCGCCGTCAACTTCCTGAGTTGACGAAGCCGATGATCGAGTCAGCAATCATCTGTACCGCAATCGCTGCGAGAAGCAGTCCAGCAATACGGCTCAGTAGCAAGATTCCCGAACGCCCGAGCACGCGATTCACAAGTTCGGCAAACCCCATGATGAGGTATACCAACCGGAGAACAACAGCAAGTGCACCGGCAATGGATTAGCGTTCACGAGCCGTCGAAAAGTTTTGGACAAACACGATCGCTGGAACGATCGCACCCGGACCGGCAAGGGGCGCTGTGCTTAAAGGAACCATCGCAACCGCAACATGATCGATGGGGCCGCCTCGGCGTCATCGTCAGAACTCGTCAACAACTGCTAAGCCACGAGCAACAGCAAAAGACCACCGGCGCCCTGCAATGCCGGCACCGACACATCGAGAAAGCAGAGAACCTGGCGGCCGCTAACTGCGAAACCTGCGCTCACTAATGCCGCTGTCACCACCGCAAGGGACGCTGAGCGGCGAGACCTTTGCTTAGGTGAAAGGCGTCGAGTTTCCGACAGAAAAGTGGGGACATTCCAATCGGGTCCATATTCACGAGCATCGTGAGAAACACTGCGCCCAAGGTCACCGTCATGTGCTTAACCCAACTCGTTCAACCGAGCCACCGACTTAGAAAGCTTTTCAGCAAACGCCGCAATCTGAACGGCGACAGGCGACGGTCCAGCTCCACCTGGCGAGATCCGCATCTTGGCGGCACCACCCGGGTCGAAATATGCGGCGCACTCAGTACCAATTTCCGCAATTGCGAGATCACGAAGTTGCCCCTCACCGCTCAGATGACGACGAACCAACTGCCCCACCTGAGCATGCGCCTGACGGAACGGAATACCGTTGCGAACGAGATGCTCCGCCAGGTCAGTCGCAGCGAGAAGTTCGGCATCAGCCGCCGCCGCCATTCGATCGGTATCGAACTCTGCGCTGCTGATCATTCCTGCAATGGCTGCGAGCGCGAGCACAGTGTGCTCAACCGAGTCGAAGAGCGGTTCTTTATCTTCCTGCAGGTCACGGTTATACGCAAGCGGAAGCGCCTTCAACGTGGCAAGCACACCCGTAAGATTGCCAATCAGTCGACCTGACTTTCCGCGTGCGAGTTCAGCAATGTCAGCATTCTTCTTCTGCGGCAACATTGACGAACCGGTCGCATAGGCATCATCTAGACGAGCGAAGCCGAACTCTTCAGACGTCCACAGCACCCACTCTTCTCCTATACGCGAAAGATGTATACCAATGAGCGAAAGGTCGAACAGCGTCTCGGCAACAAAATCGCGATCGCTCACCGCATCAAGCGAGTTGGTGAAAACGGCAGCGAAACCGAGATCTTCAGCAGTGAGGGCTGGGTCGATCTCAATTGACGTGCCCGCTAATGCCCCAGCGCCAAGCGGTGACACATCGAGGCGACGATGCGCATCGACCAGGCGATCAAAGTCACGATGCAACGACCAGGCGTGAGCCAAGAGATGGTGCGCAAGCATGACCGGCTGCGCACGCTGCAGGTGCGTGTATCCCGGCAAGTACGCATCACCGGCCTGACGAGCCCGGTCAAGCAGGACACTCTGAAGGTTGACGACACCCGATGCAACCTCAGCAATCGCCTGCTTGGTCCACAATCTCAGATCGGTTGCAACCTGATCATTACGGCTACGCGCTGTGTGCAGACGCGCCCCAGCATCTCCGGCGATCTCGGTAACCCGCCGTTCAACCGCGGTGTGGATGTCTTCATCGCCGTCACGAAACTCAAACGTTCCAGCGGAAAACTCTTGGTGGACGGTCTCAAGGGCATTGAGCACACTCTCAACCTCATCAGGCGACAGGACACCTGCACGACCTAAACCGCGAACGTGTGCCTTTGAGCCCTGGATGTCGACGTCCCACAACCGGCGATCGAACGGAAGGCTGACGGTGTAGGCCATCAACGACTCTGCAGGACCGCCTGCGAAACGGCCGTGCCATAGCGAATCTGAACTCTTGTTGTCACCCATAGTTCACTCCTCCATCAATTCCTGCAAGTTCGCGAAGATGCGCAGCGAGTCGTTGCCCAGTTGAGTTTTCACCAGCAATGCAAATAACGGTGTCGTCTCCTGCGACCGTGCCAATGAGACCATCGACCAAACTGCGGTCGAGGGCCGAGGCGACGACATGAGCACATCCGGGTGGGGTACGCACCACCACCAGATTCGACGAGCTGGTGACCTCACCGACCCATTCGCCCATGACGCGACGTAGTTGCTCTAACGGAGCAACTCGATCTGGGGCGAACTCGGGCAACGCGTAGGCCGACGAGCCGGACGCAGTTCGCACTTTGATCGCTCCAAGGTCGTCAAGGTCACGCGATACCGTCGCTTGAGTTGCAGATACATGTTCAGACAACAGCATCTCTACGAGTTGGGCTTGATTGCCCACCTCGTGTTGCTCAATGAAACGGGTAATTAATTGCTGCCGGCGAGCCTTCGTACTCAACGGACACCCCCAAGAAACGCCAGTGCACCACGAGCCGCGTGCATCCGGTCGTGACCTTGACGGATTACCCGTGACGCCGGACCGTCGATCACCGATGCAGCAACCTCATAGCCGCGGTAGGCCGGGAGGCAGTGCATGAAAATAGCACCATCGGCCGCAAGGCTCATTAGCGCGTCGGTCACGCTGTAGGCAGCGAAGATGTTGCGACGTTCTTCGACCTCATCTTCTTGACCCATCGACACCCACGTGTCGGTATGAACTGCATCGGCACCTGTCACAGCCTCAGCAGGATCATCGGTTGATGCAATCTCTCCCGGCCCGAGCTGCGACAACCTGTCGCACTCCGCCGATGACGGCTGAAACCCATCGGGACAAGCGAACCTCACCGACATGCCCGAAATCATGCACACTTCGCCGAGCGACCGAGCCACGTTGTTGTAATCACCGACCCAGGCAACGGTTCGACCCGAGAGCGCACCAAATTCGTGGCGCATCGTTCGCACATCGGCGAGCGCCTGAAGCGGGTGCGACCAGTCGGACAACATGTTGATGACGGGCACCGTTGACAACGCAGCCATTCGCTCGACCACACCATGGGAAAATACGCGTGCTGCGACCATCGCGTGATATCCCTCAAGGATCTGAATGACATCTTCAACCGACTCACGGGCATCAAGGCCAACCTCGTCACCACGGGTGTAGACAGGGTGACCGCCGAGTTGAACAACGGCCATCTCCATTGATTGGCGCGTCCGGTTTGAAGGCTTTTCAAAAATCAATGCGACGCCGCCACCGGCGAGAGGACGTCCGAGGTCATCAATCGAGCGATCTGAGAGATCCCCAATGAGGGCGAGTTCGTCGGCCGACAGGTCAACAATGTTGAGGAGATGACGCACGGTCATGGCGCAGCCTTCACGGTTGCGATCGCTGAGAGCAGAATTCCCATCGCCTCTTCGACTTCGCCTTCCGAAACTGTCAACGGTGGCGCAATTCGAATAGTTGCTGCATTTACCGCATTGACGATGAGTCCGTTCGTGAGCGCTTCGGCCGCCACGTCACCTGCGGTAATGCCGTCTTCAAGCGCGACACCGAGTAGCAACCCGTTGCCGCGTACACCGATAACCCCGTCAGCGCCATCGAGCATCGCCCGAATCTTCGACTCGCCAACTCGAGCGAGTGAACACGCATCGAGCCGCTTCATCTCACTAATCACGGCCTCAACCGCTGCAGTTGCAAGAGCCGTCCCGCTGTACGTGCTGCCGTGATCTCCGGGAACGAATGCGGCCGCAACTTCAACGGGTGCCCAGCAGGCGCCAATCGGCATGCCATTACCCATCGCCTTCGCGAGGGTGACGACGTCGGGCGACACACCTGAATGTTGGAACCCAAACCACTCGCCGGTGCGAGCAAAACCGGTTTGCACCTCATCGATCATCATCAACGCACCCTTACGGGTGCAGATCTCGCGCACGCCTTCGAGATAGCCATTAGGGGCAGGGTTCACTCCTCCTTCGCCCTGGATTGACTCCAGGAAGACCGCTCCAACAGTTTCATCGACGGCGGCTTCAATCGCGGCGAGGTCTCCCCATGGCACGTGGATGAACCCATCGGGCATTGGCGCGAACGGCTCATGCTTCGCCGGCTGGCCAGTCGCCGCCAACGTTGCGAGAGTTCGCCCGTGGAACGAACCCAAGGCGGTCACCACCTTGTGTCGACCGAGCCCGGCGTACTTGCGAGCAAGCTTCAGCGCGCACTCATTTGCCTCGGCACCTGAGTTAGTGAAAAACACCTGACCGGCACGTCCCGTTGCGTCGGTGAGCAAACCGTCAATTGACATTGCAGCTGCCGTCGCGACCGGATTTGCGAAGAAGTTGCTGACGTGTACCAGTTTTCTCGCTTGGTCGGCAATTGCGTCAGCAACGACTGGATGTGAGTGTCCGAGCGAGACCACTGAGATCCCGGCAAGAAAGTCGAGGTAACGGGTGCCATCGGTGGCAAACACCTCTGTTCCATCTCCTCGCTCAAGCATGAGCGCCGGTGGACCAAACACCGGCATGAATGGGCAATGCCCCACGGCAGCATCGGTGTCAAATCTGTGTCCCATGTCAATCTCCGTTCTGTGATGCGGGCATCTGGACCATCGTGCCAACGCCGGCGTCAGTAAAAAGTTCGAGCAGCAGAGCGTGGGGGGTGCGACCATCAAGGATGTGAGCTCGGCCAACCCCGTTGCGGACAGCCGAAATACAACTTGCCACCTTCGGGATCATGCCCCCGTCGATAGTGCCGTCGCTGATGAGTTGCTCAAGTTCGTCAGGGGTGGTCTGTCGAATGAGCGATGCCGCATCAGCGACGTTGCGCCGAAGGCCATCGATATCGGTGAGATACACCAACTTCTCTGCACCGAGTGCGGCCGCAATCTCGCCCGCTACGGTGTCGGCATTGATATTGAATGCCTGCCCTTCGGCATCTGCACCCACCGTTGCAACAACAGGAATGAATTCATCGTCGAGCAACCGCTCTAAAACGTCCGGGTTGATTGATGAGATATCGCCGACGAATCCGAGTTCAGGGTTGCGTGCAACCGCCCTAATGAGACCGCCGTCTTCTCCACTCACCCCGACTGCGTAATCACCGTGCACATTGATCGCTGAGACAATCTGCGGATTCACCTGCCCAATGAGCACCATCCGAGCAATGTCGACAGTCTCGGCATCTGTCACCCGCAGCCCATCTTTGAATTCGGCTGTCTTGCCTAGGCGACCCATCAATTCACTGATCTGGGGGCCACCACCATGGACGACGACCGGGCGCATGCCAACTAATCGCATCATCACAATGTCAGTGGCGAATACCGAAAGGGCATCCTCACCCGACGTTCCGGCGAGGGCGTTACCGCCATATTTCACGACGATGGTGCGACCGGCGAAACGCCGAATGTACGGCAACGCTTCAACAAGAATGGCGGCGCGTTGAGCAGCGACGTCGGTCATGGTGCAACTCCTATCCGGTCGAGCCCTGAGGTTTCGTCGATACCAAGTGCAACGTTGAGGGCCTGAACCGCTCCACCCGATGCTCCTTTCGCAAGATTGTCGAGCGCGGAAATGGTGATGATGGTGTCGGTTCGTTCGTCGTAGCGACCGGTGACGAGCACAAGGTTTGACCCGAGGGTGGCCTTGGTACCCGGAATTCCGTCGATGACTTCGACGAATGGCTCATGATCGTATGTTGCTTGCAGTGTCTCGATTACTGCCTGCTGCGACCTTGCGGCATCATTGGCCGGTGTCGAGTAACAGGTTGCGAGGATGCCCCGATTCATTGGCAAGAGGTGCGGGGTGAACAGCACCTGTGTGCCTATCTCTTGTTCCATCTCTGGTGTATGCCGGTGTCGGAGGAGTCCGTAGGCAGTGAAGTTTTCATCGACGGTAGTGAAAGCGTAGGCGAGGTCTTCTTTTCTACCTGCTCCTGTCACGCCACTTGCCGCATCGACGATCACCGTGTCGGTGCTGATGAGACCCTTGTCAACCAATGGGCGAACAGCGATGATCGCAGCAGTGACATAACACCCAGGGGTTGCAATCAACGTTGCATTCACCAGTTCGTCTCGGTGAAATTCAGGCAGGCCATACACCGCAGCCGCAAGCGCTGCAGGCTCATCGTGGTCAAAGCCGTAGTACACCGGATATTGCGATGCATCGGTCAACCGGAATGCAGCGCTGAGATCAACGATGTGACCGACTCGATCAGACAACGCAGGAACGATCTCCATCGATGCCTCGTGTGGCAGACCCAAGAACACCACGTCGAGGCCGTCGAGTCGGTCAGTATTAAACTCTGAGAATGTCGCACCACGGTGGGCTGCGGCCATTGATGGATACAGATCGGCGACACGCTCACCTGCCTGCGAGTCCGCCTGCAGCACTTTTGCGTGCAAAGCTGGATGCCGGTCGATCACTCTGAGTAGCTCTGCGCCGGTGAGTCCTGAAGCGCCGACCACACCAACCGATTTTGCGTTATGAGGAATGTTGTTCCCACCCATAGCGCATGAGTATACAGTACATCGAATAGAAATTCGATATTGCTATAGGCCCGAATTCCTCACCGGTAACATTGCTCGCATGTTCATCGACGGGGCACGGAGCCAACTCCTTGTAGCCTCCCCTCCTCTCGACGACCCAAACTTTGACCGGTCAGTGGTCTACGTCATCGATCACAACGATGAGGGGGCCATCGGCGTCGTCATCAATCGTCCATTGGCCGACCCTGATCTTGAACCGATCTCACGTTGGAGCGAGTCGCTCACAGAACCACCGGTGGTATTCAACGGGGGCCCCGTCGACCCCTCTGCCCTCATCGCCCTCGGCGTCACACACGGCAACGTCGACATAGAAATTGAAGGGGCTGTTCAGGTGGCCGATCGAGTGTGGTCGATCGACCTCGCCGGTGATCCTGCGATCATCGCCCCTCGCTTTGCCGGCATCCGAATTTTCAGCGGATATGCAGGCTGGTCTTCTGGTCAACTTGACGCAGAAATCGGTGCCGGGGGCTGGATCGTCGTGGCCGCAGAAACCAACGATGTCTTCGGGAATCAACCCTCAGACCTCTGGCGTCGGGTCCTCGATCGTCAACCACCACCGATCAAGTGGCTTGCAAACGCGCCGAACGATGTCAGCCTGAATTAACGGTGACCACAACGCTCACGACGTGCCCTAACTACGTAACTCTGCGCCAAGTTTCTTCGCAGCCGCCTCACAGGCCGACTTCACATCAGCGATATCAGCATCGGTGAGATTTCGGTCGCTAGCTTGCAGTCGAAGCCGCCACGCAAGCGAACGGTGCCCCTCGGGTACTCCAGGTCCGCGGTAGGTATCGAAGAGGTTGAGGTCGACCAAGAGTGACGACGTCCCCTGCCGAAGTGCCCGCTCAAGCCGATCAGCAGAAACATCGTCACTGAGCACAAACGCGAGGTCGAGGTCGCTTGATGGCATCCGACTGATCGGCCGATAGGCACGCGACCCGCCTCTGCCAGAAAGCATCCCATCGATACGAACCTCGATCACCGCTACACGCTCGGTGACCTCAAAGCTTTCCAGCACCTCGGGAGCGATTTCACCTATCGCCCCAATGACATCTCTGCCAGCACGCAGGACCGCCGAACGAGTGCCATGCATTCCGCCTGGAACGGTGGACTGATCGATCATTGCCCCGACGCCTAGCGCCTGCGAAATCTGACGCCAGGCCGCAACAGCCGCATGCGCGTCCTGACCTGCGAGCATCACGCATAAGACCTCATGCTCATCAGGCAGACCGTCACCCGAGGGCGGATAAACCTTGCCGATCTCGAACAGAGAAACTCCGGTTCGGCGATGATGCTCATTATGAGCAAGTGAGGTGAGTAAGCCTGGACGCAGCGACAAGCGCAGTGCACTCTCATCTGCCACAAGCGGATTGAGAATTCTCAGCGTGTCACCCTCAATACCCGCCCGCGCCATGGTGTCAGGAGCGACAATCGGGTTCGGCATGGCTTCAGAAATGCCTAATCCCACTAACACATTACGGAGCAGGCGACGACGAATTTGTGCTTGCGACAAGTGACCGTGACCGGTTGGCTTTGGCACCGACCGACCGAGACGCCCGTAGCCATGATGTCGAGCAATTTCTTCGATGACGTCGATTTCAGAAGTGGAGTCTGGACGCCATGACGGCAAGGTAACCGCTACGTCATCAGCATTTGCCGTAACCGTGAACCCGATCGGGTCGAGGAGCCCTGGCAGATCTGCCGCAACCAGGTCGGTGCCGAGAATTCGGTTGACCTCAGAAATACGAACGCCGACCGAACGCACAAGTTCAGGCATACCCGATGACCGTTCGTCAGCCCCACCGGCATGAACAACAAGGTCAGGACACGTGAGAGAAAGA
>MDTE01067091.1_pt1 | contig 11516 bp, 10 predicted proteins | sample 811231 | NCBI WGS metagenome assembly MDTE01 (sample SAMN05326651, study PRJNA326480) | marine metagenome | isolation source: seawater | place: Indian Ocean: Red Sea | collected 2010
CAGGGCATCCCAGTTGCCGCAGAAGTCGGGGATCAGCAGCTCAATCGTGGTGAGCGGTGAGCGTTGCTTCACCTGTTCGATGCAGGCCACGAACTGGGAGGCTCCCCCGTCCGGCAGGTCGTCGCGATTCACAGAGGTGATCACCACGTGCTTGAGACCCAGACGAGCCACCGCCTCACCCAGCCGCTGAGGCTCGGTGGGGTCCAGTTCACGGACGCTCTTGTCGAAATCGATGTCGCAGTAAGGGCAGGCGCGGGTACAGCCCGGCCCCATGATCAAAAAGGTGGCGGTGCCACCGGCGAAGCACTCGCCGATGTTGGGACAGCTGGCCTCCTGGCAGACCGTGTTCAGCTTCAGGTCGAGCAGCAGGTCGGCGACCGCGCCGATCCTCTCCCGCTGAGGGGCCTTGACGCGCAACCACTCGGGCTTGAGCACGGCTGAACTTGGTCAATTCATGACCTTAGACAAAGGTCACTTGAATAGTCGGTCGATGGCTGACCATCTCCTAGAGTGTTTGGAACGGGATGTGGCGCAGCTTGGTAGCGCACTTCGTTCGGGACGAAGGGGCCGCAGGTTCGAATCCTGTCATCCCGATTTGGCGAGAGAAATTCACGAGTCCTCGGTTAATGACACTTAAATGTCATAGAAGTTTCTTCATTGAAGCCAAGAACCGAGCCCTTGGACATTTGTTGGCTGTACAGATATTTTGCCAGCCTCGCCAGGGGTTTTGTTGCAGTTGCTTGAAAGGAATAGGCCTAAATTTAGATAGCAAATTCCTGCATTGAAGAGTGCTGGATCGTCCTGGATTCGCTTTGACGACTTATGTAGGGATGACATAGATGGACTGAGTGGCTAAGGTTAATTTGATAAGGCATAATCCACTTTCTGGAAACTTGGATTAATTCCGATTTCTTTTGATGAAATTCATGCTCCCCCTGTCGACTTCTGAAATGAATGCCGGGCTCAGCCAGGCATCGGTCTTCAGTGATTCCGAGCGCTCTCCCTTGAGGCGAGATGAGTCGAATCCGGGCTCTACGTATTCCTTAAGCTCATCCGGTGAGGTTGATGAAGGTGGTGTTGCTCATTTCACAATTCGTCGAAGTGGTGGACTGTCTTTCCCCGGAGAAATTCAATTCCAAGTAAAAAGTGGAAGTGCCAAGAAGGATATAGATTTCATAAGTGAGGATGGCTATCAAACTATTTCGTTCCCGGCCCTTTCCTCTTCCAGTGATGATTTATATGTAGATCAGACGATCTCTGTTGAAACCGTTCAAGACACTCGGGTTGAGGTCGACGAGTCCTTTCTTGCAATGCTCCGCCCAAGCTCTGCTTTTGACCGAGTTTCACAGGCGACTTCCCAGGTGAAAATAATTGACGATGATGTGATTTCCAGGTATTCATTGTCAGCCGTTAATGCAAAAGTGACGGAAGGCAGCCCTTTCCAGATTACTATTAATCGTTCCGCGGACGATAATCCAGGCTCAGTTCTCTTGTCGTTGAAAGGTAGCGGCGCGGACATTGGCCAAGATGTTGCAGATATTGGTCAGCGTGAAATTAGTTTCGATGCTGGCGAGTCTCAAAAAACGATTATCTTGGATACGGTTGATGATGATATTGTTGAAACGAGAGAAGGTTTGATTGCTCGGATTCGATCTGACTCCAAGAATGATCAAATTGCGGGAGGGATGAAGTATCTCGAGATTAATGATAATGATCAAGCATCTACCTATAGTCTTTCTCGGCCTACTTCGGTTCAAGAGGGTGAGGATCTTGTGTTTACCATCAGTAGAAATGGCGGCTCTGATAGAGATGGAATTGTTTACTTTTGGACGAAAAAGGGTACTGCAAAACACTCTGACTTTACTGCTTATCAGCGTCAAAAGGTAACGATCCCTGCGGGATCAAATGACATTGATATTTCGATTCAGACAACTGAGGATGAGCTTGTTGAAAGAGATGAGTCGTTGTATGGATTTATTAAGCCATTTTATAAGGCTGATAGCGTCTCGCGAGCTTCGCGTCGAGCTGAGATCTTGAACGATGATCAGCCTACTGAGTTTTCTCTGCGGTTTTTGGATCAAGAACAGCAGGTTTCAACTGAATTTGAGGAAGGTAGTACTGTTTCCATTGAGGTTTCTCGTTCACAAGTTGGTCAAGAAAATTCAGTTCGTTTAAAACTCCGTGGTGGATCCGCAAAGTCTGGTAAGGATTATGCTGTGCCTCTAGAAAAAGATATTTTGTTCACTGAGAATACTAAAAAAGTCATGGTCGATTTGGATATTTTTGATGATTTTATAGTGGAGGGAGATGAGACCTTCTTTGCATCCCTTAAACCTGTGAATCGCGTTGATTCGGTTAGCGGAGGTAATGCGTCCATTAAAATTAAGGATAATGATTCGCTCGCCACATATCAACTGGGTGTTGAGTCGTCCACTGTTGATGAGGGCAATCCTATTAACTTTATTATTACTCGTTCGGGTGGTGATCTGACTTCTCCTGGTAAAGTCCGTTTCCGAACTCTGGCCGGTAGTGCCAGAAATGTGGATGATTTCATTGGCACCAAGAAACAGATTGTCGAGTTTGGTCCTGGGGTCACAAGTGTTGTTGTTCCTGTTGAAACTATCCAGGATTATCAAGTTGAAAGAGATGAATCTTTTTCTGCTGTGATAAGGGCGGCTAATAAACGTGATCAAATCAAAAATAGACAGCAAACCGTTACTGTTACTGACGACGATGAACCCTCAACCTTTCAATTGTCTGCAGTTTCGTCGAGTGTTGAAGAGGGTCGCCCTTTTGAAATCTCTGTTAGCAAAACAGGTGGCGTAGGACGCACAACGTCAGCCTTGATTTGGTCGGCTAATGGCAGCGCAAAGTCAGGCAGCGATTTTGCCCGTCTTAAGCCTCTGCAGATTGATTTTTTATCTGATGAGACGGATCCGAAAACATTGAATATTGAAACGTTTAGCGATATAGAAAATGAATCGTCTGAGAGCTTTTACCTGCGGATTAAAACCCTTTCTCCGTCAGATAGTGTTGTAAGCTCTACTCTTGAACTCACAATTACGGACCCGATCGTTGGGTCCGGCAGCGATATAGTTTAGAAAGACAGTTTTTTAGGGTGAGTCGCTCATAGCGTGAATTAGGAACTTTCTGGCTTGTATCCTTAAGTTGATGCCTAGTCCTGTGGGGTTGATTGCTTCCAAAGGGTTTGTCAGCCCTGTGATTTTCCTTGATTCAGCGGTTTGGATTTTGTGCATTATCTGTTGAGTTAAAGGTGGTTTTTGCAAGGTTTTGCGGCTAAGAGTAGTACGATTTTGTATCTTGCTCTTTAGAGGATATGCCTTTTCCCTGGTTTCAATGTTTTGATTAGGGGCATGGCCAGGGCGATCTAACTTTGAGATTGCCGCTATGTTTTTAAGTTGATATTTGTCTGGAAGAGAGTCTGTTTTGGGAGGTGGTTCTTGGGCTTTGCTGTCTGGTTTGGGCGCCCTGCACAGGTTTAAGATCGCTCTGCTTATAGCGGGTCGGATCAGCTGGCTCGTTGTTGTCGAAACTTAGGATCGGTCTTTTTTAACTGTCTGTTATTGGTGTCTGAATGACCCCAAAAATGTTGTCGTTTAAATCAGGGACGGATTTTGTATGTGAATGATGTCGAAGGTTGTAAGATTCTCGATCAGATTTTTGCTCCCGCGGAAGTCGATGGCTTCAAGATCTTGGACGTCTGCCGTATGTCAGCATTTTCCGAATCTTCGGTCCCTGGATCAATAGTTTCAGTGTCACTGGGGAGGTGAAGCTGGCGCTTTCGGGTGAGGAATTCGTTCCCGCTGAATTGAAGAGTGCTTCAATTCAGTCGTGATTCACTTCAGAAGCTGAAGCTGGTCATCACGAGACCAGCCAGCTGACTGAAGCTTTGGTCAGAGGGAGTGTCCTGCCCCATCGGCCGCGACAGATAGATCAACGCAGGAGTGACGCTGATGGCATCACTGATCTGGAATGAGTACCACCATTCCCACAGGTAATTGCCATCGCTCGGGATGTCTCCGCCCCGCAACGCGGTGGCGAAGACCGGCTGGCCCACAGCCATGCCGGCGCTGTTGCCCTCGGTGAACACGTCATCCCACTGCAACCCCACACTCCAGGACTGGCTGGGGCTGACCTGACCTTTTCGCTGGCTGTCGCTGTTGTTGATGCCCCATCCAACCGAGATCGAGGGGATCCAGCCAGCATCGGCCGGCTGCCATGCCCCGCTCAATCCGAAGGCGTGGGTATTCCCGATCGTCCCCAACCGGTCCTGGGTGAATGGGGTGGCGTAGGCGATCAGGTCGTTGCCGTTCTGGATCTTGGAGTAGATGCCAGCAATCGCCCAGCCATCCTCTTCCCAGCCCAGCTGAATGGTTCCTGTTCCACCGGCGTGGTCTGTGACCAGGCCGCCGATGCCGCTGTCGCCCTCAGCTCCATTGGCCGCCACGTAGTTGGCACTTATTGAGAACCCCCCGGTCGGAGCCCAGGAGATTCCTGCACCGGGTCCTTGGTTCTTGTTGTAAGCGGCCAGTGCCCCATTCAGGGTGGGGGCATCCAGGATCGGCGGACTCTTGTAGAAGGTCGGCCAGACCGGCAGCATGTCGTCCTGGCCAACATTCGCTCCCACCGTCACGGTGATGCTGTCGCCGACGGGAAAGCTGTAGAAGAGCTTGTCGATGAAAAGTTGGTTGGGTCCGCCATCACCCTGGGATGCATTGCCAAGCGTGGCCAGGCTGCTGGGGCCTCCGCCACCGAAGGGCGTCTCGGCGCCGAAGTTGCCGGCCCGCAGTGTTGTGGTGAGCAGGTCCTTGCCAGTGAAGCTGGTCTCCAGGATCAGCTGAAGATCACCGTTGAAGCTGCTGGCGCCGAAATCCCGGTTGTTCTGATCCACCAACGCACCGTCAGAGCCTGAAAAATGGTTCGCTCCAACGAGAAAAGTGGCGAGGCCACTGAGCTTGGTGGTGGTGGCGAACTGGGTGGCTTCCAGTTCTCCCAGGCGGGCCTCCACCCCATCCACGCGGCTCTGGATGACCGCCAGTTCACGGCGAAACGCATGGATCAGCGCGTTTACTTCGTCGGTCCTCGCCGTGATTCGATCAAGGCAGGACTTGAGCAGAGCCGCCGCCTCGTACCGGCTGATGGACTGCTGACCTCGGAAACGACCACTGGAGTAACCAGCAGCGCATCCGTACTGCTCCAACAGGTTGGCCAGAGCCTGATAGGCCCAATCCGTGGGCTTCACATCAGTGAAGGGACTGACGCTGCGCGTCTGAGTCCTGGCCAAGGGCGCAACCGCAACGGACAACACAGCAGCAGCTGCAGCGGAAGCCGCGAGCTTCCTGACAAATGAGGACCCCATGTCTCCCGTCAGTCGATCAGGGCAACCCAGGCGAAGGCCATGCCGATCCCGATCCAGATGCCGGCACCGAGCCGCTGGCCCTGGGCTCCAAGGCGTTCCACCAGTCCCTGGGATATGGCGGTGACGATCAGCAACAGGCTGCCCTGGGCGAGCAGCAGGCCCAGGAAGTAGCTGAACAGAGGGGTGGGTTCTGCTCCGACGATGGTGCTGCCCAATAAGAAGCCATGCAGGCCGAACAGGGGCAGCAGCCAGGCGGCTGGGGCCAGGCTCAGGGCAATCAGGCCTTCCACAGCAAGGCTGAGGGAGACGAGGGCTTCCGCCCAGGGCGCCACTGCATCGGGCAGGGGGATGAACTGCGACAGAACGCTGCCACCCAGACCGACCGCCAGCAGCGGCAGCACCCAGCGCAGAGGACGTTGTAAGCCGACAAAGCCCAGGGCCAGCAGGAACAGCAGATGGTCAGGACCCAGCAGCGGGTGGCCCAGGCCACTCAGCAGTCCCTGCCAGGCGGTCAGCGCGTTGCTGTCGCCCATGCCGAAGGGATGGTGGGCGAAGGCCGGGCTGGCGATCAACAACAACCCCAAGAAACACACGGCGGCCTGGCGCAGAGGCCTGGGAGAAGCCAGAAGATTGGTCAAGGTCGATCCTCGTCGGTGGTAGTCCTGGCGGGCGTTCTGACTGACGCCGGCGGGGCCGGACGCTTTACAGCTGCGGGACAGCGACGGATTTGCACCGGTCTTTCCCCGTTTCCATCAGCGGCTGATCCCCGCTGAAACCAGACAAACCAACCTAGGCGAACGCTCTTCGCTTGACCTGCTTTGTTGGAGACGTCTTGAGCTAAGGGCGTCACAAGGGAGCGACACCTTTTGTACGGGCAAGCGTGAGATCCGTCAGACGGCGGGCGCGATCCAGGCAGAAGCTTGAGCGAATTGCCCGTAACAGCTGATGCTTCGCATTCACGGTGATGGAACCCTGTTGCGCTCACTGCTGCGCAACGAACAGGGGACCAACGCCCACACACCAGAAGAGCGTTCGCACAAACCTCTAGCTATTGAAAATGACTTGCATTATCACGAGGTCTCCCCTACTGTTGCAATCAATTCTCAATCGCGTTAGCTCTTGACGGCTTCTGCTTACCGGTTTCTGCCGGATGAATCTCTGGCGCCGGTTGCCATGCCGCGCTTGCAAACCGTTCTGCTCGACCCTGCTGGTCGTGAGCAGGCGACGGTTCTTGAAGTAATGGAGGGCGTTTGCCGGGTCTATTGCCCCTGCGAAGAAACCGAAGGCATGACGCTGGCCTTCCTGCAGCCAGGAGATCGTCTGCGAACGGATCGCCTCTGCAGTGACGGTGCTTGCGTGGAAGCGCTGACGTCACTGAAGTTTCGTCGTGATGCGGTGAATGCCGACGAACTAGGGATGGATGCCGTGAATGAGTGGACGCTTCAGTTGCTGCGCGTGCGTCATCTGGGTCAGGCGGAACAACGTCTGCATGCCCTGCTCGCCTTGTTGGTCAATCGTCTCGGCTTGCGCTGCAGGGATTCCTTCCAACTGCCGTTCCGATTGACGCACGATCGCTTCGGTGAGCTGATCGGAGCGACACGAGTCACAACAACGCGCGTTCTCTCCAAATGGCGGCAGGCCGATCTGGTGGAGATGCCCTCAAGCGAAACCACGATGCGATTGGCCCCAGCCTTGATCGAATCGTCTCCACTCACTTTTTAATCCAGCCAATGACTTTGGGCATTGTGGGTGATCTTTGCTGTGAGGTTCAGTGGATTGGCCTACGCATTCAGGCTATTCGTTGTGGTTTAGGTCGTTCACAAGATCCTGGCTTGATTGCACGTTTACAGGCTGAGATGGATAGCTATGGCAAACGATGTCTTGAAATTCGCAGAAGCCTGAAATTGATGCCTCGCTCTCTCGGCGAGGGATCGCTTCAGGTTTGTTTGCTTGAAGAACTGCTGGTTCGTTGTTTAGTGCATCAGGAAATTACACATCTGGATTGAGCAAAATCATTGCAAGAATGTCTGGAATTTTAATAAAGAGAAGTTTATTGTGTTGCCATTAAACAATTCAGTTCTGCAAAGAAGCCGGCTTGTTGTTGCCTTGATCCAATTCGTTGTCGATTAGCAAAAGAGCGGATGCTTGATGATCTGCAAAGCGGACGCGACCCAGTAAGTGGGCAAACTCGTGTTCAGATTGAGTTTGCTGTTCAACCATTGGATCAAGAAATACGGTTGAGCGTGTGTCGCCATTGCGTTCGGATATGGCATACAGCTGCTGCAATGAGGCTGTGAGATCAGCTTCCATCAAAAAGGATGTTGCCATCACGTCAGCAGGTGACGCCCAAGACTGAACTGGGGGGGTTATGGCATGCAATTCAACGCATTGACCACGGGCAATCAGGTAATCACTGAATTTTGCAGCATGTTGATGCTCATTGTTGGATTCATCGCGGAAAAACTGCGCAAAGCCTCTTAATTCCCGCTCTACAAACCAGATCGCAGCTGCAAAATAGGCTGTATGCGCCTGTCGCTCCATATTGAGGTGCTGATGGAACAGGCTGAGAAGTTCAGGATTCATTGGCTCAGCAATGGCCCGCCCTGAAGGACCAATGTTGACCAGTACCGATTGTTTTGCTGAGATTGCTTCAGCCATAAAAGCTCTATCGTTCAAGCCAACGCTATGCCTAGAAACGCAAAGTCGCACTCACCGTGTGCGGAATGCACCGGTTTAAATGAGAATCATTTTCAAATTGGCCTTTTGATAGGAATTGGAGTGTTAGCGCCATCCCTCTTGCACCATCATTTGCAATGCCTTTTTCTGAGTGCGTCCAAGAGCATTGATGGATACGTTGTCTGGCGTGAAGGTGCCAAAAGCTTTTAATTGCTTTGATGAGCCGAAGCCTTCCAAGGGATACTCATAGGTCGGACCTGCCATCGCAGAACTTCCCTGAGGCGACGCAAGAAATTCGATCAGTTCAATCGCTTCTTTTAAATTCTGGGCGGATTGCGCAACGCCCGCAGCACTGATGTTGACATGTGCTGGATTTGGCATAACGAGCTTGATCTTTGCGGCAACAGTTTGATCGTTCTTTCCACTTGCGCCGCTTTGCATTCTTGCCAAGTAATAATGATTGACAACGCCGATACCACATTTCCCTTGCCCAACGGCGCGAATCAGCGACGTATCACCCGTGAAGTAGGGCTGTGTCACATTCTTAACCATGCCGTTGACCCACGATTTTGCAGATGACTCGCCTTTAAGAATGATCTGATCTGCAATAAGTGATTGATTATAAACGTTTTTCCGATTCCTTAGACACAGTTTTCCCGCGAACTCAGGCCTGGCAAGGTCGGCATAGGCTTTTATCTTAGCTGGATCAACGATATCGGGGTTGACGATGATGGCGCGCACACGACGCGTCAATCCAAACCAGCGATCTTTTGGATCGCGATATAAAGATGGAATCTGCTTCTCTAGTTGATTGGATTGAATAGATCTCAGCAGCCCTGCCTCGGCTGCATTGTTAATTCTGGCAGCATCAACCAGAAGAATGACATCTGCCTTTGATTTGGAGCCTTCTCGTTTTAATCGCTCCACCAATGAAATGCCTGTCGCTTCAATGAGTCGAACCTTGATTCCCGTTTTCTCGCTAAATGTTTTGAAGACCTGGCGATCAGTGTTGTAGTGTCTGCCTGAGTAAACCCTGACTTCGCGAGCAGAAGAGGGACTAATGGATGCAAGCGATGCTATAAGAGCAAGACCTGCTAGAGGTTTAAACATTTGAAGCCCTTTTGCGCAAATTCTAAGCACTCTAGGTAACTGGGATGGTGAAAATCATGTTTTTTAATGTATCAAATGATAGGCTCACTTTGAATTGTCCTTTGTTTTTGCCATCCTTGATCCATGGAATATCTCACGAGATCTTTGTTGCCTGCGGATGTCTCTGTGGATTGGCAGTCTCGACTCTGCGCATCCGATCTGTCGTGGCTGGACGGTCGTCGCACTGCGGGTGAGCAAGCCGCCCTGGTGAAGCACAATCGGCAATTGGACCCTGCGGATTGCCTGACGGTGCAGATCACAAATGCTGTGTCAGAAGCATTGCGATCTGACCCTTTGGTTAAAAGTTTTTGTTTGATTCGTAAAATTCATAGTTTGTTGGTCTCGCGTTTTGATGTGGGTGATGAGTATGGATGGCACGTGGATAATCCCTTCACCTCATCAGGTCGACGAGACCTTTCCTTCACAGTCTTCTTAAGTGACGAAACTACTTATGAAGGCGGGCAGTTAGAAATTCAAAATTCGTGTGAAAATTCAGAGTTTGTTTTGCCTGCTGGTCATGTTTTTATTTATCCGAGCTCGATGTTGCACCGGGTCGTTAGAGTAACTCGTGGTGTGCGGTTCGCTTGTGTTGGCTGGATTGAGTCTTATGTTCGCTCTGTAGAAGACCGATCGATCTTATTTGGCCTGGATGCTGGCGCACGTGGTCTCCTCGCTCGTTATGGCCGCTCAGATGAGCTTGACTTAATCTTTCAGACTTATACCAATGCGGTTCGGCGCCTTTCGGATTAGTCATGTTACAAATGATCGTTCATTTGGTGCTGTTTTTGCAGCTTGAGATGACTACGAAAAATAAGATTGGTTTTTGTCTTAATCCATGACGAAGGCTTCTCCTGTTTCGATCTTTGCCGCCGCCACCACGTTGCTCATGGCCTCCTCCAATATTCCTCCCGGTCTCGCACAGGCTGATGGTGGGCTGAAGGAGTGGACGACCGACCAGGCTATCGACGCTAAAAGCACTATGGATGATGATGCAGCTGCTCTCATCAAGCAAGCTGAAGCCGAGGATGTTTGCGTCCCGATTGGTGAAGGGGAGAATTGTTGGTAAAAAAAAGAAGCGTCCCTCGGGACGCTTCTTCATACTTAATTGGATCAGAACTTGAAGGTTGTCTTCACTAGACCCCCGAAAGAATCTTCTCCATCAGCTTGATCTCTGCCATCTGCATTGGTGATGTAGAAGATGGCAGGTGTAACCATGATGTTGTCCGTGACCTGGAAGTCGTAGTAACCCTCAATGGCGAAAGGTGCGTCATTACGATCAGATGCAGCATCCTTCACTTCCATCGCGTAGCTGGAGTAGGAGCCGAAGCCGAGCCCCAACTTGTTGCCTTGCATGAAGGCATCCTTCCAGTTCAGGCCAACCATCCAGCCCTTCACTTCTTCTGTCGAGAAGCTGTCATCGGCAGCAGACCAGCCGTAGTCAAAGCCAGCGCTGATGGTGGGGATGAAGCCAGAATCCTGAGGAGACCAGTAACCACGCAGGCCAAGGGCGTGCAGGCCTTGGTCATAGGAACTGGCTCTTGGGGTGGAGTAACCCATGGCAGGTGAAGAACCGTCTTCGCCATGTTTGTAGGCATACAGAGCAGACACATACCACTTACGGTTGCCGTAGCCAACCTGACTCAGGAAGAGGCCGTCAGTGTCGTCGCCGAACATCCCCAGCCCGCTTTCGGACTTAGCTCCTTCGCCCCCATCAGCCACATAGTTGGCAGCGATGTTGAAGGCTGCTTCACCGGGCTTGACGTTTTGACGCCACTGAACACCGACGCCCTGACCGGTGCTCGCACCCATCACAGCACCGTAACCACCCAGTTTGAAGGCCTTGAGGATGGGTTTGTAGCGTGTTGGTGTTTCCACCATGTAATAGTTTTCAACCAAGGCGCCCACGGTGACCTTGAAGCTGTCTCCCAGAGGGAAGGTGTACCAGAGTTTGTCGACTTTGAGTACGTTGTCGCTTGACTTGGAATCAGAGAGAAAGTGATTCTTGTTGGACCAAGCGTTGTCCATGTTTCCCGTACGAAGACGGGTATACAGGCGATCCTTCCCGGTGAACGAGGTGTTCAGGTTCAGTGTTAGCCGATACGAGAAGGAGAAGGCATCGTCCTCGCAATCACCACCATCAGTGACGCAGTCGTCACGGTCGTCATAGGCGACTCCTCCCATGAAGAAATCAGCCTGGCCCTTCAGCTTGGTGGTGGTGGAGAACTGAGTGGCTTCCAGTTCGCCAACGCGCGCTTCCAGACCGTCCACGCGGCCGCGGATCACAGCCAGCTCGGTTTCGAATTCCTTGATC
>MDTE01007377.1_pt1 | contig 11515 bp, 11 predicted proteins | sample 811231 | NCBI WGS metagenome assembly MDTE01 (sample SAMN05326651, study PRJNA326480) | marine metagenome | isolation source: seawater | place: Indian Ocean: Red Sea | collected 2010
ATTCCAAGTTATTACATTATTTAGTAGTGTAAAAATAAAATAGCTATAAAAATGCTGTAAAAAAAAAGTTTTTCACAGAAAATTTATTTTTTGAAGTTATAAGACTACGTATGGTTGAAATAAGTACAAAATATAAAATAGGAGCAAGAAGATTTGGTTATATAAATTGGATTGGTTTCTGGACATTATATCAAAAAGAAGTCTTAAGATTTTTGATAGTTTGGATCCAAACTCTTTTATCGCCAATTATTTCTTCTTTGTTGTTCTTTTTAGTGCTTTCGTTAGCGATTGGTAATAACAGACCTGAAGTACTTGGTTTTCCTTTTATGGTGTTTCTCGCGCCTGGATTGATTGCTATGCAGATTATCCAGCAATCTTTCTCACATTCTTCATCATCTTTTATGATAGGAAAGATTCAAGGCAATATTGTTGATATCTTGTATGCCCCTCTATCTGCAGGAGAAGTTACATTAGCCATAAGCCTGGCTGCCACAACTAGAAGTTTTATGATCGGAATTGTAGCCTTATTTATATTTTATTTTTTAGTCGATATCGAAATTAAAAATTTTTACTCATTAATTTTTTATACTTTCATTTCAGCATTTATTTTAGGCTCTGTTGGTACGATAGCTGGTTTGTGGTCAGAGAAGTTCGATCATATGGCATCAATAACAAACTTTTTTATTGTACCTTTGTCATTTCTATCAGGAACTTTTTATACAATTGAGAATTTACCTGGTTTTCTCCAAACATTAAGTAAATGTAATCCATTTTTTTATATGATTGATGGATTTAGATACAGTTTTTTAGAAAAATCAGATGGATCGATTTTTGTTGGCTCAATTTATTTAACTTTATTAGCAATATTATTTTGGTTTATATCATATGTGCTTTATAAAAGAGGATACAAAATAAAATCATAATCAATGAGTGGTTTAGCTAAAAATTACAATAGAAGAAAAATTGCTTTTTCAAGAGGCAAAGGAAGCTATCTATATTCTACAAAAGGTATAAAATATTTAGATTTTGTTCAAGGTATTGCTGTTAACTCTCTAGGTCATTCAAATTCCTATCTTAACAAAGCAATGGGCAAGCAAGCCAAAAAGGTTTGGCACGTTTCAAACGCTTTTATTATTCCCGAAAGTGAAAAATTAGCCAAAAGACTGACTCAAAAAACTTTTGCCGATTATGTAATATTTCAAAATAGTGGTGCAGAAGCAACAGAAGTTGCTATCAAAGCTGCAAGAAGATATTTTTATTCTATTGGAAAACCTCAAAAAAATAGAATTCTTTGTGTAAAAAATTCTTTTCATGGAAGAACTCTTGCTACTATTTTTGCAAGTGGATCAAAAAAAATGACCGAGGGTTTTGGGCCTAAGGTTTCTGGATTTGACCATTTTAATTTTGGTGACCATGAAGGTTTAAAAAAAGCCATAAGTAATAAAACAGCAGCAATAATGTGTGAAACAGCTATGGGAGAATCAGGGATAAAAGTTATACCTGACTGGTGTCTAAAAGCTTTGAGAAAAATTTGTAACAAAAAAAAAATTTTATTAATTCTTGACGAGGTTCAATGTGGAATTGGAAGATCAGGAAAGTTTTTCGCATTTGAAAACGCAAAAATCAAACCAGATATTGTTCCAATTGCGAAAGGAATAGGAGGCGGTTTTCCAATCGGTGCAGTTTTGATGAATAAAAAAGTTGGATCAGCCATGACACCAGGTTCACATGGAAGTACATTTGGAGGGAACCCTTTGGCAATGAGTGTTGGTAATGCAGTGTTAGATTTGATGTTTAAGAAAGGATTTTTGAAAAACGTACAAAAATCTTCTAAATATTTTATTTCAGAACTAAACGAAATTAAGAAAGAATATCCAAAAATAATTAAAGAAGTCAGAGGAATAGGTTTATTGATTGGTTTACAACTTTATAACGATCAAACAAAATTTATTAAAAAATTACAAGACAATAGACTTTTAACAATGAGAGCCGGAGAAAATGTAGTCAGAATCCTGCCTCCTTTAAATGTTAAAAGACAGGAATTGAAACTTGCTATAAAAATCATAAGAAAAGTTTGTGCAGAAGGAAAATAGAATATGAATAATTTTATTAACATTTCAGATTTGTCAAAGAGTGAATTGAGACAGATTATTGATTCAGCTAAGCAAAGAAAGTCCCAAAGAGGAGAAAAGAATCACTCACAGCCTGATACAGACCAACCACTTAAGGGTAAAACTATGATTATGCTTTTTGAAAAAACTTCAACTAGAACCAGAATATCTTTTGATCTTGCTGTAAAACAATTGGGAGGATCATCAATAATTTTAAACCAAGATGAAATTCATTATGGCAAAGGTGATGAAACTATAAAAGATACAGCAAAAGTTTTGTCTCAATATGCTGATATTCTTATGATAAGAACAGACTCACACAAAAATGTTGATGAATTTAAAAAGTATTTAGACATACCAATTATTAATGGTCTTACTAATCAAGGACATCCTTGCCAAGTTATGTCTGACATTTTAACTTTTGAAGAGTTAAAAGGAAATATTAAAGATAAAACTATCGCTTGGTTAGGTGACGGAAATAACGTTGCTAATTCATTTATTGAGGCAGCAATGAAATTTAATTTTAAATTAAAAATAGCCTGTCCAAAGAAGTTTCAACCAGACAATAAAATAGTAAAGTTAGCTAAAAAAAATAATTGTGAGATTTTAATTACAGAGGATCCTTATAAGGCTGCCAAAGACGCAGATTGTATTATGACAGATAAATGGATTTCTATGGGTGATAAAGTGAACAAAAAAAGTAAAAAGAAAACTTTAAAAAAATATCAAGTGAACAAAAAACTTATGAAATATGCGAAGCCTGACTCCATTTTTATGCATTGTCTTCCAGCAAGTAGAGAAGAAGAAGTAACAAGTGAGGTTATGGATGGAAAACAGTCTGTTGTGTGGTTACAAGCTTTTAATAGAATTCATGCGCAGAAAAGTATAATTGAATGGTGCATGAAATAAATTAAGGTTTAGGAAGAGGATTGTCACTCATACTATTCATATAAAGAATTACTGAAGCTCTATCTTTTTCACTTTTTAAACCAGCGAATGCCATTTTCGTACCCTTTATATGAGCCTGAGGTTTTATTAAATAAGAATTCATCTCTTGATAAGACCAACTCTTTCCATGAGCAACTAGAGCTTTAGAGTATTTATATCCTGATACAGACGCAGACTTACTTCCCAAAATACCATAAAGTGCAGGACCAATTTTATTCTTTCCTCCTTTAGCAACAACGTGGCAAGCGCTACATTTTTTAAAAACTTTTTGACCATGCTCAGCTGTTCCGAGAGCCAGTAATTTTGCAACATCCAAAGCACCTGAACCACTGGTTTGAGCGCTAGCAACTTTTGCAACTGGAGCTTCCATTTTGTATGCAGGTTCTGAGGGTTTTTCTACATAGAAAAGCAAATCTGTGAATTTACCAACTCCAAATACAAGCAAAACTCCAAGAATAATTGCTGCAACAATTTTATTTATTTCAAAACCGTTCATAAATTTGGTAATTAAGTTATAGATATATCACGAGTTGATAGAAAAAACTTTAAATAAATTTAGCGTTATTGCGTCTTTGAGCCGCATTAGTTTTTATGAGTAGCACAGTCATTATCATTCCATCAAGGTTACATGCGAAAAGATTTCCTAACAAACCTTTAAAAATTATAAAACAAAAAGAAATGATATTACATGTTTACGATTTGGCGACCAAGTCTAACGTTGGAGATGTTTTAGTTGCAACTCCAGATAAAATTATTTTTGATTTGATAAAAAAAAATGGTGGAAACTCTTTTTTATCACAAAATCATTCGGAAACGGGAACTGATAGAGTATTTGAAGCGTTTGAAAAATTTTATTTAAGCAAACCCGAAATTATAATTAATTTACAAGGTGATATGCCAAACATGGATCCAAACGATATCGTAAGATTAAGAGACTATTTAAAAAGCAATAAGTGCCAAATTGGGACTTTGGCCTCAAAAATTGAGGATGAAAATGAAATTAAAGATAAAAATGTTGTTAAAGTATTAACTGGAAAAACTATAGAAAATTTAGATTTCTCCGAGGCCTTTGATTTCAAAAGAGAAGTTGGAGAAGAAGATACAAAGCTCCTTTATCATCACATTGGTATTTATGGCTTTACTAAGGAAGCTTTAATGAGATATGTAAAGTTAAAAAGAAGCAAGTTGGAAGTAGAAAGAAATTTAGAGCAAATGAGAGCAATGGAAAACAAAATAAAAATACATGTTGGTTTTACGCATTCAAAGCCTCTGGGTGTAGATACAGAGGAAGATCTATTAAAAATAAAGAAAATTATGGAGAATTAATGAAAAAAATTAAAATTGCTTTTCAAGGGGAAATGGGTGCTTACTCCCATCTTGCTTGTGAAGATCTTTTTCCAGGTTCAGAAATTAAAGCCTGTCCTACTTTTGAAGAAACTTTCAAAACCGCCCATGAGGATGAGGATTTTAAAATAATTATTCCAATTGAGAATTCTTCAGCAGGAAGAGTAGCTGATATTCATTATTTGTTGCCTAAATATAAGTTACAAATTCATGCTGAGCATTTTCAAAAAGTTGAACACAATCTTTTAGTTAAAAAAAATGCAGAATTAAAGGACATTAGATATGTAAGAAGTCATGCTCAAGCGATAGATCAATGTCAAAAAATTATATTAAAAAATAATTTTAAGACAATAATTTCAGCAGATACAGCTGGGTCAGCCAAAGATCTATCTAAAACTAACGACATATCAACAGCTGCTATTGCATCAAAGCTTTCAGCAAAGATATATAATCTTAAAATTCTGATGGAAAATATTGAGGATGACAATCAAAACACAACTCGCTTTATAATTATGTCAAAAAAAATTAGTCAACCTGACTTTGATAAAAATAAAAAATATATTACAACTTGTATTTTTAGATTAAAAAGTATTCCAGCAGCCCTTTACAAATGCTTAGGAGGTTTTGCAACAAATCAAGTTAATTTAACTAAGCTAGAAAGTTTCTCAGTTAAGAATACTTTTGATCAGACTAACTTTTATTTAGATTTAGAAGGGCACATCGAACAAACACAAGTACAAAAAGCTTTAGAAGAGTTGGGTTTTCATACAGAAAGTTTAAATATCTTGGGAGTTTATGAAGCCTCGCCTTTTAGACAAAAAAAATAGTCCACAAAGTGTAAGATTCAACACTTGTAGAATTCAATTTTATGCTGATATAATAATTTGGAGGCCATTCAGGCGGTTTTAATATGTTTATTGTGTCAGGGTGTAACAACAGCAGCACGGACTTTTAAAAGCGGGTTGTCTGGTCTCCTGATATGCAAGATATAAATAAATCAAAAATTTTAGCTTTAAAATATAGGCCAAAAATTTTTAAAAATCTAATTGGACAACAAGTTATTGCTGAAACTATATTGAATTCAATTAAGATAGGGAAAACTCCAAACGCTTATCTTTTGACTGGTATTAGGGGAGTTGGAAAAACAACCACCGCTCGTTTAATTGCAAAGGCCCTCAATTGTTCAAAAAATAAAAATGAAAATAACTTATGCGAGGAAAAAAATGCATGTAATCATTGTATAGAAATTGACAATTCCAATCACATAGATGTACTTGAAATGGATGCAGCATCAAAAACTGGTATCGACGATATAAGAGAATTAATAGAAAGTTCTAAATATAATCCTACAAGCGCTAAATACAAAGTTTTTATAATAGACGAAGTCCACATGCTTTCTAAACAAGCCTTTAATGGTTTGCTAAAAACTTTAGAGGAGCCTCCCCAGAAGCTTAAATTTATTTTGGCAACAACAGAAGCTAGAAAGATACCGGTAACAATTTTATCAAGATGCCAAAGATTTGATCTAAGAAGAGTTGAACTTGATAAAGTTTTTGAACATCTTAAACAAATTTTAAATTTAGAAAAAGGAAAAATATCAGATGATGCTTTAAGACTATTGGCTAGAGCATCCGAAGGTTCAGTGAGAGACTCAATATCCTTACTTGATAGAGCTTTAGTTTTTCAAAGTTTAAAACCAGAGCAAACCCTACAAGATTCAGACATAAGAAAAATGCTTGGTTTGGCCGATAAATCAAAACTAATAAAACTTCTTAAATATGTTTTTGAGGGAAACCAAAATGATGGTTTAAAACTTTTAAGAGAGCTAATAGAAGAAGGATTAGACGCAAAAAACTTTTTAAATGATATTTTAGAATTAATTTATTTATTTAATAGAAGAATTAATCTTGGACCAATAGAAAAAGAGCTTTTTATTTCAGACTCTGAATTAGAGTTAATAGATCAAGCTAGTGATGGTTTGAATGTTCAGGACCTAGGTCTATTTTGGCAACTAACTTTAAAAACAATTGAAGATTTAAATATTGTTTCAAACGAAAACATTACCCTAGAAATGTATTTGATGCAGCTTATGCATATAAGGAGTATCGAAGACAAATATAGCGACACGGATATTTTAGATAATGGTATTGGAAAAAATTTGCCTGAAGAAAAAATAACAAATGATAAAAAGAAAAATTTTAAACCAAGTGGGATTGTAAAGGAGCAGCTAAAGAATATGAATCAGGTTAAGACTTTTACAAAAAATGAAATAGAAAATAAATTAAAAACCGAAGACACAAAGAATTTAAAAATAAATTCATTCTCAGATCTTATTAAAATAACAGAAATAAAAAAGGAGATTGAGCTCAAGTATGACCTAGAAAGAAATGTAAAACTTTCTAAATTTGAGGATGGTAAAATTGATATAAATTTTAATGAGAATTTAAATAAAAATTTTATAAAAAAATTATCTCAAAGTTTATATGATTGGACTGGAAAAAGATGGATAATAAGTTTAAGCAAGGAGGAAAATTTAAAAACATATCATCAGATAAAAATTGATAAAAAAGATGAAATTTTTGATAAAGAAAAACAAAGTGAGGCCTTTAAAGAAGTAATAAAAAATTTTCCAGATGCAAAATTAATAGATGTAGGAACCGAGGATGAATAATTTTACAGACATGTTATCCAAAGCTAAAGAAATGCAAGAAAAGATGAAGGAGGTCCAGAAAAATTTAAATGATATTGAAGTCGAAGGTTTCTCTGGAGGTAACTTAGTGAGAGTTGTATTGAAAGGCAATTATGAGATGAAATCAATATTTATAGACAAAAGTACAAAAAAAGAAAAAGAGGAAATCATTACTGACCTTATAATTGCTGCGTATAATGACGCTAAAGATAAATTGAAAAAAAAAACGTCCGAAGAAATATCCAAAGCAACTGGTATGCCCAATTTACCTTTTGATATAAAGCTTCCTTTTTAGATGGACAATAATATTCCAGAGATAGAAGAATTAATTAAGCAATTTTCAAAACTACCTGGTCTTGGACCAAAATCTGCAAAAAGAATAATTTTAAAACTAATAAACAATAAAGAGAGCATGGTAAAGCCATTGGCAAAATCTTTAGCCAATGTTTACAAAAGTGTAGTTAGATGTGAGAACTGTGGAAATTTAAAAGTAATACAAAACAAATGTATCTGCGAAGAAAATAATAAAAATTATGATAAAATATGCATCGTTGAAAACCTCGCAGATATGTGGGTTATTGATTCATCAGATATTTTTAAAGGTCACTTCCACATCTTGGGGGGTACAATTAATCCAAATGAAAACTACAACCAAAAAAATTTGTTAATAGATTCTTTAGTTAAAAGAATAAAAAAGAATAATATTAAAGAGGTCATCATCGCAACAAGTGCCACTGTCGAAGGTCAAACGACAGCACATTATATAGAAGATCTCGTTAAGAATGGTAAACTTAAAGTTTCTAAGCTTGGCCAAGGTTTGCCAGTTGGCGGAGAGATAGAACAGCTTGATGATGGTACATTAATTTCAGCTTTTAAAAATAGAGTTCCAGTATCTAGCGAATAGATTTTTTTTCCAACCTTCTTTTATGTAATAGTGGTTCAGTATATCCAGAAGGCTGAACTCTTCCTTTAAAAACTAAGTCACAAGCCGCAGAAAATGCGATGGATTTTTCAAAATTAGATGACATAGGAACATAGTTTTTGTCAGCACTATTTTGTTTGTCTACAATTTTTGCCATTTTTTTCATAACATTCATTACCTGTTCCCTAGTGCATATTTTATGGTGCAACCAGTTTGCCATATGCTGTGAAGATATTCGTAAAGTTGCTCTATCCTCCATCAAACCAACATTGTTTATATCCAAAACTTTTGAACAACCAACTCCTTGATCTATCCATCTAACTACGTATCCCAAAATTCCTTGAGCATTATTTTCTAACTCTTTGTTGATATCCTCGACTGACCAATTGGGTCTATCCGCCTTAGGAATTTCTAAAATATCTTCCAACTTTGCTTTTTTTCTAGATCCTATTTCAGAATGGTTTTTAAAAACATCAATTTTGTGATAGTGAGTTGCATGCAAAGTTGCTGCTGTTGGTGAAGGAACCCATGCACAGTTAGCGCCTGATTTTGGATGTCCTATTTTTTGTTCCATCATATCTGCCATCTTATCGGGCATTGCCCACATTCCTTTTCCTATTTGAGCTTTTCCAGAGAAACCACAAGCTAAACCGATATCAACATTCCAATTCTCATAAGTATTAAGCCAGGTTGACTTTTTCATTTCTCCTTTAAAAATCATTGGGCCAGCTTCAAAAGAAGTATGCATTTCATCTCCGGTTCTATCTAGAAAACCAGTATTAATAAAAACTACTCTATTTTTTACTTTTCTTATACATTCTTTGAGATTTACAGTAGTTCTTCTTTCCTCATCCATAATTCCTACTTTTATAGAATATTTTTTTAAACCCAAAACTTTTTCAACCATATCAAAAATATCATTCGTAAAAGCTACTTCATCTGGCCCATGCATCTTTGGCTTAACAATATACATTGAGCCTGTTCTAGAATTTTTTTTATTTTTAAAATCATGGATTGCACAAAGAGCAGATATAAACGCATCCATGATACCTTCTGGTATTTCTGATCCATCTTTTAAAGTTATCGAGGGATTTGTCATCAAATGACCTACGTTTCGATTAAGCAATAAAGCTCTTCCATGTAAAACAACTTTAGATCCATTAGGAGCTTCATAAATTCTATCAGGGTTTAATTTTCTTATAAATTTCTTTCCATTTTTTTCAACTTCTGATTCCAAATCTCCTTTCATTAAACCAAGCCAGTTTCTATAGCATTTGACTTTATCTTTGGAGTCCACTGCTGCAACAGAGTCTTCATTATCAATAATTGTGGAAATTGCAGACTCCACAATTACATTTGAAATATTTGCTTTATCACTTTTTCCTGCAGCACTATTGGGATCTATTATAATATCAATGTGTAATTTATTATTTTTTAATAAAACTGAACTTAGATTTTCTTTTTTACCCGAAAAGGCAATAAAATGATTTTTATTTTTAAGACCTTGACTTTTATCCTTGATAGAAAACTGTAATTCACCCTCATGAATTTTAATTTTTGAAATATCTCTCCAGCTTCCATTCTCTAATGGAAAAGTTTCATCTAAAAATTCTCTTACATAATTTATAACCTTGTTTCCTCTTTCTTTATCGTAAACTTTGTTTATTTTTCCAGGTATTACATCGGTTCCATAAACTGCATCGTATAAACTTCCCCAACGAGCATTAGCAGCGTTTAATGCATACCTTGCGTTATCTACAGGTACAACTAATTGAGGTCCAGCAATAGACGATATTTCCTGATCAACATTAATTGTTTCAATTTTAAATTCTCCCTGATCCTTAGCGATGTATTCGATGGATTTTAGAAATTTAAAATATTCATCTTTATTAAAATTAGTTCCTTTTCTAGACAGATGCCATTCATCTATTTTTTTTTGTATCTCTTCTCTTTTTTTTAGTAATGTCTTATTAATCGGGGTTAATTTATGAACTGCTTCATCAAAACTTCCCCAAAATTTATTGGAGTCTAAATCTGTACCAGGAATAGCTTCCTCATTCACAAATTTAAACAAATCGTCATTTACTCGTAAATTATTAACATTAACTTTTTTCATTTCTATAATAATACATCAAATATTAACTAGTTTAACAACACTTTATTGACACATTTGAATTTTAATCAAATTAATAATATTATTTTTGCATAGCTTTTATGAGAAATTATTTAGAATTTGAAAAAGAAATAAAATCTTTAGAAGATAATTTAGAGTCCTCAAAAAACCCTTTTGATAAAGATGGTATATCCGAAGTTGACACTGGAAAAATAAAAAAAATACAAGAAGAAATAAATGAAAAATTAGAGGGCATTTATTCTAATCTGAATAGTTGGCAGAAGACTATGGTTGCTAGACACGAAGATAGACCAAGGGCAAAATTCTACATAAGTAAAATAGTATCTGATTTTACCCAGCTTTCAGGAGATAGACTTTTTGGAGAAGACAAATCGGTAATAGCAGGATTAGGTTTTATTGAAAATAAATCAGTGTTGATATTAGCTCAAGAAAAAGGAGAGGATCTAAACTCCAGGCTAGATAGAAATTTTGGAATGATGAAACCCGAGGGTTACAGAAAATGTATAAGACTTATGAAGCTTGCTGATAGATTTGGAATTCCAGTAATTTCTTTTATTGATACACCTGGTGCTTACCCGGGTATTGGAGCAGAACAAAGAGGACAGGCTAGTGCGATAGCTACGTCAATAGAATGTTGCATGTCTTTAAAAGTTCCAAATATTTCAATTATAATTGGTGAAGGTGGTTCCGGCGGTGCAATAGCTTTGGCTTCGTCAAATAAAGTTATAATGTTGGAACATTCTATTTATTCGGTCATATCACCAGAAGGATGTGCTTCTATATTATGGAGAGACCCAAGTAAATCTTTAGAGGCAGCAGAGGCCATGAAGCTTACTGCAAACGAATTAATGAAATCTGGAATAGTAGATGAAGTCATAAGAGAACCTGTAGGCGGTGCACATAGAGATAATGACAAAATTGCTTCAGATGTAAAAAAATCAATTTTAGAGAATTTAAAAAATTTTGAAGTTCTCTCTAGAGATCAAATTTATAATCAGAGAAAGTCTAAATTTCTTAAAATAGGGAGAGACAAAGGTTTTAAACCATCCTCAGAAACAACAAATAAAAGTCTAGGCTATGTCGAGTCTAGTTTATCTAAGATTTTTAGGCTTACTCAGAACAAAAAAATTATTCTTATAGGTGTTTTGGTAGCTCTGGTTTTGGCTGCTATATTAATGTTTTAATGTAACAAATGGGTTATTTTGCTAATTTTTTCATTTAAAATTTAATCATTCTCTTGACAATTAATCTATAAATCTATTTAAGGGGCAATGTTAGTAAATTTTACTAACATTAAGTTAATAAATAAGTAAGGAAGAACAAATGAGTCTAAAAGGCAAAGTAAAGTGGTTCAATGGAACTAAAGG
>MDTE01121122.1_pt1 | contig 11515 bp, 9 predicted proteins | sample 811231 | NCBI WGS metagenome assembly MDTE01 (sample SAMN05326651, study PRJNA326480) | marine metagenome | isolation source: seawater | place: Indian Ocean: Red Sea | collected 2010
AGATTAATCATAATAAAATACTTTTGTATATATATAGTGATGGATCTATAAAAAGAGAAGTAATTATAAAGTAGTCCGTTCTATATTTCTTTGTTGGAAACAATTTTTTCTATTTGTTTTTTATCTAGCTTACCATTTAACCATTCGCTACTAATTGTTGCGTTATATTTTTTATAAAAATTTATTGCTTGTTTGTTCCAGTCTAATACTTGCCAAAACATACCATTACATTTTTCTTCTTTTGAAATTTCAACAGTTTTTTTAAATAATTGAGTTCCAATTCCTTGATTTCGAAACTCCTTTTTCACTATAAAATCTTCTAGAAATAGAAATTTTCCTTTCCATGTAGAATAACGAAACCAGTAAAAAGATAATCCAATAATTTCATTTTTATATTCTGCTACAAGTAATTGAAAGAGTGGCGACTTTCCAAATCCATCTTTTTTCAAATCTTCAATAGTAATTTTCACTTCATGTTTTGCGTTTTCAAAATCTGCTAATTCTTTAATTAAATCTAATACGCATGATAAATCTTTTGTATTTCCTTTTCTAATAATAATATTCATGCTTACTGAAAAATAATATCAATTTTGATCATACTATCTTCTCTTTTAATAGAAATAGTTGTTTTGTCACCTTTATTAAATTTACTAAGTCCTTGCATGTAACTTGTCATATCAGTAACCTCATTATTTCCAATTGCTAAGACAATATCCCCTTTTTGAATACCATATTTTTCTGCAGTTTTCCCTTTAGAAATCCCATCAATACGCATCCCGATACCATCAAATAAATAATCAGGCATGACTCCTAAAGTGACGTTAAACTTAGGCGAATTAGATTCATTACTAGCTGTTTTTTGAAAATCAAAATCTGTAATACTAATTGAATTTAATATTATTTCTTTGACGTAGTTATGTATTTTATACATTCCTTCAAAGTTTATCTTTTCTACATCATCACTTGGTTTGTGGTAATCCGAATGTTGTCCGGTGAAAAAATGTATTGATGGAATATCTTGTAAATAAAAAGATGTATGATCAGATGGACCTATTCCAGATTCGGTTGTTTTCAAGTCAAAGTTATAATTATTTGCATCCTGAATTAATTTTTTCCAGTGCGAACTTGTTCCAATACCATTTATAGCAAGAATATTTTCTTGATTTAATCTTCCGACCATGTCAAAATTTATCATAAATCTAACATTATTTAGATTTATAGTGGGATTTTTAGCATAATATGAAGATCCGTAGAGACCATGTTCTTCTCCAGATAGGGCGATAAATAAGTAGTTGTAGTTGGTATCCAACATTAAAGAATATGCTAAATTAAGCATTATACTAACACCACTTGCGTTATCATCAGCCCCATTATGTACTTGCTTCTCTCCGCTGTAAAGAGATCCAAAAGAGCCATAACCTATATGATCATAGTGGGCTCCGATTATAATAGTTTCTTTTGCATTATTATTCTTAAATCCCACAACATTAATTCCAGTAATTTTCTTTTTTATTTCATTACTATGCGGATTTTTTCGAACAGAAGCTTTAAAATATTGATAGTAACTATCATTATCTCCTTTTGGACTAAGGTTATAACTTATAAATTTTTCTTTAATATAATTTGCAGCAGTTTTTTCTCCTAATGATCCTGTTTCTCTTCCTTCAAGTTTATCTGAGGCCAAAAAAGATACTTCTTCTACCATCTGACTGATTATTTTTTCTTTTTCTTGACCATAAAAAATAAATGTCGAAGTGGTTAAAAATATAAGTGTATATACAAGTTTTTTCATTATGAAATTAGTTATTTTTGCATGTAATTTTAATACTACAAAAATATGAAAAATACTCTAGTTATCCTGTTTTTTTTTCCAATCATTGTATATGCTCAATCCAAATTTAATAATGATAATAATGCCAATATAAATCAACTTATTTATCCGAATGAAGTTCACTTTAAAAATATGAAGCAGTTGACTTTTGGGGGAGAAAATGCTGAAGCTTATTGGAGCTTTGATGATTCAAAATTGATTTTTCAAGCAACTAACGAAAAATGGGGACAAAGCTGTGATCAAATCTACATAATTGATACTAATAATTATAATTTAGATAAAGAAGTGCCTCATATGGTAAGTTTAGGTTTGGGCAGAACTACATGTTCTTATTTTATGCCAGGAGATTCAACAATAATTTACGCATCAACTCATTTAGAAGATGCAAAGTGTCCACATGTTCCTGAAAGAAGAGTTGATGGAAAATATGTTTGGCCTATTTATGATTCATATGATATATTTATTGCTGACTTAGAAGGAAATATTGTTAAAAGGTTAACAGATCATAATGGCTATGATGCTGAAGCAACTGTCTCTCCAAAAGGTGATAAAATTGTATTTACATCAATAAGATCTGGAGATTTAGAGCTGTATACATGTGATATTGATGGTTCTAATCTAAATCAAGTCACTAATCAATTAGGTTATGATGGAGGAGCTTTTTTCTCACATGATGGTAAAAAACTTGTTTTTCGTTCTTCCAGACCGAAAACAGATGAAGAAATCAAGCAATATAAAGATTTGTTAGCTAGAGGATTAGTTCAGCCCACTGAAATGGAAATTTATACATGTAATGTTGATGGATCAGATTTAAAACAAGTTACTAATCTTGGGAAAGCAAATTGGTCACCTTTTTTTCATCCTAGTAATGAAAAGATTATCTTTTGTTCAAATCATGCAAGTAAAATAGGATTTCCATTTAATTTATATATGATTGATATTGATGGTACTAATTTAAAACAGATAACATTTGACAAAAAATTTGCTTCTTTTCCAGTATTCTCTAATGACGGAAAGAAAATAGTTTTTTCTTCAAATAGAAATAATGGAGGTACAAGAAATACAAATGTTTTTATAGCAGACTGGATTGATTAGATTTTATAGTTCTTGAATTTCAAAAGTTGGATAGCCTTTTACTCCTGAGGAGTTATAAAAATCGGTAAACCGAAGCTTAAAATATCTATTTGAACTTGTCTCTATTATAAATGTGAGATTAGGTGTGATAGAATAATTACTACCGTCAAATTCCTTCCAGTCAAAACCAATTATATTTTGGTAATCTGAAAAATTATAGCTTGACACCATATTGTATTTAATATTCTCAAAATTATTGATTGTATCTTTAGCGACTTTTGTATTGTTTAAATAATTTATTAAAACACCAGTCACAAGATATGCTGGAGGTAGAGAAGGATCATTATATAAGTGTGTATATTGTGTGAATAGTAAATCCCAATTATTTTTTTCAGGTTCTATATTAATAATTCCATTTGTAAAAGAAAAATATATAAAATTATACTCTTCATTTTTATAAATTTTTAAAGAATCAAGATTGGTATTATCAAGGTTAGAAAATTTAATTTTATAATAATATTCGTTTTGTTCTTCAATCTTTATTTTTTTATAGCCATTACTTAACCCACTAAGATTAAATCCATTATCAATTACAAAAAAAACTTCTTCTGTTCTATAATCACCTAGTGCAGTCCCGTAGTTAATTCCTAAGGGAATTTCCCAATTCCAAATTAGAGAATCTTCTGAAATATTTTCATTGAAATTACCAGATTCTATTTTAGAAATTTTACTGAATTTTGAAGAGTTTAACACTATTCTCCATCCATTAGAGGACGCCTCAAATGCTAAATCCCATTCCGTCTTTAGATTTTCACTTGTAATTTCATTATTATCTATAGAGTAATATACTTGTTTTTTGTAGTCTTGTTCTAATTCAATTTGAATATTATTTCTTTCTCCTTGTGTATGTGGATCAATTCCAATTTCTTCCTGTTCACAGCTATATAGAAAAAAAATAAAAGTTATATATAAAAGTTTTTTCATATCTCGAAGTTAATTGAAGCAGTAAAAGAAGTTCCATACCCTATAGGCATCATAGATGTAGAACTAGAATGTCCTAAGTTATTTGTCATAGATCTATTGATGTCTTTGACATTAAAAAGATTTTTAATCCCAAGAGCAACTATTAATTTAGTATTATAAAATCTTTGATTTATAGATATATCCATAATGTTATATGCTTCAGAAATGTACTCGTTAACTTGATTATTTTCTATATAATAAGATGAAACTGATCCAGTATTTTTATAAAAAATATTTAGCTTGGTAGTTTTACTGATATTGATTATTGAACTCAAATTATAGTCAATTGCAAAGTTAAATTTATCTAGTTCAAATTCACTAATTATTTTATTCATTCTACCAATGTAAGATGAGCCAATTTTCAAGTTAAATTTACTATGAGCAAAATTTAAATAGGCAGATATTCCTTTTGTTTTATATGTTTCAATATTAAAGTAACTATATGCGTATGGATTTTCAATAGTATTAGTAAGATCAATTTTATTTGTAATTGAATTATAAAATAGACTTAGATTGCTTTTAATTTTTAATCTTGATTTGTTTTTTTCATTACTTATACTTAATTGAATATTTTTTGATTTTTCTGGATCTAATTGTGGATTTCCAGTAATGTTGTGATTTACATCTACAAAGTCTAAATAAAGTTCTTTAAAATCTGGATCTCTGAATCCATTTGCATAATTTAATCTTATTTGTGTGTTACTTGTACTATACATTACGTTAAATGCTGGAATAATTGGAACATCAAAATTTGAATTTTTTATTATTCTAAATGATGGTCTTAGAATGATATTCTTTATGCCTGTATATTCAGCTGTAGAAAAGAAAGCAAAATTATATTGTTCCTGAAAACTCTCCATAATTCTCTTTCCTTTTGCAGTTTGTTTTTCTAATTCAATTCCAGTTTGATATTGGATTTTATTATTTTTATTACTAGAAAATGTCATTTTTGCAAGTAGCAAACTAAATCTTGATGTATCTTGTGCGTCACTATTTTCAATTAAATTTCTATCAAGAGTAGTTAGATCAGTAAAGTAGGTTTCTTTAATTCTTTTGTATTTGTTATAAGCAAGTATTATGTTGATTTTATCTTTGTTGTTTTTAAATGAAATATTTGACCCAATATTTTTTCGATATGTATAAAAATACTCATCAAAAGCACTTTCAAAATATGGTTCAGTAGGTCGTCCGAGGTTAGTTATTTTTTCATTGAACATCTCATACTGAGTGCTCCATTTGACATCTTTATTTTTAATTCTGTAGCTTACTTTATGAAAAAATTGTTCTTTAGGTTTCCATGTTTTATATCTATTAGTGTCAGCTGGTTGAGGCTTTGGAATATAAATGAAATCTTGATTTTCTGACCATCCATTAAAATATTTTCTTCCAAAATTATAGGACATATTATGTTTTTTGTTTTGAGCAATTAGCACATCAATATTGTATCTTCCAACACTTTCATAAAATGTACTAATTTTTTTTTCATCACTATTTTTTTTTGTTATTAAATTAATTGTTCCAGCAAGTGCATCTGTTCCATATACAGTAGAAAGAGGCCCTTCAACAATTTCAATTTTTTCAATATTATTTAAACTAATTTGTGAAATATCTATGTTGCCATTTAAACGTCCAATGACAGGAACATTATCTATTAAAATTTTAACATTTTGACCAGAAATTCCTTGAATTGATAATGAGGATCCAAGTAAATTGTCTTCTGATAGTTTGATATTAAGCTCTTTTTCAATTATGTTAGCCAGGTTTTGATAAAGACCTGAGTTAATAATTTTTGAATCAATAACTCTTATTTTGTGTACAGATTTTTTAATAGATAGCTCATTAATTTGACCAGTTACAACAACTTCATTAATTTGTTTTTTAAGTTTGGTGTCTTCTAGCAAAGTGTCAACTGATTGTGCTTTTGAAATATTTACAGATAAAAATAATAGTATAATTAAGCTTCTATTCATTTATTTTAATAAACAATTAGTTTTTTCTTTAGCTGTAAATTTTTTTCATTTTTTAATAAGACAATGTATGTGCCTTTATCTAACAGGTTTGCATTAATTATATGGTTGCTAAATCCCTTGTCCCCACTATTTGAATATACTGTTTTGCCAAAAATATCTATGATGTCTATTGTTACTTCATTTTTATTGTCATAAACTAAAGATATATTTTGATTTGATTTTGAAGGATTTGGATATATTTCTAGTGTTTCTTTATTAGAATAATTTGATATAGAGGTTGAAGAGGAGACTAATTCTGTATTAAACTCAATATTTCCTGTTGAACTTCCATCAAATGAGGAGAAAACTAGTCTCCATATTTTTTCGTTGTAATCTTTAATAAAATAAGCTCTATTAGGGACAATAACATAACTACCTTGAAATTGTTTCCAATCATAACCCAAAGAATTCATTTCAATTTCAAATGGATGATTATTAAAATCGTTATAAGTTAATGGGTTTGATAAATTATTAGCTTCAGCTACTTTAATGCCAACATTACTAAGTGCCCCAGTAACTGAGTAAGGGATATTTTGAACTGGTGTAATATATTTTGTAAAAGTAATATCCCAGCTACTAAGATCGGGTTCTCTATCTATAATCATTTCGTTTTCTAGAGAATAGTAAATAAATCTTTTGTTAGAGTAAGCTGTACCTAAGATATTTTCATTCACTTCATTTGATCCATCTAAGTTAGAAAATTTAAAAAAATACTCACCACTCGCCTTTCTTTTGATGAATAATTTTTTCCAGTTTCCATCTATAGTTTTTATTATAAATAAAGAGTCTCCAACAATGTTATGAGTTTGTATATTGTAAACTCCCCATCCATAGTCAAACATATCATTTGATTGAGTAGATACAAAGGCACCATAGTTCCAGCTTGTATCACTGTTATGTAAAGATGTTGTTAAAATATTTGGTGTACTTGTATTTATTGCTCCCCATTCACTTGTATCTCCGTTAGGATAAATATATAATTCAACTCCTTTTCCTCCATTAATCCTAATGTTAGCAGAATAAGCATCAGTACTAAAGGCTAAATCCCAATTAGTGTTTTCAACGTTTAGAATTTCTCCATTTTCTAGGCTATAAAATGATTGATTTTCATATCCAGAATTTAATGTGATTAGATTAGTTTGAGAGTTGGCTTTAAATGAAATAATACTAATAAATGCCAAAAAGATGATATTTTTTTTCATTGTTTTTTTGTAAATGGTATGCAAAAATATGTAATATTATAAATATAAAAATAACGACATAGGTCCAATATTGTAGCCATAGGTTCTATGCTTATTTTCTTAAAATTATTTATAATAAATAACTCTTAAAGATATTGTAATTAATGTTGTTTTGTACTATTTTTGCATAATGAATAATTTCAATTATTTTGTATTAATCAAAAATTAAGTTTATGTCTTTTAAAAATGTTCGTTATCTTAATATAGATGAGAATTTATTTTGTATTTATTTGGTTAATAAACACGAACAAAAAGTTATTCAAAAGGATATCGATTCTACTTTTTTACAATTCCATTTTGTGTTGGAAGGAAGTATTGATTTTATTTTTAATGAAGGGATGTACAAATTAAGTATTGAGCAAGATAATTATTTGACATTGTATAATCCTATCAAAAAATTACCTGTGAATATATCTTCAAAGGAAAACTCTACTTTTATTTCAATATTTATTGCTATTGAGAGTTTTCATAATTTATTTTCTAATGACACTAAAAATATAAGTTTCTTAGATAAAGAAAATATTAACCAAAAATATTATAATCAAAATAACATTTCACTTAAGATGAATGCTGTTCTTCATGAAATGATTTCTCCTTCTTTGAATGCCAACTCAAATAATAATTTATTTTTAAAAGCTAAAGTATATGAGTTATTCAGCTTAATTTTTCAAAGTAACGATGATAATAATGAGCAATGTCCTTACATTATGAGTGATGATCATCTAAGAAAAGTTAAATTGGCTAAAGAAATTATTTTGAAAAGATATTCAAACCCTCCCACACTAGTTGATCTTGCTCAAGAAATTAAATTAAGCTTAAAAAAATTAAAACAAGGTTTTAAGGAGGTTTATGGTGCTCCAGTCTTTCAATATTTATTAGAGTATAAAATGGATTTAGCAAAAAAAATGTTGTCTTCTGGAAAATATAATGTAAATGAGGTTAGTATTAATTTAGGATATAGTACTGCAAGCCATTTTATTGCAGCTTTTAAAAGACGCTACAACATCACGCCAAAACAGTTTACTTTAAATCAGTAATTGAATTTAGTATTTTTTCTTTTAACAGTAATTTATTTTTTTTTGAATGGACTATTGAACAGTATTCAATTTTTCCAAAAAAATCAAATCTTTTTTTTGCTATAATATTATATACCCAGTTTCTTATTGTTCTAGGAATTAATAAAAGAATCGGAGACAGATTGTAAGGGAAAGATAGTTTTGAAAATATTTCAATTACTGCGTCTGATTTGGATAATATCGATTCTTTTTTTATTAATAAAATAGAATTAATTTTTTCATCAAATAATTTATCGAAATCGCGCAATTTATTTTGTTGTATATTTTGTAAGGAAATAAATTTGTAGAGATTTTTTTTATCATTTTTGATAACAAAAATTACAAAATTATTGCATAATGCACAAACTCCGTCAAATACTATCACTTCTTTATTATACAATTTATTATTAACCATTTTTAAAATTCCTTTTCAAAGGTAATAGTATAATTTCTATCTTGTGCTGGAATTATACCTGGGCCAGGATATCCGCTAGCTCTTCTTGTAAAATATTTATTGTCAAGTAAATTATTAATATTTATGAAGACTGCTGACTTTTTATATCGAATCTTATATGAAAAATCTAAAATTGAGTAAGCTGGTATTTGACCAATGATTCCAGTAATATCGCTTTCAGTTGCGTTCGAAGCATCTGTGAATTGACTGGATATATAGTTATATTGAATATTTGCCGAGTGATCTTTGTAGTTAATAGATACTCCAGTTTTTATATTGTGTTTGGGTGTATATTCTACTTCGTTACCTACAACTCCATTTGTTTCAGATCTTATATATTTTGATTTTATAAACGAGTAATTTACATATCCATTTATTTTATTTTTTCCTTTTAAAATATTGAATTCAACTATTGATTCTAAACCTTTGATTAATGCATCTCCTACGTTAGTTCTTTCTGTTTTTATTGAATAAAATCCAGGAATATCTTCAATTTTTTTAGTTATCATTCCTATTCTATTATTGTAAAAGAGACTAAAAAAACTAATATCAAATCTTAAAATACTTTTGTATTCTCCTCTTAGTCCAAAATCGTTAGTATATCCATTTTCGTCTTTAAGCTCTGGGTCAATTTGAAATGATGGGTTTTTAATACTCATATCAGAAAATGTAATTGACCTATAATTTTGAGAAAAGTTTACATATATTTCATAATTTTTAGTTGATTTGTAAGAGATTCCAGCACCATAAAGTACAAAGTTTCTTGTATTATTTCTGCTTTCAAAATATGTGCTATCAAATATTGGATTTTGTGTTAGATCAGTTCTTATATTTCTATAAAACCCATCACTTTGTGTATTAATGTGTTCTAATCTAAACCCTGGTGTGAAAGATAAATTATTTGATAGATAAAAGATATTTTCTCCAAAAAAAGAATAGTTTAAATTCGGATAGCGATAATATGACTGACTACTATAATATGGATAAATTTCATTATAAAAATTGAAGTTTGCATCAAATCCACTTGATCCAGGGCCTTGTTGACTTGAGTTGTTTGATTTATAAGATTTTGCACCAAGAAGAAGAACAGATTTATTTTCTTTGTAAAAGTTAAACTTTTTAATATATCTTAATTCAGATCCATAATTTTTAAAGTAGCCTTTTATTAAATCTCTTTCTGTTAATGGATCAATTTGATCTACTCTGTTGTCTCTAAATCCAAGGGCAAATCGATGTGCATCAAGCAGGAAAAAATTAAATGTAATCTTGTTTTTTTTATTTATATCATAATTTAATTTAGTATTGTGTAAGATCCATTTTACTTTGAACCAATTTCTTTGTCTGTTGCTTTGGTATGGGTCTTCATAAAACATTTGATCTGTTAGTCCCCCCGCTTGCTGTGATAAATAATTTAAATAAGTAATTTCATAGGAGAGTTTTATTTTTTTGGATAAAATATAACTTAGATATGAGTAAAGATTAAGGGATTCAAATTTTGAATTGTCTCTAAAACCCTTACCATTTTTATAATTCATAAACATATAGTATGAAAATAAACTATCAGTTTCTGATATACTTGTGAAATTTGTATAAAGTTTATTGCTTCCAATTGAATTCCTAAATATGACTTGATGATGGTTGTTTTTCTTTGGTTTTTTTAAAATAAAATTAATAAAACCTCCAAATTGAGTTCCGTATTGAAGAGATGATGCTCCTTTAACAAATTGTATTTCTTTAAGTCCTTCAATTGGTGGAGTATAGTAGCTTTCTGGATAGCCAAGAACATCTGCGCTAATATCATAGCTGTTTTGTCTTGTGTTAAAATTTGATGATCTTGAGGGATTAAGTCCTCTTGCGCCTATATTTAATTGTAGTCCTCCATCATCATTCTGAAATATATTTAACCCACTTACCTTGTTATAAATCTGTCGAGCATTATTTGTAGCAGTATTTGCAATGGGATCTTTTAATAAAATTCGATTTGTTTTTTTGCCTGCAAAAATTGCATCTTCTACTACATCACTTAGCTTGTTGCTTCTGAAGTTATTTTGATCACTAATTTCAACTTCCCTTAAATTGATAGATTTAAATTTTAAATAAATTTTTGAATTGGGATTGTCAGTATCAATAGTCTTAATTAAATAATCATAATTTAGTTTATAAAATACTAGTTTTATTTTTTTTCTCGAATCTTGAAATTGAAAGAATCCATCATTATTTGAATTAGTAATTAATCCTTTTTCATAATCATAAATTTCTACATTATCTAGTTTTGAAGAATCAATACTTGAATATATGTATCCGTTAAAATTATTTTTTTGCGCAATCGTCTGATGCGAAATAAATAAAGACATGATTATTATATAGATAAATTTAAAATCCTTTAATTTCATCTTTTAAATGGGTTATCCAATTTTTTTGTTTAAATGAATCTTTTTCTTTAGCTAAATCAGTATTTTTTTTAATAAATCTTTTACTTAATCTTCCATTTAGTGTCACAAAACTATCTACATAAACACTTGGATTTTTAAATCCTTTCTTTTTGTAATGATTTTTTAGATAGTGAGCATATTCTAAAATTAAATCTGGCTGAAAACTCATTTGTTTTTCTTGAAAAGGAGTTAGAAAATTATCATTTGAAACAACTACTCTTTGATTAGTCTCTTTATCAATCACAGTAAATGTGCTATGTCCTGATTTTTCCATTAACATTACTCTCCAAGAAAATCTATATCCTTGTTCATGCCAAAATAATTCTCCGTCATATATTAAATATCTTAATGGAATTAAAATCTGCAAAATTAAAACAAATGAAACTATTGACATGC
>MDTE01133356.1_pt1 | contig 11515 bp, 10 predicted proteins | sample 811231 | NCBI WGS metagenome assembly MDTE01 (sample SAMN05326651, study PRJNA326480) | marine metagenome | isolation source: seawater | place: Indian Ocean: Red Sea | collected 2010
GGGAAGCAACATAGGGTTGCTGAAGGCGATTATCTTAAAATTGAGCTCTTAAAAGCAGAAGAGGGTTCAAAGGTTGAATTTGAAAAGGTTTTAATGATTTCTAATGGTAAAGATTCTAAAATAGGAGATCCTTTCTTAGAAAAGGCTAAAGTAACTGGAAAAGTTATTAAACATGGTAAGTCCAGTAAAATAAAAGTTTTTAAGATGAAAAGAAGAAAAGACTATCGAAGAACTCAAGGACATCGACAAAAATATACTGAAGTTTTAATTGAGGCAATAAGTTCTTAACTTATTAAAAGATCATGGCACACAAAAAAGCAGGTGGAAGTAGTAGAAATGGTAGAGATTCTCAATCCAAACGTTTAGGCATTAAGAGATTTGGTGGAGAAAGTGTATCAGCGGGTTCAATACTAGTAAGGCAACGAGGTACAAAGTATCATCCAGGAGAAAATGTAGGGTGTGGCAGGGACCATACTCTTTTTGCAAAAGTTGACGGTAAAGTTTTTTTTACAAAAAAAGGAATAAAACTTCGCCAGTTTATAAACATAGAGCCCACTTAGGGGCGTTCTTTTAATTATTTTGGATCGGTTCGTTCAGTGAATTTCATTGATGAGGTAAGCATTGCAGTAGCTGCAGGAAATGGCGGAGACGGCTGTTTGAGCTTCAAAAGAGCAAAGAACCTACCTAAGGGAGGGCCAGATGGAGGTGATGGAGGTAATGGAGGTGATGTTAAATTAAAAGTTAATTCAAGCCTTAATACTTTAGCAAGATTTAGGTATGAAAAATCATTTTCTGCTGAATCAGGAAAAAGAGGAATGAATCAAAAGAAGATAGGTGCAAGTGGAGAGAATCTAATTATTGAAGTTCCTCAAGGCACTATAGTTTATGACGAATCTATTCATCAGATTCTGGTTGATTTAGATCTAAAGGAAGCAGAAGCCATTGTTGCTAAAGGAGGCAAAGGTGGCTTAGGGAATGCTAGATTTAAAAGTTCTACAAACAGGTCTCCAAAAAAAACTACAAAGGGTCAGAAAGGCGGAAGTCTAGTTTTGAGATTGGAACTCAGGCTTTTGGCAGATGTAGGACTCCTTGGAAAGCCTAATTGTGGGAAATCTTCTTTAGTTGAAGCTGTTTCGAGTGCGAAACCAAAAATAGCAGACTATGCTTTCACAACATTGAAACCTAGTTTGGGTGTTGTTGATTTTTTGCAAGATAAAAGTTTTGTAATTTGTGATATACCAGGCCTTATAAGCGGAGCTTCAAGGGGCGTTGGCCTAGGTTTCCAGTTTTTAAAACATCTTTCTAGAAACAGAGTAATCTTACAAATGATTGATGTTCATGGAAAGAGTATTTCAGAGATTGAACAAGAAAAGAACGAGCTAATAAAGGAACTAATAGAATATGATGAAAATGTAGCCCTTAAAGTCAAATGGTTAGTCTTAAATAAGATTGATTTAATTTCAGATAAAGAAAGAATGAAAATAGAGAAGTATTTTAATAGCCAAAAGGATGTAAAGACTTATTTTATTTCAGCTAAACAAAGAAGAGGTCTTAAAGATCTTGTAAGAGATATAGGTTTTGCTTTGGAGGCTGCTAATGACTAAAAAGAAAGAAAGATGGGTCGTAAAGGTAGGAAGTAGTCTAATTGCACATAATGAAGTAGGTATAGATGAGGACTTTATAAGAAATTTAGCTTCACAAATAATTCAACTCCTAAAAAAAAATATTGAAGTTATCATAGTTTCATCAGGAGCTATTGCTAAGGGAGTCCAAGAATTAAATCTAGAAGTTAGGCCTAAGTCTCTCAATCTTCTACAGGCAACAGCAGCTGTTGGTCAACTTGGACTAATTAACTCTTATAGGGAAGCTTTTAAAAAATATAATTTAACAACTGGTCAAGTCTTAGTAAGCCATAGTGATATTGTAAATAGACAGAGATATTTAAATGCAAGATATAGCTTAACTACTTTACTGGATTTAGGGGTTATTCCTATAGTTAATGAAAACGATAGCGTGTCTACAGAGGAGATTACTTTTGGAGATAATGACACCTTAGCTGGAGCAGTAGTTGGATTAGTTGAAGCTGATAAATTTATTATGTTAACAGACCAAGAGGGAGTATTTACGGAAGATCCTAGGGTTAATAACTCAGCCCAGCTCCTATCAAAAATAGATTTAAATGATAAAACTTTAGATCTTGAAAAGATTACTCGAGGAAATGCAGGTTTAATGGGTAGAGGTGGTATGAGAACTAAAATAAAAGCTGCACGACTTTCAATTGATTCAGGATCTAAAACCTGGGTTTGCGATGGAAGAGAAAAAGATATTTTAGTAAAGATTAAAGACAAAGGGAAAGTGGGAACATTTTTTGAAGGTCAAAAAGACAGACTGCAGTCTAGAAAAAAATGGATAGCTTCAATGGGAACCCCAAAAGGTAAAGTCTTTATTGATGATGGTGCTGCAAAGGCATTAATTTCAAGAGGTAGCAGCTTGTTACCAGTAGGTGTCCAAAAGATTGAAGGGGATTTTGAGAGAGGAGATCTTTTGGTATGTCTAAATAAAGAAAAAGAAATTGCCAGAGGGTTAAGTAATTTTAAGTCATCTGAAATTAGTTTAGTTTTAGGACAAAATTCACTAGATATATCAGCTACATTAGGTTACATCTCAGAGAGTGAGTTAATACACAGAGATAATCTAGTTTTAACCTAAAGAGATTTAACTTTTTTATTAAGACGTGATTTTGTTCTAGAAGCTTTGTTGCGATGTATAACCTTCTTACTAACCATTTGATCTAAGATTTTTACAGCTTCTTTAAATTTCTTTTCAGCATTGTCCTTATTACCTGATTCAATAGCTGAACTAACTGCTTTAACTGCAGTTCTAGCTGCCGCTCTTTGAGGGCTTCTAAGCTCATTTCTTTTAATGTTCTGTCTTGAGCGCTTTAAGGCAGATTTAATTCTTAGCTTTTCTCTATTAGCCATATCTTTAACTTAATTTAAGAGTCGCGCATAATGCATTCTGAGAACTTGAGTGTCAAGTACGATTGCTAAATGAATAAAAAAAATAAAAGATTCCTAATAGCTTTATTGAGATTTCATGGGGATATAGTACTTACTACTCCTATGATTAATGAGATTAAAAGGAACTTTCCTAATGCAGAAATAGACTATTTAGTTTACAGAGGAACTGGTAGTATTTTGGAGAGTGATTCTAGGGTTAACAAAATTCTTGAAGCGGAGTCTTCTTCTAAATCTAACCTAATTAAGAGGGTATTAAAAGAAATCCAATTACTTAGGAAATTAATTACTACAAATTATGATTACGGTATCTTTTTAACCACTCAATGGAGAATGGCATTAATGGCAAGGTGTTTAGTTAATGCTAAAACTGCAGGTGTTGACGACATTAAGAGGAGAAAGGCTACTTGGGTAAATAGTTTTACAACTATATTCAATGGATCAGAAAATAAACATATTGTTGAAAGGAATTTAAAATCTCTTGAGCAATTAGGCCTTAAAATAAACTCTAAAGACATTACCCTTAAATTATCTATTCCTAAAGCAGCAGAAGATTCAGTTAAAGAACTTAATCGAAGCTACCTTATCGGCAATAATTACTGTGTTTTCCATCCAGTATCCAGAAGAAAAGTTAAGTTATGGAATAAAGAATATTTTGCTGAATTAATAGACTACTATTCAGGTTTGGGATTAAAAGTAGTTGTAACTTCAGGACCTGAAAAGAAAGAACTTTCTTATTTAAATGACATTGAATTTCTAACAGAATCAAAGCCTATTAATTTAGGAGGGCAGACTTCTTTAATAGAATTAGCAGAGTTAATTAAAGGAGCAAACTTTTTCGTAGCTCTTGATTCGGTTGCTTCACATATAGGGGCTGCAGTAGGCACTAAGGGAGTGACTTTGTTTGGTCCTAGTAAGCCAGAAAACTGGAGACCATGGGCAAAAAATATATCAATTATCTCAAGAAATAAAAATGAAGAATATTGCTCTTTACATGGACATTTAGAAGGAAAAAGTAACCAATGTCTTTGTTATATTTCCCCAAAAAAAGTAATAAAAGAACTTGAAAGACTAAATAGCTAGGGATTTAATAAAATCAGCCTTTTTAAAAAAATCTTCTAGGTTTTCGTAGTTAAAGCCACAAATCAATCTTTCAATACCCATATCTTTAAATTTAGATAACTTATTTTTACATTCATTCTTATTAGAAACATCAAGTCTTGTGACTACATTTACTTTATCGCTTTTCTTATTAGCCTCTTTGCAAAGTTTCTGGTAAATATTTAAATTAGCTTTAAGGTCCTCAGGTTCATTAACAATTGGTATCCATCCGTTACCATGTTTAACAGATCTGATAATTGAGTAATCCTTTGACCCAGCAATATATATTGGTGGTTTAGGGGGCCTAGGTTTGAATAAAAATTTCTGTTGATTTAACTCTACTTCTTCATTTTTAAAAGCTTTTTCTAGAAAAACCAATAATTCATCAGTCCTTTTCCCTCTGGTTTTTCTATCTACACCTAAGGCTTTAAACTCTGCATCCATCCAGCCAAGTCCTATTCCAAGTAGCAATCTATTACCAGAAAGTTCTTGAATACTGGCTATTTGTTTAGCGGTTGGTAAGACTTCTCGATATGGAGCTATTAATACGCCGCTACCCAGTTTTATTGAAGAAGTTAGACCTGCAAGCCAAGCCAGGCTAGTTAAAATATCTACATATCTCCCACCAGAACCTTCTGAATCTTCTTTTGGGATAGCAATATGATCAACTGCCCATATAGATTCAAAGTTTCTCTCTTCAGCCCCTAGAGCAACCCCAGACATAATGTCTCTTGTAGATTGTAAGCCCATATTTCTAATCATTAATCCTACATGCATTATCTTTATCCTTTGATTCTAGTTGCTTATCAATAAAAAATTTTCCAGTAATATCAATTTTCTGATTTAATTTGGAATTAATTAAGTTTATCAGATAGGGAATCAAATATGTCAATCAAAACAAAGGTGTTAGTAGATGGAATGACCTTTACTGAAGGTCCTAGATGGAAAGACGGAAAGTTATACTTCTCAGATTTTTTTAGTCATAAAGTATTTGCCGTAAACATGGAAGGTCACTTAGAAACTGTAATAGAGATACCTTATCAACCTTCAGGATTAGGTTGGATGCCAGATGGGCAGATGCTCATAGTCTCCATGAATGACCAAAAATTACTATCCTTTTCAAACAATAAATTAACTGAAGTTGCTGATCTAAGTAAATTAGCTACTCATTTTTGTAATGATATGGTGGTAGACAAAAAGGGTAACGCATATATAGGGAACTTTGGATTTGATTTACATTCAGGAGAGCCTATTAAATCAACAAATATTATTATGGTAAAACCTGGAGAAGAACCCAAAGTGGTTGCTGAAGATGTTTTTTTCCCTAATGGGAGTGTTATTACTCCAGACGATAAAACTTTAATTGTAGGAGAAACATTCTCTTCTCTGCTAACAGCATTTGATATTGGTGAATCTGGATTATTATCAAATAGAAGAATCTGGGCTGATCTTAGGTCTATCCAAGAAGGGTATTCTCCTGTCCCTGATGGAATTTGCCTTGATGCAGAAGGAGCTATTTGGGTAGCCTCACCTACAACAAATGATGTAATTAGAGTAAAGGAAGGTGGGGAGCTTTTAGAAAAGATAGAACTAGACAGGGGTGCTTTCGCATGTATGCTGGGTGGTGAAGAAGGAAATACTCTTTTCATTTCCACAGCTAATGGTTCAGAAGAATCAGTCTGTCTTAAAGATAGGTCAGCTAGAATTGAAACTATAGAAGTCTCAATTCCTAGAGCAGGATTACCTTAAAGCAGATTTAAATTCTTGTAGGAATCGCCTGTTCCTTTTAAAGTATCTTCAATTGAGTAAGTAGTCAGACCCAGTTCTTTTATAGCAAGAGAACAATAAGATCTAGGAGAGTCATAAGTGTTCTCTTTGGGTTTATCTCCTTCCATTTCTTCACCACCTATATTTTCTATTTCAGGAAACAATTCTTTGAGTTTTGTTTGAAGTTCCCAAGTAAACATTTCTCCTGATCTATCAGTAGCTGAAAGAATGTATCTAGATCCATTTTTTGCATTATTGCTTTCGATACCTAATCTGTGTGCTCTTGCTACATCTCTAACATCTACCATATTCCAAAGCATGGTGCTTCCTCTAAGCTGCTTGTCATTCCAGAATCCAAAGTTTGACCCTTTTAACAATTGTCCAATCCAAAACTGCCAGCTAAAAAATTGATTATGATTTTCGGTCATTAAAGGTCCAACTACATGTAGGGGGTTAATCGAAATAGCTTCAAAAGATCCGTTCTCTTCTGCAGACTTATAAATCATTTTTTCTGTGTTCGCTTTAGCCATTGCATAAGCTATATCTCTATTTTTAGAGATATTTTCTTCAGTCCATGCTCCTCTGTAGCCTTCTACATTGTCTCCGCACCAATCTTTCTCAGTGAAGACATAACCCTCTGGTCTAGGATGGCCTACAGCAGCAAAAGAGCTAGTAAAAACAAAGCGTTTAACAGTTTTCGATTTCTTAACTGAACTAATAACATGTTCATTTTGGGTAAAGCATCCATCATAGACTTCCTGCGGGGTTTCTCGATTGAATCCTAGAGCAGCTCCACAATGGATGACTCCAACACACCCATTAAAAGCTTTATCATAACTGCCTTCTTCTAAAAGGTCGCTCTCAAACAAGTCAACATCACCATCAAGATCAAGGTTATTGAGATTTAAAAGATGATCAACTTTTTTCTCATTACTTTTATCTCTGACACATGCATGCACTTTATAACCTTGGTGTACTAGGTCTTCAACTACTCGAGATCCTATATATCCACTTGCTCCTGTAACTGCAACAGGCCCATCAGTTTTATTGATTCCAGTCATTTATATCTCCTTTTTTTAATCTTAGTGTACTAAAAAAAAAGCGGGAAAGATTCCCGCTTTTTTCATTTAAAAAAACTCTTGTTTAAAGTTTTTCTCCTTGCTTGATTGATACTGTACCTGGTTTAGTGGGAACAGGACCAATATAATTTGAAGCACTACCATTTGGTCCAACATTTACAGTTGAATCAGAAGGCAAGTCGCTAGCTGTACCTAAAGTCAAACTCCCTCTTTTAGACGCTAAAGGAGTTAGAAATACCGCTCCAAATCTTCCTTTAACCAGATATGAAGTTCCTGATTGGTTTCTCCCAGTTGTAACGACACCTGTAGTTTCATTGAAAGGGATTTCCACTCTATTTACCCAAGGCATGAAACTTCCATAACTTCCACAATCACTTACAAAAGCTCCCGTGGAAGGATTAAAACAGGCACCCGGGAAACCCCACAAGTTACCAGAGCCACCATAATCTAATCTAATTTCTTTACCAGAGAAGTTACCATAGGATGCCCCTGTTGGAACTTGATAATAGACGCTCATAGGTTTTGAGAAATTAACCACACTTCCTGTTGCATCCTTTACGACATACTTCTTGTCCCATCTTTTATGGCCAGTTCTCCAGACATAATATTCACTGATACTGCCATTCCAAAGCCCATCAGTACAGAAGTCTTCATTTTCGTTTCTCCAAGGCTCACAAGTAAAGTCAGCAGCATCGGTTAGAAGTGCTCCTGTCCTCATTCCCCAACTGACAGCAGTAGCGTCAATATTATCGTTATCGCCACTGGTTAAATCAGAAGGATAAGCAGCAGACGAACCATCTGTCTCGTAAGTGAGTCCGTTTGCAGTATAGGTAATTAGATTATCCGAACTAATAGCACCTTTTCTATAGTTATCAGTATCGTAAGCATGATCTTCATTTGAAAAAGAGCCATCTTTTATCTTAGTGATAAAAGAATCTACACTATCCGAAGTAAAGCAATCTTGTACGCAGTATAGAACTGGCGGATAGTTTTCAGGTAAAACTTGCTCTTCGCTTTCTACTTCTACTGAGGCACCAGGAGAAGAAGCATTAGGACTGGCTAAGGCCCCCCTGGTAATATACACGCCTCCAACACCAGGAACCCAAGCTCCAATACCCCCAATTTGTAGGTCATAATATTGTTGAGCCGTAAATTCTAGTTCTGGACTGAGGGGAGTATCGAAGCATCCATTTTCTCCACAGACTCTATTGTGAGTTAAAACAAATTTTAAATTTGAATGATCATAGTAAAATTTGTATTCACTTGGATCAATTGAAAGTTCATTGATTTCCATCCAAGAGTTCATAGGGTATTTATCCATAGATGCAAGACTTACAAAAGATTTAGTAATTTTATCTAATTTACCCATAGAGATATTAACAGAGTAATCAGTAGCTGCAGCTTCACCATTGTCTCTTTGAAGAGAAGCGCCATCAGCTATGCTGCCAATTACATCTGCATCAAAATGAATGCCATGATAATCAGCAAAACCAAAATAGGTAGTACCTGAGACGGTAGTTCTAACAGGAAAGCCTCTTACGGGAAGATCATATCTTCTGCCAGTAACAGAATCATAAAGATCGTAATCCCATATAGTCTTTACACCTTCACCTTCTCTGGTATCAAAGCAATACTCAGTGGAATCAGACGGAGATCCACCGTTTTTTGATAACTCCACTCTGCAATAACCATCTTCATCATAAGCAAAACCATATGCGTAGACTGAATTATTCATAGTTCTTCTTACGGCACCACTTCCAGTTCCATCTGACAAATTTTGAGTTAAGGACAAAGAATTAATCAGACTCATACCCTGGAAGGAAAAAGTTTCATACCATTCAAGGACTCCAGCTGAATTTGCTTTTAGTACTCCGTACATAACGTCGTCACCATTTCCATCAACCCCAGTGTAATCCATCTGGAAGACACCATAAGGATTTGTATCTGTTGGAGAAGATGTAGCTGAGCCTTGAATATAAACAGTCATGTCTCCAGTTGGTCCAGCCACAGTTAGCCAGGTTTTAGCTACCATATCTGCATTGGCAGAAGCTCTTGTAACAATTGAAATTACATCTGTGTAGGCTTTAGAAGCAGCTGAAGAACCGGCAGAAGAAGCAGAAGCTTTATCTTCATTTTGTGGTCCCGATTTAATCTGACCACTGGAATTGCATTCCTCTTCATCAACCTGGGCCAGGTATGTACCTTTGTTGACCATAAGATCAGTTCTTAAATTCTTCATAAAACATAAAATCATGGTTGGGGTATCAGAAGCATCATTTAAAGCATCTTCAACCATAAATTCTCTTGAATCAGTATTGTATTGGCTATCTGAAGGAACAGCAGCAAACACTAAAACTGGTAATAATAAAAGTATTGTTGATATATATTTTTTCATTATTTTTTACTCCTCTTTTTGTGTCTTAACAGTTGAAACTTTGGATGCGAGCTCTATACCGCCTATCTCTTCAACATCAGACACTGTCACATAATAAGTTACATAAGTATTGTAAGATCCATTGCCCAAAACTATTGGAACTTCGTAAACATTATCTAAGTCCGAGTCTAATGGGGTTTCGTAGTCAGGTGCTCTAGTAAATATAAGGGCACCTTCTTGATTTATGCTAAATAAAGCACCATCTAGGCCAGATCCAATGCTATAAGCAATTAGATCACTATTGTTATCAGAAGCAGTTAAAGTGCCTACCGCCGTTCCATTTTCGTCAATAGTCGCATATGGAGTGTTTGTTGCATTTGGATACTCCGGCACATCATTAACACTTATTGTGAAAGCAGTACTAGCACTTGAACTAGCTGCATCTGATGCAGTCAAGGTTACAGAGTAGGAGCTTTTAGTTTCAAAATCAGGGGAAACTGAAGAAGCAAGTAGTAGACTACTTCCGCTAATTACAAAACTACTGGCATCAGTACCAGAAAGGGTGTAAGTATGAGTGTCAGTTATATCTTCCGTGATAGCACTTATCGAAGCTACTAAGGAACCGGCAGTTATATTTTCGTCTACTGTTAATGAACTCAAAGATACTCCAGTAACAGGCTCATCTTGGTTTGTAATTGTTATTGCAAAGTCTTTACTAAAGGACTTTGGGTTTAAAACCGTTGAATTCGGAGAGGATCCCGAGTCAGTAGCTGTTATTGTTATATTATAAGTGCTCTTTGACTCATAATCAGGTGAAATAAGAGATCCATTTGCTGCGTTTCGTTTAAATCGCAATGATCCAAATAAAGTTTCTGGAGGAGCTGTGATAGAAGCAGATGGTATCTCAAAAAGATCACCATCAGGACCTGATATAACCAAAGAAATACTATCATCAGACCTTAATCCAATACTTTTGCTTGCTGATTTAGTCAAGGTAAGCATATCGTCATCGCTAACAGAAATAGTTCCGACTAAAGAACCTATAGTATTTTCTGCTACTGTTGTACTTGAAAGAGAGATACTTGAAGGTACATCATTATAGTCTTCGATTATTATTTGGAAGTCTTTTACATTACTTGTTGTTCCATTTGAAGCAGAAACTTGAATATTGTATGTATTATCAGTACCCACATCTTTCGGGTCTTCAAAATCAGGATAAGAAATAAAGCTTAATACCCCTGAACTACTCAAAGTAAAAAGAGCATCATCCATAGAATTTGAAGAATCTACGATAGAGAAAGTTACATCTTCTGTAGGTTTGATAAAAGTAAGTGCATCTTTAAAGTTTTCAAACATAGTTTTTTTCGTAGGAGTAGCTTTTACTCCTGTAGAAAATAAAGTACCGTAAACATAAACGTTTTCATAACTACCTTGGCAGTTAAGAGAGAAGATATTCCAACCCCCTTTTGAGATAGTTACTTCCTCTGTTCCAGATTGTCCTTTTGAACCTGACCAGTCATCATAAGCAGAACAGCTTGAAGATGAAGACCAAGAAAGGTTTACAGAAGATCCTACTGAAACCAAATCTTTATCTGAAGATAAAGATGCTTGAATAAAAGAGGATTGAAAAATAAGAACCAATAAAAACCCTTTGAATAGAGGTGTTTGAAAATTTAATCTTGAAAAAAAATCTAACATAAAAACTCCCAAATTATTTAAATCTAACCACTAAACTATCGGAATACGAGATTAAAATCAACTTTTGTATATAGGTTATCTTTGTTGTTAGAAATGGTGGAGGCGGCGGGAATTGAACCCGCGTCCATCAGTACTCTGCCATAAGGTCTACATGTTTAGTTTCATCTATTAATTTTGCTTAATAGGGCCCGATGAACAGGGCTTATTAGGCTATCTCATATTTTCTTAAGAAATTGCAAATGAGAATTACAAAATCTGCAGTCCGTGAAATCGTCTGTGTTAACAATGGCACGGACACCAGGTTAAAACAGTTAGCAATTTAAGCTGCTAAAGCGTAGTCTGCGTTTTCGCCAACTAACATGTTTGTAGTAGTTGATTTACGAGAATTACTACCTTCTCGACATGCACTCGTGGGTTTGTAACTGCCGTCGAATCCAGTTCGCCCCCAAAAAGGACTGGGGATTATACAGAAACTTTAA
>MDTE01049428.1_pt1 | contig 11514 bp, 7 predicted proteins | sample 811231 | NCBI WGS metagenome assembly MDTE01 (sample SAMN05326651, study PRJNA326480) | marine metagenome | isolation source: seawater | place: Indian Ocean: Red Sea | collected 2010
AGTCTGTTCCGAGTATGAGGTTGTTCGTAAACGACCCCATCACGTACATGTTGTCGTTGCTATCAACGGTGATGGTTTGAAGAAAATCTGTTGACCCGTGACCATGTGCGTTTACACCACCAAACGAATCTGCAAACATCCAATCGCCATCGCTCGAAATTTTTGCTACGAACATGTCGTAGTCTCCACCTGCAGGGATCCGAAGGCATTGATTGGTCGTGTAGGCCGTACTTTGAGGTGAACAATCAGCACCCGGTGTTTCAAAGCTCACGTTGTTGAGATGATTTCCAGCGATCAAGACGTCATGTTCACTATCAACAACTATATCGTTGATTCTATCTCTATTGAAGCCTGTTATTCTGCGTACCCAATCCCAATCTCCTGTGCCTGGCTCGATGGTAGCGATGAATGCTTCCTCTCTCACGGTACTCGTTGCGCCGTTTGGATAGGCATAATAATTGTCAGTGTAAGTCTGATGTGCTATTGTTCCACCAAGATCATATCCTCCTCCAACGAACAGTTCGCTATCATCTCTTACAGCAATCGCATTAATCCATGTGTCACATCCGCCGGTTTGTTGAGTAAATCGATGATGTCCAGCGGTTGTGAACGCAGCGACAAAGCCCATTTGCGAATGTTGGTTACTACACGTCGTTGATACACTGTTCCAAACTTCGTTTCCGGATTTGTCGACGCTGGAAAAGGCGAGTGATTTACTGTAACGCCCTCCGATGTAGATGCTGTTGTGTCCGTCGAATGCGATGTCTCGCATACCTGCCCTCATGTCCAAGCCTTTACCGAGACTCACCCATTCCCACGCTCCTGAAGAAGAGATTTTTGCAACAAAGGGTGCAACGGTTGCATTGGAGGTGTAATTCAGTTCATCACCAAAATGAATGGTGTGTTGGACAAGGGCTTGATTCGGGTCAACATCTCTCGTTTCCACTTGTCCGACCACGAAGATCAGCACGTTTCCGCTGCTGTCTTCATCGACGATGATGCCCTTTCCATAGTCGTCCCCATTCCCGCCCGCATTGGCAAACCATACGAGGCTTCCACTAGGGTTGAATTTTGCGACATAGAGGTTTTTCCCGAATTGCGAACGGTCACCAATGAACACGCTGGAATCCTTGACGTCGGGTCGCCCTTCAGTTGTGCCCACGACGTAGGAATTTCCTTGGGAGTCGGTATCCATGTCGTCGGATTCAATGTTCATGCGGTTGGAAAGAACCGATGACCAATCCCAACTGGCTTGAATGGTTTGGGCGTTCGACTTCATCTGAGGTTCTGCATCAGGTAGGCTGTGAAGGTGGGTTGAAGTTGTCATCCCGACCATCAACACAACCAGCAACATTGCCGTGAGTGCTTTTTGCATGACCCTTGATGCACCATGAGGTAAATGAACAACGCGATGCATTCAGTCCGGCAGGCATTTCAGAATGGTTGTAAACAAGGGTCATGCAAAGACCTTGAGTTGTTGAGCTATTGGCAAAACAATTGACCATAATTACATGCCGAAGGAGGACGGGTCAATGTCCATGTCGCCATCTTTCATCATCTTCCGCATCTGCTTGTTCAATTTGCGGTTACCGCCCATGCCCTTCATCATCTTGCGAGAGCGGTTCCATTGCCCGATGAGTTCACGCACGTCCTTTTCACGAACCCCCGAGCCTCGGGCAATCCGTCGAATTCGGTCGGCTTTGATCTTGGCTGGTTCGTTCTTTTCCCATGCCGTCATGGAGTCCATGATGGTGCGGTAACGGTCGAGGTTGGCCTGCATGGCCTCTTTTTGGTTCTTCGACATGGCGCCCATGCCGCCCAGCATGCTTCCGGGGAGGAACGACATCAATTTGTCAATGGTGCCAACCTTGGACATCATCTCCATTTGTTTGTACATGTCGTTGAGGGTGAAGCGTCCGCTCATCAGCCGCTGTGTTAAGCGCATGGCCTCTTCTTGGTCCATGTCTTCGGGTGCCAAATCGATGAGGCCCTGAATGTCGCCCATGCCGAGTAAGCGTGATATGAAGCGGTCGGATTCGAATTTCTCCAAATCCTGAATGCGTTCGCCCACACCGATGTGAACGATGGGCGCTCCGGTGGCAGCAACTGCAGAAAGTGCACCACCACCACGGGCCGTACCGTCGAGTTTGGTGATGACAATCCCCGTCACGCCTGCGAGTGAATGGAAGGAGGCGGCCACAGGTCCAGCAGCCTGACCGACTTGTGCATCGATGACCAACCATCGGTCGGTTGCTCTGGTCAAGCCTGCGATGTTCTCGAGTTCCTCAACGAGTTCCTCGTCGAGTTGGTGGCGTCCAGCGGTGTCAACAATGACCAAATCTGCGGATGCGCAGGCTTGTAAGCCATTTCTTACAATGGAGACTGCATCTTTGTTTTCGGGCTCGCCATAGACTTGGACGGTGGTGTCTTCTAGGAGTTGAGAGAGTTGAGCATAGGCGCCGGGTCGGTGAACGTCTGCTTCGATCACGGCCACTCGCAAACCGTGTTTCTTGCGGTACCATTCCGCCAATTTTGCGGTTGTGGTTGTCTTTCCTTGACCGTAGAGACCGACCAACAGGAGGGTGGCGCCGCGAGGCTGAAAATCCGTGGGAGGACCGAGAATGCGAACCAATTCGGTGTAGAGGATGTTCATGGCGTGGGTCTGAACCGTGAGGCCTGGGCGTGGGTCCTCCTCACGCATCCGGCTTTCCAAGCGGTCAACGATTTCCTTTGTTTGTCGGATGTTAAAATCGGCTTCCTGCAGTGCACGACGCAAACTGCGCGTCATCTCTCGAAGTTCCTCTTCGTCGAGTTTACGTTTGTTCTTGAGCAGACCCAGCGAGCGGAAGATTCCTCTCGACAAGCCTTCAAGAGCCATGTGAGGGCGTCATGGTAGCCCCATTTCAACCCATGCCCTCACGAAGATGCCGAGCGAGGTACCAGCAAGGAGAGGACGTCTCCCTCGAGCGATGCCTTGACTTGACTCGCTTTGACAGGTGTTTGTGTTGGGATAGCTTGCTCCCGCCCGTTCACACCGACATAGAGGATGCCTTCCTCGCTTCGCAACGAGAGGTCGCTGCGCTCAAGGCCAGGAAAGTGCAAGAGAATACGTTCATGTTGGTCATCCATCTCGGTCACCATCCCTCTGTGAATTGCATGCTGAAGCACGTTTCCAACCTCATGTGGCCCAATGGTGTCATCGATGATTGTGGCTTCACCGTACAGAAGGTGTCCAATCTCTCGCAGAGCGTCAACCCCTACGATTTCGGTATCCGCCAATTCCATTTGGCCGACATTCACGCCTTGGAGGGATGCTTCAAGTTCAGCAATTCGCCCAAGTTCTTGTTCACGACGTTTTTGGAGGAACGGGTGGTCAAATTCTGGCGTGATTCGGTTCACCAAGCAACCACCGATGGGTAGGTTGTAATCAAGGAGCGATTCGTAAGCACGCAACGTTTCGTTGACACCCATGCGCTCAGGGATGGTCACGAGGGTGAACGAAGAGGTTGCAGGGTCGCTGAGAACTCGTCGAACATGCAACACGCGTCGGCGAAACCGTTCGAGTTCTTCCTTCATGGCTTCGCTTTCCTTACGTCCAAAGAGCATGGAGCGAAGTCCTCCCGAGACCCGCATCAGGCGAATCAAGCGACCCGACCAAGCTTCAATGAGTTCAGGTAGCGAGAGGAAGCGAAGGGTGTGGCCCGTGGGTGCAGTATCGAAGACAACGACGTCCCATGTCGGATTTTCCATGTGCCGAAGCAATTCATCAAAGGCGAGGGCTTCATCCAAGCCAGGCAGGATCATGTCGGCGGTTTTGATGTCGGATTTGACATCCTCAAGTTCGTCTTTCGCCGAGGGGTCCAACATCATGCCGAGACCGCCGAGCCCACCAAAGCCTCCGCTGCCCATGTTGTTCATCGCCTCTCCCACTTTGGGAAGCAGGTTGGAGAGTTTTGCTTCAGGGTCCATCTCCAAGCCATAAAGGCCAGGGACACCCGCAACCTCGACCGGCTCCGGGCCGAGAGCGACATCCAAGGAATCGGAGGTGGAATGGGCGGGGTCACTCGAGACGAGAAGCACCTTCAACCCAGCATCTGCCAGCCAAACAGCCGTCGCGCAAGAAGTGGTGGTCTTCCCTACACCTCCCTTGCCGCCAAACAAAAGGAGTCGTGCCATGATACGGCGAAACGGTGGAGGTGTTTGAATCACACCCCTTTGGCATTTCCAGCCAACGGTTTCATGAAGGGATGCATGCAGGGGTGGGTATGGTTTCAGAACTCGTGTTGTTTCAACTCTCGAGTTTCTGTGCGCTTGTCGGCATGACCCTTGGCTGGCGAGGTGTGATGACGAAATACGCGGGATTTTACGACCTTCCTACCGCTTGGAACCAAGTGTTCTGGGGTATTGTCCTCGGCGGTGTTTATGCCGTGATGGCCGACGGTATGTTGTTTCGCCCGTACTACACCACCGTGTTGTCCGAAGACAGCGTTTACACCGGCCTGAACATCTTCTCCCTCATGGCCGTCGTGTTGTTTGCTTCCGTTTTTTCCCATCTCCTCCTACGCAGAAAACGTGTCCGCAAGGGCGGTTCACAACCAACCAGTGGGTGGGCCCTTGGACTTGCCATCGGCGGTATGGTCGCGATGGTCATGATGTTTCGAATGTTTGAATTCGAGGGAACCTACACACCCATCGGTTTGCTCAATGTGGCCCTCATCTCCATCATGACGCCTCGCGCTGAAGCCCTCATCACCGCACGCCACGGTCATATGATGCTGCAGGATCGTCGATGGGGTGCAGTTCTTCGCTCTGCGTTCTGGAGAGCATCCCTCTTGGTAGCGGTATATTTTGTGGTGTTCCAGCCCATCGGTTGGGTGTTTATTCTTCCGTTCATCGTGTTGGCGAATCCTTCGGCGGAAACTTGGATTTGGGAATCCGTGCCCAAAGAAGGCCGTCGTCGTTTGCGCCGTCTATGGGCTGAACAGGAGCGTGAACGACGGGCAGAATCGGCCGTTTCCCCCCAGATATTGGAAACTGGCACATTTGAAGAAGAGTGAGCAGTTAATTACTCAATGCCCTGAGAATGATTTGAAGCATTTTTCTTGCTTTCTTGGTTCTTGAACCAAATGCGGGGTATTTTGGAGCAAGCGTTATACGACGCCAGCCGAGCCAACCATCATGGGTGCATGCCCTTATTGCCGAAGTGCTACGCTGCCGGGCGATACGATTTGCTATTCTTGTGGGCGCGTGCTACCCAAGGGTGATCGTTCGAGTTATCGCCTCGAGCAACAATTTATGCAAAAAGGCAAGAAGGAATCGACCTACAAAATGGCGAAAAAACCCTCAAAGCGGGGTGTTGTACAAACGCATACAGGTCGCCAACGAAACATCATGAAGCGGCGAAAGAACCGTTTTCGAAGCCTCGCTATGCTTGGCCTCGTGGCCTTCGTGATGCTTTCACCGCAAGCGCAAGAAGCCGTGTTTGGTGAATTTGGAGGCGTCGATGAATTTCTTCAATCCCAACTCGCACCTTATCACGTGTATCCCAACGAAGCCAGTTTCACCCTCTCGAAAAATTCTGATGTGACCATGAGCGGGACAGGTACCGGTGCGGTGACCGAGAATATTTTGATTCCACCTGCTTTCCGTTCATCGCTTTCAGGGGCAACCCAACTCGCGTATACGGACGGTACTGAACCAGCGCCTGCTGTTACGATTCAAGAAACCTTGAAACTGACGATCGTCGTTGCAGGTGCCGAAATCAATGTGCCTGTGGATGGTTTGCCCGACCGCAATCACGATGACAGAATCACCACCGCTGCTGGTCATGAAGTGTGGTGGCCTGCCGTTGGTTCCGATGAAAACGAATGCCCCGTGGCGAAATGCGTCAAAGTTCGAGTGAACATGAACGGTGGTGACCAAGTCCGATATTCCTTTGTGATACAGGTGAAATCAACCTCCTATTCATGGTGGGATGATGGACGAGTACCTGATTGGGTGGTTGGAAAAGAACTCGGCATCAACATGGAGAACTCTGGAACGTTTGCAGATTTGGCAACCCGTGGTAACGGCGTTCGTGCCTCGGACTTTGGAGGTGGGAAATGGTATGACCGTGGTTCAAACGGTGGCTGGGCCATCAACGGGGAAGACGCTCTCGTCCTTTCAACTGCAGATGCCATCGCCATGACGTTGCCCGAAGGAAAGACCGAGAACGCATACGGCTTCGCCCGTGCAACCTTTGACTACCTGCACTCGGCGGTCACTTACGACCGGCTCGCACCGGTCACCGCTCGCTCAGGACCTGAATGTCTGGCTGCACAAACGGGGGATTGCGACGAACAAACGAACGCCTTCTTTAGCATCCTGCGCACCCGTGGTGTCCCCGGATGGTATGCATTTGGTATTCTTGGCGACCCGTTTTTCTCAAATGAGGGTTGGGAGGCCCACGCTTGGGGATACATTCAACTTCCAATGAGCAAAGCTTGGTGCGAGGAACACAACATCGTGTTGCAAACGTGCTTTGTTGATGCCCAGGTTGACGTCGTGAACAACAAATGGTTGCTCTCAACACCAACCGCTTACCTCGACTGGGTGGAAGAAGCCGATGCCTCAGGTCAAGCCGTCTACGAGTACTATCATCCTGTGAAAAGCATCACCTACGGTGGTGGTGGTTCGATTGACCGTATTCGTAGCTTTGAGACAATCGGCGAAGCGGAACTCTCTGGCGGCTCATTCAAGGTCAAGAAATACGCCGAAGCGTTGGGTTGAGGTGAACACATGCGTTTGATCATCGGTGGTGCAGGACGGGTTGGAATTGCCTTGGCGAAAGCCTTGGCGAGTGAAAAATACGATTTGGTCATCGTTGACCATGATTCAAGGGCGGTTGCAAACGCACAGTCCTTGGATTGCCTTGTCGTTCACGGAAACATCACTTCCAGAGAAACCTTGCTTGAGGCAGGCATCCAAAATGCCGCTGTGTTTGTGGCCGCTACACCCTCCGACGAATCGAACCTCATTGCCTGTTCTATAGCAGAACACGCCAACAGCAACAAGGACGGTAAAGACGGCCTTACGAGTATTTGTCGTCTTCGGGATACGAGTTTTGTTGGCGAGTACAAAGAGGGCTACCTTCAGGAATGGGCCAATGTCGACCACATCGTGAATCCACTTCACGGTGCCATTCGTCGGTTGAATGCAGGCCTGCGCTCAACGGACATTGAAGAGGTGATCAGTTTTGAGCACAATGCGTTCGTGCTTGAATTTGACATCGGTGAATCGGCGAGGAACATTGTTGGGCGCCCCCTCCGTGACGTCAAGGAGGATTTCGTTCACGGCCTTCCAAACATCGTTGGTGTGAAGCGGGATGGGATGAAGAGTTTCATTCCAAACGATGATTCTGTCCTTGAGCAGGGTGACAGGATTGCGGTTGCCGTCGTTGATGTGGACCAGTTCAATCCCGCCCTTATCACGTTTGGTCACGAAGTCTCCTACTTCCCAGAGGAGCCGAGAGTGGTCATTGTCGGCGCTTCATCGATCGGTACGAAAATGGCCCAAGACTGGTTGGACCATGGCGCAACGGTCACCGTCTTGGAGCGTGAACTTCACTTGGCAAATCAATTGGCTGGTTCCAAAATTGGTGGACACCCCAAGATGGAAGTTATCCATGGTGACCATCTTGATCGCTCCATCCTTGAAGAGATATCCATCGACCAATACGATGTGGCGCTCAGTGCACTTGACGGTGACCATGCAAACATCGCAGCCGTCCTCATGATGTCGGATTTGGGCGTGCCGCACACGGGGTTGATGTTGTACGATGCTGATTTGGTAAAAGTCACCCAACGAATGGGTATTTCCTTTGCAGTTGACCGACACCGGGTCGCCGTCAACAACATGTTGACGTACATTCACCAAAGCCTGTCAGGGCATTACGCTCTGCTGGCGGAAATTCCGAACGTTGTTGGCATCACCCTCCAGGTGACCGAGCGTGCAAAATTTGCCGGTAAGACACTTGCAGAGGCACAATTGCCTGATTGGATGGCACCTGCATTCATCAAACGAATGAGCCTTGACGGTTCTTGGGAATCACTCCGTCCAGATGCAGAACAGCTTCTCCTTGAAAACGACCGCATGGTGGTCTTCTGTCTCAAGGACCGTGTGGCAGATGCACAGAAGAAATTCAAGGTGTGATCATGCGCTTCGATGTGCTCCATTTGATTCTTGGCTGGACCTTGCTGGCCTTGATCGTGCCGTTGACCGTTTGTGGCATCATCACCGCCATCTTGGACAATTGGCAATTGGCGGTTCAGGCGTTTTTGCCAGCGATTCTCATCAGCGGCGTTGTCGGTTCGTGCATGCTGGGATTGTTCACCCGAACAGACTCTGCATCACGATTGCGTGACCTCGAGGCCTTCGTCGGCGTTGGCCTTGTTTGGCCCATCACGGTGTTTATCGGTTCACTCCCCTATTGGTTCGGTGGCGTCTTCGTTGGACCGTTTACCGTTGACGCCGAGGCGATTGATATCATGCGTGGTTTCGTGAACGCTTGGTTTGAATCCATGTCTGGATTCACCACTTCCGGAGCCACGGTCATCTCCCACAATATGAGTCCAAATTGCATCCCCGGAACCACGGCGGATTGCATCAATGCACAACCTCGAGGCTTGCTCCTTTGGCGCTCATTGACGCAATGGTTGGGCGGTATGGGGGTCGTGATGCTGGGCATGTTGGTCCTCTCGCGAATCATCGGCGGGGGGATGGCGCTTGCGCGTGCAGAACTCACAGGGCCCTCCCTCTCTCGCTTGCGACCCAAATTGCGTCAAACTGCCATGGCGCTTTGGGGACTCTACCTCTTGTTGACCTTCGTTGAAATGTTGGCGTTGAAGTTCATTGGTGGCATGACCGTGTTTGATGCGGTGAACCACGCCTTCACCACGATGCCCAGCGGTGGATTCTCAACGAGGGATGCGAGTATTGCCTACTACGATTCTTCAGTGATTGAATTGATCATTATCGTCTTCATGTTTTTGGCCGGTGTGAATTTCACGTTGATGTGGTTGTTTGGGACGGGAGATTTCGGGGCTGCATGGAAAGACGAAGAGTTTCGAACCTACGTCTATTACCTCGCAGGTGCCGTAACCGTGATTTGCATTTCATTGGTCCTGGTCGGCATGTCTGCAGGGCAAGCATTCCTTGACACCCTTTTCCATGTCCTTTCCATCGGCACATCCACGGGTTATGCTTCTGCAGATTATGGTCAATGGCCCGGTGTGGCACGAATTGTCTTGTTGTTGCTGATGATCGTTGGTGCATGTGCGGGCTCGACGAGCGGTGGTCTCAAATTGATGCGGATTCGCATCGGTGTCAAAGTTGCCTTCCGTGAACTCGCCCGTATTTCTCAACCACGAAAAATTCACATCATTCGTATGAACAAAGAAGTCGTTGAGCAAAAGCAAGTCAGTCTCGTCGTCGGGATGTTGTTCATCTGGGTGTTGTTGTTTGGTTTCTCATGCATCATGCTGGCCATGATGATGCCTGGCGAGTCGTTTGAAACGATTTTCTCTGTTGCAGCGTCTGGACTTGGAAACACGGGTCCTGCGTTGGGTGCATACGGCCCAACTGCGACATGGGCGAGCATGAATTCGGGCTCGTTGCTGTTTTCCTCGCTATTGATGTGGTTTGGTCGTCTTGAATTGTTGACGGCCATCATCGTGCTTCACCCCTCAAGTTGGCGCAAAGAAGAGAAAGCCGATGGTGAGCGTCAAGGCTTGGCGATGGTGAAGCGTATCCTCGACCGTGATGAAAGCGAGCCTCAAAACAAGGTCATTTGACCGGGTGGCGGCGTATCATCGCCTTCGTCCTGACCTTTATCTTCCGCCGCAGGCGGCTCAACGTTTGTTGGAATTGGTGGATGGGTAACCATGTTTGTGGCTTCAACAACTTCAGCGGTGGATGCCTGATGCGCCTCTGAGGCCTGTTCGTAGGCTTTGACCAGATCTTTGAACGAGCGCCGAGTTGATGCAAGGCCCGTCAGAGATGCGTGTTCCTCGGGCGTGAGGTCGAGTTTGAGCGAGATGTCGAAAAAGGAGGGGTCGCCGAGGGGCGTACTGTCTTGGGTAAGTGCAAAAAGAGGGAGGAGGAATTCCTCGCGCGTGGTTGCCTTGCTGGTGCCGCTTAACTCAGCCAATTTACTCACGATGCTCGCACGGCCGATGGGGGCACTGCGTCGCAGGTAATTCGGGTACGAGGGGAAGATTTTCCCTTCGAGACGAACCTTGTTCGCCGTCGATGCTGCGAGTGCTGTGAGGTGTTGCGTCCAGTACGTTGAACGGTGTGCTGTGTTGAGGTATCGCCCCATCATGGTTCGGTCCGCTTGCACCAGCGTGGTTGAGCCTCGCCGAATACTCGCTCGATCCGTGAACAGCTTTGCATTGTTCCAATGCACCCAATTCAAAAATTCGGAAGCATCCTTGTCGATGGTCCGAATCAGTTCAGTCGCCTCCATACTGTTACGCTCTCTATAGAGCCTGTCGAGCCCTGGAAAGATCTCAACGGAGACGTCACGATGGCTGGCTTTGGCATGCTGATGCACCATCTCGGCCGTCAATTCCTTTCCGTTCAGGTCACCTGTCATCACTTGGAGGTCTCGCACAAGTGCGCGCAAGTCACCATGATTGGTTGAAGCGAGCGCCGTGATGGCGTCCTCGGAAAACGCGACCTCTTCTTCCCTCAACACCCTACGAGCAATTCTCCGCAACGCTTCGTCGTTGACTCGGTCGAAATTGATCTTGATGAGGTGCTTTCCAAATCGGTCACGCGTGGACCGCCATGAAGAATTCTTGCCCCACAACCCCATTTCGTTGTTGCAGGCAAGAACCACGGGTTGTTTTGTTTGATCCAACAGCCGCAAGAGTTCCGCTTTCCCTCCAGAGTCACCTGAGAGGGTTGCTCCAGGGAAATTGTCCTCCCCTGCCATCGCTTTTTCGATACGCCCTTGGCTGACTTCTCGTAGACCTCCCGAGAGGTGGTCGACCTCATCGAGCAGGATCAGGGTTCGAGAGGGGGGTGCGGTGGGGTCATGGAAGAGGGAACGATGCGTTGCGCCACTCGTCGCTGCTTTTCGGATGGCTGCTGCATTTCGTGCATCGCTTGCATTCAGTTCAATGACGTTCCAGCCCATATCCTCTGCAACGGCTCGTGCAACGGTCGTCTTTCCGACACCAGGCGGTCCAATGAGCAAAATCGCTTTCTTTTTCGGTGTACCTTGTTGCCACTCGTCGAGCCAAGCACGGATCTTCCGGCGTTGGACTTCGTTTCCTTCCAACATTTGCTCGGTACGGGGTCGGTGGCGCTCGGTCCAATCGCTCACCTGACCCATGCCCATGATGTTCTCGGGAGGGTTCTTCAACCTTCACCACGGCTCCACTTCAACAACACCGTTGAAGCTGTCTTTGCATCTAGAGGAGTTGATCCATGTGAACACGAGTCTGGTCGGTCGTGTCTCGGTCACGCACG
>MDTE01127595.1_pt1 | contig 11514 bp, 13 predicted proteins | sample 811231 | NCBI WGS metagenome assembly MDTE01 (sample SAMN05326651, study PRJNA326480) | marine metagenome | isolation source: seawater | place: Indian Ocean: Red Sea | collected 2010
ACCAGCAGGCAAATCAAATTGGTTCTTTGATGTGTTTCAGAAAGAAAAAGAGGATCCTGTAAATTGGAAGTCATTTCAATTCACAACACAACAAGGTGGGTTTGTTGCCAATGAAGAAATCGCACAGGCAAAGACAGAACTGTCAGAGAGTCAATTCAACCAAGAGTTTAATGCTACATTTGAAAACTTAGGAAGCCAGATTTCATACGCCTGGGACAGAGACAAACACATTAAAGAAGCACCAAGCACATTGAACCTAAGACAGTTAGAGATAGGTTGTGATTTTAATATCTCACCTTCTACAGCGGTTGTAATGATTAGAGACAAAGATGATCTGTATGTGATAGATGAGATTGTGATGTATTCAAGCAACACAAATGAAATGGCAGAGGAGATTAAGAACAGATACCCCCGTAGTCTTGTGCGTTGTTATCCAGATCCGTCAGGTTCTGCAGGTTCAACCAAGTCAAGAGGTCAGACTGACCATACCATATTGCACAATGCAGGTTTCAAAATATTGGCACCAAGAAAACACGATGCGGTGAGGGACAGAATTAATGCACTCAACGCCAGATTAGCATCAGCAGACGGTAAAAATCACCTATTTGTCAGCAAAAGATGTAAATACACTATAGAAAGTTTGGAGAAATATTGTTATAAACCTGGCACACAGATTCCAGACAAGGATTCAGGTTTTGACCATATTTTTGATGCGTTGTCTTACTGCGTGTCATTTATTTTTCCTCTCAAACGCACTCAGGCACCATATGTGCCGCAGAGATGGGGAATAACTACAAGAGAACATAAACCGTTTTGGAGATAACATAGAATGGACGCATCACAGTTAATTGAAAACAGGGTTTCAGCACTGCTTTCAAACAATGAATTATACAGCACCTACAGAGAAAGATGGAATGAACTATACCAAGCATACATTGGTGGAGAAGATTACACACTGGCAGGTCATTTACAAAAATATCAATTAGAGAATTCAACAGAATATTCAAAAAGATTAAATCACACACCATTAGAGAACCATTGCAGAAGTTGTATTTCTGTGTATAACGGTTTCCTATTCAAATACCCACCATTTAGAGACTTGGGTGTGTTGTCAGGCAATCCTGTGGTGGAAGAATTTTTACAGAACGCTGATCAAGATGGACAAAGTTTGAATGAGATGATGCGTAATGCTTCAACTTGGTCATCTGTGTTTGGCGCTGTCTGGTTGATCCTAACAAAACCAAATCTAGGATTGCAGACACAGGCAGAAGAATTACAAGCAGGTGTCAGACCTTACCTAAATATGTTGACACCATTGGCAGTCACAGACTGGCAATATGAGAGAGACCAAATTGGCAAATACACATTGTCATATTTCAAATACATAGAAGATTTCAACGGTGATGTGCAGGTGATCAAAGAATGGACACCAGAGTCAATCAAAACCAGCACAGTGAACACAAAAGAAAAAACATTATTGCAAGAAGAAGAAATAGTAAATCAATTGGGCAAGATACCTGCAATCTGTGTGTACAATCAGAAGTCAGATGTGAGAGGAATTGGTATTTCAGATATTCAAGATATTGCGTTGATGCAGAAACACATTTACAACATGACTTCAGAGGCAGTTGAAGCAATCAAGATGGGCACACACCCTTCTGTGGTTGCAACACAGGACATAGCAGGACTGTCAGCAGGTCCAGGATCTGTGATACAGATGCCAGACAATTTAGAACCAGGATTGAAACCTTACGCACTAGAATTTTCAGGTGCACCTATAGATTCAATATACAAATCAATCAACCATGCGATAGAAAGCATTGACAAGATGGCAAACACTGGGGCAGTGAGAGCCACAGAATCAAGAACAATGTCAGGCGTTGCTATGGAGGTTGAATTTTCATTATTGAATGCAAGATTGGCAAGCAAAGGACAATCATTGCAATTGGCAGAAGAACAGATGTGGAACTTGTTTTCAATGTACATGGGTACAGACTGGACTGGTTATGTTGAATATCCTAATTCATTCAACATCAGAGACAAGGACAGAGAGATACAACAATTGAAGACAGCAAAAGAAACTGCCACAGATGCCAATCTAATCAAAAAGATAGACGAAGCAATCTACGAATGGATGGGTTATGAGATGGAAGAAATAAAACAATTGATGTCAGATTCATTTGTGCCACACATAATGAAAAATCCAGAAACAGGTGAAGAAAAGATTGCACAAACACAACAAGAACATCTTGAACTAGCAAGTCAAGGTTACATACACCCATAACACTATGAAAAAAATAAAAAACATAATCAAGAACATTTGGTCTTGGATCAAGAACAAGTGCAAGTAAAAATGAAAAAGAAAAACAAGAACAAAAAAGGTCGTGGCAAACCAAAACCAAGACCAAGACGCTAATTGGAATCAATACTTTGCTGACATTGTGTCAGTGTGTCCCTGGAGCAAGGCATATTGGCAAGCACAGAAGATAGATGTGACAAGGTGGCGAGGTGAACACAAAATTACGCCTTTGGGCAAGTGTGTCGCACGAATGTGGATACACAAGGACGCCTCTGCCAAAAGATTAATCAACATAGCATCAAGACTGAACCAGAGACGCACACACGAGGAATGGTTGTACAGTCATCCTGTTTACAAACACAATTCAACACCAGTGCCTGTGCTGATACAACAGGATCTACATACTCTCACCCAGGCAAGGGCAAGAAACAAACAAAAAGACCCACAACAGCATTAGGTTTATCACAGACATATAAATACAACAAATTGGTGTCTAAAACACTGATTATAATATTAACTCGTAAAGGAGGCGATGTCAACAATGGACAATACAGAAAAAACATTGGCGAATACACAAGAGGCAACTGATGCCAAAGAGTCACAAACTCAAGAAAATCAGGCAAGTGCTGAAAAAACCTATTCTCAGAAGGAAGTGGACGATATGATGGCAAGATTGAAAACATCTGTCACTCGTAAGGTCCTAAGACCATATGAAGAATTGGGTGATCCAACTCATTTGAGAAGTTTAGTTGAAGATGCTGAAAAGCGTAATCAAGAAGAACAGATCAAGAGAGGAGAGTTTGAAAAAACTCTACAGGAACTAGCACAAAAGAAGGACGCGGAAATCCAAAAGAGGGATTCTGTCATAAAAGAGTACAAGGTGAACACACCTTTAATTGACGCGGCGGCAAGATATGATTCAGTCAATCCTGCACAGGTCAAACAATTATTGAGCAACAAAGTTAGACTGTCACAGTCTGGCGATGAAGTAGAAATATTGGATGATGGCGGCAATGTGCGATACAATGACAGTGGCAACCTTTTGTCTGTGGACGAGTTTGTGAAACAATGGTTGAACGACAATCCACATTTCAAAAAAGCAGGTGTTTCCACAAGCAGTACCAAGAGTAATATCAAAGGTGCTGGCAAACAGGAACCATTCAATATCTCCAAATTGGATATGACAAATCCTAAAGACAGACAAGTGTATGCAGAAGCGAAGGCCAAAGGTCTTCTTAACCTGTAGACACATACATTAACTAAGGAGAAAAAAAATGGCATTTAATACAGCCTACGACCTAGAATCTTTGGTAGTGAATACTAAAGCCGCTACGGTCTATACTGCCTTTGAATCTAGTTTATTCTTAGGTGGAAACTTGATCCCACAGGTACAAATTCCTGCAGGATCTACTACGGCCCAAATCCCCTTAATGGGAAGCGTCACAGCACAAAAATTAACAAGTGCTGATCCAGACAACCCAGCAGGTGATTTTACGGACCTAACAATAACAGACACGAAAAAAACAGTTGAAGCAGACATCTATGCCGCTCGTCATGTTCTTAGAGACATGGGTGGAATTGATCCACAAGAGACTGGTAGAGTATTAGGACACGCAATCCAAACAGCATTTGATAAAGATGTGATGGCAGTTCTTGGAAACCTAACAGGTCAAGAAATTGCGGGAAGTGCAGGTACTAATGATTTGACTGTTGCTGAAATACAATCTGCTGTTGGCACAATTAGAGGAAATGGTGAAACAGGTCCTTTAGTAGGTGTCGTTGGAGCAGGTGCGTATGCGGCGCTAATGGGTAACATTGGTTCACAAGCATTCGCAGGTGGTGAATTCCAAAACTCAGCAATGAGAAATGGTTTCTTTGGAAAAATCGCAGGCGTTGATATGTATGTGAGTTCATACCTAGATGCAACGAACACAGGTCAAACTAACGCGAAAGCGGCAGTATTTGGCGCTGATGCAATGAGAATTGCAATGTTCAAAAATGTTGACATTGAAATCGCAAGAAGACCAGCGGCAGTTGGTTTTGATGTGGTTGCTTCTTTACACGCAGGCGTTGGTTTAGTTGACGCTAACCGTGGTGTTATAATCAAAGACGCATCATAATTTAGGAGAGTAATAATGGCCTTTATAAGAGAGAACGGCGTGATAATATCATTTGCTGAATACCAAGATGTTGTTGACAAAGATCAACGACTTTTTGAATCCAATGAAGGTCTTACAGACTCGTCTATTGAGAAATTTCTAATTCGTGCGACGGAGCGTATTCTCACAAAGATTCGCTCCACAGCATGGTGGAAAGAGTATTATCTAAAGCAGAGCGGTATCTCAATCAACACAGTGGCAGACATACCTGCTGTTGATCCAGACAAGATCCTGGGTCGTACAGAGGACTTCACTGACCTATGCGTATTCATCGCTATGGGGGATTTCATATTGCCTTCTATTGCTGACTTTGGCAATGAGGACAATGCTGAAAGACAGAAGATGGGATACTATGTGAACAAGGCAGAGAAAATGTTCTCAGAATTGATCACAGCAGGTGACTGGTATGACTTTGACGGCGATTCCACAGTGGAGTCAACAGAGAAGACACCAGGCAGATACCAACTGAAGAGGATACGATAGATGAGACAAGAGATACTTGACTACATTGACACATTGAGTCTAGGCACATACAGCAAGAGCACTAACTTACCATATACGGCAAGTGGCACTCTGTTGTATCTAACCAATGCGAAGAAAATATATGTGGACCAACCAACCTTTGTGGAAGATCCAATCTTACTCACAATGGACGGCGTCAACATAAATGGCAAAGTATCTTCTGTAGATTTATACTTTTCAACAGATGCTAAAAGTTTGCCTAGTAATTTCAACACAGTGATTACCTCTTTGAAAAATGCCAAAAACCTCACAACTATCTCTAATATACACAGGAGAGAATGTGATGTTAGTCAAACATATCAGGGAGATCTTATTGTGACGCAGATTACAATCAGACTTACTACTATAACATAATAAGGAGAAAACGATGACATACATATATCCAGCACCTGGCGTGACAGGATCAGAGTCAACACTCAAGGTCCATCACACTAGCAGTTCTGCAGATTCTTCAGGTCTACTTGTTCCTGCATTACAGGATGTGACTGTGAACAACGCAAATGATGTTTTTACATGGCAACAACTTGATAACGGTTCCAAAAGAAACATAGCGACAACAGCCACAAACTCTATATCAGGAAACATTGTCTTAGATCAGACTTCGTTCTTTGGAGATGGTAACAATTCCGCAACAGCGGCATCACAAGGAATCTTTGGTCTGTCTAAAAACAAAACGAAGGTTGAGTTCAATCTTTATTTTGGTGACACGGACACTGGGACAGCAGGTAAGAGGGTAACAGGCGTAGGTTTCATAACTGGTCTTGCACCTTCTGTATCAGCAGACGCACCTGTATGGGTATCACCAATCACTATCACAGTGGATGGCGACTACACAGTGGCGGCAGAATAATAACAAATTGAATCTAGGGGCGTCACAAATGCCCCTAGGTGACAAAACAGATTGATAGATGGACATAATAAACACAAAAAACACAAATCAATTATTGCAATCACTCTTGGCGGAATCTGCAAAAACTATCAACGAGATTAAATGTGCTCGTGCAGATCTAGACAAGGCAACCAGCAGGATGAAATTCTGTTTGATGTTGATCAATGTAATAAGAGATAGACAAGGAGAGACAGATGGATCTAAAGAGTCTAGCAAGTAAACCTAAACTGGTACAAGTCAGTTTGGAAGACAAAGAAACTGTGGAAGAATTTGGGGAACCAGTAGTATTCTACACATGGGACAGAACACCCATAAATGATTTCATGAAACTGGCATCCATAGACAAGGACAATTACAGTTCTGTGGTTGATGCAATGAGTTCATTGATATTGGACAAGGACGGCAAACCTGTTATGGTTGATGGCGTCAGTCTGCCAAATCATGTGCTGATGAAAAGCATAACCGCGGTGGTGTCAGGTTTGGGGAAGTCACAGAAGTAGATCTCACTCCCAAGAGTGAACATCTACGCATGACATTGTTGTTGGACACAACAGCAAGAAGATACGGTGTGTTGCCTAGCAGATTGCTTAAGGAAGGTGATACATTAGACATACACATCGTGAACACGGCAACTGCCTGGGAACAATACCAGTCAGAATCTGCCTCAGCAAAAGCATCAGGCAAACCAATGCCTGTGCCAAATATACCTTTGGACAAACTGAAGGATATCTGGGCCAGAACTAAGGAGGGCGAACGCAATGACGGTAAAAAAGGTACATGATAGGATCACACCTAGCATCAATCGTATAAATTCACGATTGGAGATGGTGCCCAAAGCGGCATTGGATTTCTTTAAGAAAAAGACGCCAAAAAGAAGCGGAACAGCAAGGCGTAGGACAAAATTAGTAAATAACAAGACAATCAATGCGGATTATCCTTATGCAAAAAGATTGGATCAAGGATATTCTAAGAAGGCACCAAGGGGTATGTCAAAACCAACTGGTAAATTCATTGAAGCATTGGTAAAGATTATATTGAAAAGGAAGTAGAGGATGGCAGATTTAAGGTACAGAGTTGATGTTGATACCAAAACAGCACAGAACAATCTTAATTCATTCAAGAACACTATCAAGACTGTAGGGGCCGCCATAGCCGCTATAGGAGTTGGTAAACTTGTTAAGAGTTTTGTGGATGTTGGTTCATCAGTTGAGAAACTGGGCCTTAGATTCAAGTTCCTTTTTGGTTCTGCTGAAGAAGGTGCCAAAGCATTTGACATTCTTACACAATTTGCATCCAAAGTACCTTTCTCACTAGCAGAGATAGAACAAGCATCAGGAAACCTTGCGGTTGTTGCCAAAGATGCAGATCACCTAAACAAATTATTAGAAATTACTGGTAATGTTGCGGCGGTTACGGGACTGGACTTCCGTACAACTGGTGAACAGATACAGAGAGCATTTTCTGGTGGTATTGCATCTGCAGACATCTTTAGAGAAAAAGGTGTTAGAAATATGCTTGGTTTTGAAGAGGGTGCGAAAGTATCAATTGAAGAAACCATAAAGAAATTTGAAGAAGTATTTGGCAGAGGTGGTCGTTTTGGTAATGCGACAGATGAATTTGCCAACACATTGGAAGGTACAATTTCAATGTTGGGAGACAAATTATTCAACTTCCAAAAACAAGTAGCAGAAGAATTTTTTGATGAATTAAAATTACAACTAGGTGATCTAGACAAGTTCTTTGCAGACAACACAGAAGTCATAGAAGAATTTGCAGAAACAATTGGTGTAGGATTGGCAAACGCAATACAAGGTGTTGCCGCTGTGGCAATATTTTTGAAAGATAACATTGATGCTGTGAAGGCGGCATTTGTTGCGTTAGCAGTTGGCAAGATTGCGGCATTGTTCCTCACATTGGCGGCAAACATAAGAACAGCATCCACGGCAATGGCGGCATTCAATCTTGTGGTTGGTAAAAATCCTTTCATCAAAATATTGTCAGCAGTATTGGCGGCAAGTGCAGGTCTGGCATACTTCTTTAACAAGACATCAGATGCCACAAAAGAATTAGAAGAATTCAATCGTATCGCAAAAGACACAGCAAAAGTGTCAGAAGAAATGAGTGAATTGAGCATACCAATTGACACAGAAACAGCAAAGAATGACATTGAAGAAACTTCTGCCACAATCACAAAATTAAGAACAAAGATAGAAAAAGATTTCCGTAAAATAAAATCAGAACTTGCACTGGACAAAGAAACATTTGGTTTGAGAGGTTTTGAAAGACAACTCAAAGAGATAGAAATCGCTGAGAAGAAAACAATGAATGCAACCATTGAAAGAATTAAAGCGGCAGGCAAGGATCTACCAGGACAAGAAGAATTAGTTGAACAGGTCAAGAATCAAACCAATGTAATCATAGAAGAAAAACAAAAACAATTAGAAGCAGAAAGAGAACTACAGAGATCATTTACATTTGGCATGAAGAGTGCTATGGAAGATTATGTGGACGAAGTCACAAATGGTGCAGAACAAGCCAGAAGAATATTTGAACAGAGCACCAGCAGAATGGAAGATGCTATTGTAGATTTTGCCAAGACAGGTAAGTTTGAATTCAGAGCATTAATCAACGATATGCTTGAAGCATTGTTGAGAAGCAGAATACAAGAATTGTTTGCAAGAATATTTTCAGGTGGTACATCAAGAGGATCCAGTTCATCTCTGTTTGACATACTAGGTTCAATAGGCACAGGCATCAAGAATATATTTGGTGGTTTCTTTGCAAATGGTGGTACACTAGGTGCAGGCAAATTTGGTATCGCGGGCGAGCGGGGACCAGAGTTAGTATCTGGACCAGCACAGATTACACCTCTCACAGCAGGTGCAGAAATAACATACAACATAAATGCAGTAGATGCCAGATCATTTCAAGAATTGGTTGCAAGTGATCCAGAATTTTTATTTGCAGTGACAGAAACAGGCAGACAGAGTTTGCCAGAAACAAGAAGGTAAGATAGATGACAACAGCATTTCAAACAGTGATAGATAAGGCAACAACTCTTTCATTCAACAAGAGAAGAAAAGTTCAACAGACACAATCAAGATCAGGTGTGGTAAAAACAACATCTGCAGGCGGACAGGTATGGGAGTTTCAAGTAAGACTGCCAGATGGTCCAAGATACACAGATTATAGACAACTGATTGAAGCAATGGAGGCATTGGACACAGTCACAGTGGGACAGATACAGATAAACAATTCTGGACATTCTTACATTTCAGGATATCAAGGTGATTTGTCTTCAACATCAGGTATCACAGTGTCCTACACATCAGGCAACACACTCACAATCACTGGAGGTGCAACAGGTTTGTCTTCAGGCAACAAGTTTGAAGCAGGTGATTACATACAACTAGGTTCGTCTGGTTCAGTGTACACAGTGACATCAGATGTTGCTTATAATTCAAACACAATTACCACACATAGACCAGTATTAGAAACAGCAGGATCCTATTCCTTAATCGTTGGTCCAAGTGTGACATGGGATGTCGTTTGTGTGCAATTTCCCAACTACACACTATTTGGACATGATCAGATTAGATGGAGTGGACCTTTTATATTCGTTGAGGCAATATAATGTCCATAAATTTAACCAGTTATAAAAGAATACAGACCAATCTGTTTGTGAAAGTGGTAGTGCCAGGTTATCAGACACTGACATTTTCAGATTATCACAAAAATTATCTTATAGGTGCCACAACTTACACAGGCATAGGTGAATTATTAAGTGTCAGCAACAGCACATCATCATTAAGAGCAACACCAGAAGAGTTAAGTGTGTCTGTTTCAGGCATACCTACGGGCAATGTTAGTGATTTTGTGGACCAGAAGGTACGGGGCAGTGCTGTTGATGTACACAGAGGTTTCTTTGACGCTACAACGGGCGAATTATTAGCGATATCAGGCAATCCTGCAACAAAATTTACGGGTGTTGTGAACAATTTTACAGTCACAGACGACATGAATGACAATGGTGAAGGCACACTCACAGTCACATTTACCTGTACATCAATAATTGACCAATTGAACAATAAAATTAGTGGCAGAGCAACTAATCCTGTAGATCAAAAAGAATTGTATCCATTGGATCAAAGCATGGACAGAGTGCCTGCATTGGCAAAATCTAATTTTAATTTTGGAGCACCTAATTAATGAGTTTCTTAGAAGGCATAAAAAGATTTGGTAAGAAGACCTACAAATTTTTGAGAGGTAATTCAACTGCCAGCACACTGGTAAAGGTTGCCGCTCTCGCTTTCCTAGTGAACAAACTGAACAGAAACAAGAACAGAGACAATGACCAGGACACGAAAAACATAGACCAAGGTGTAAGAGTACAGGTACCACCAGCATCAGACAACAAGGTACCAGTATTATACGGCACAGCATTCTTTGGTGGTGCAATCACAGATGCACAGATGACCAATTCAAACAAGACTATGACTTTCTGTGTCACACTGTCAGAAACCACAGGACCATTGAGAGATTCAAGTGCCAGCACATACAATTTTAAGGATGTGTATTGGAATGATCAGAGAATAGTGTTCAAGTCAGATGGATTCACAGCAGACTACACGGTGGATCGTAATGGTAATTTTGACAGAAGCATTGAAGGACTGGTAAAAGTGTATTGTTATGCAGGAGGCACCAGCAATCCTGTTGTGCCAGACAATTACACAAACAGTTCTTATCCTAATGCTTATGATGTGATGCCAAATTGGAGTGTAGGCACACATCTAATGACCAATCTCGTGTTTGCAGTTATAGAAGTGAATTACAGCAGAGAAAAAGGTATCACCTCTTTGGTAGATATGAAATTTGAGATTGCCAACAGCATGAAATTGCCAGGTGATGTGTTGAGCGACTATATGCAGAGCACAATTTATGGTGCAGGCATTGATGCAACCAAGATAGATTCCAGTCTTGACACATTGAACACATTTTCAGCACAGTCAGTCAATTACGATGACCAAGGCACAGGTACTGAAACACTGGCAGACAGATATCAGATAAATGGTTTACTGGACACAGCACAACCTGTGATGCAAAACATTGAAAAGATTACATCCACAGCAGGCAGTTTCCTAAAATATGACATACACGAAGGTAAATTTGGTGTCACAATAAATCAAGCAGGATCAAGCACAGCATCATTCACAGATGACAACATCTTAGGCAATGTGGATCTGTCAGGCACAGGATTGAAAGAATTATACAACAAAGTCAAGGTAGAATTTCCACACAGAGATTTGAAAGATTCAGCAGACTTTGTTACCATAGAGATTTCTGCTTCAGATAGAAACAGCAATGAAGAAGACAACACACTACAATTGACATATGACATATTGAACGAACCTGTACAAGCACAATTACTGGGTTTGATTGAATTGAAACAAAGCAGAGTGAATGCTGTCATACAATTCACAACAGATTATTCTTATATCAATCTAAAAGCAGGTGACCTTATAGATGTGACCAATTCAAGATTAGGATACACATCAAAAGTTTTTAGAATTATCACAATACAGGAGCAACAGGACCAAGCAGGTGCTCTACAGATGCGTATCACAGCATTAGAATATGATGCAGAT
>MDTE01156288.1_pt1 | contig 11514 bp, 12 predicted proteins | sample 811231 | NCBI WGS metagenome assembly MDTE01 (sample SAMN05326651, study PRJNA326480) | marine metagenome | isolation source: seawater | place: Indian Ocean: Red Sea | collected 2010
ACTAAAGTGCAGCTTCGTCCTTTTCACCGGTCCGCACACGGATCACTTCAGACACCGGTGACACGAAAATCTTTCCATCACCAATTTGACCGTCTGATCCGGTTCTAGATGCACTAATTATCGCCTCTACAACTGCATCTTTACTATCGTCTCTCACGACCGTAGTGATCACGGTCTTTGGAAGAGCTGCGCGGGTAGTTGTAGAAGCGCCACGGCCAGTAAAAACTTCAACACCCTGCTGAGTACCTTTACCAGTTACATTCAAAACGTGATATCCACCTACACCTGCTTCAACAAGGGCTTCCACCACAACATTTACACGTTCAGGGCGAACTACGGCTTCAATTTTTATCATGATCTATTTTCTCCTAATGTGTGGCCGGCTAAACAAACCGACCACACAAACTGGTCAAAATTTAGTCAGCCCCATCGCCGACATATGCACGTTCACCGTGGAGGGTTACGTCAAGACCAGTATCTTCATCAGCTTCTTCAGCCCTAAGGCCTAGACCTGGTATCACATCTAGAATCTTCAGAATTATGAATGTGACGATAAATGAATATACGATCGTGGCTAAAGTTGCGACCACGTTGTAACCAAGTACCTCCGCGCTACCGTCAACAAGACCGATTCCACCCACCGCGAAGATACCTGTCGCCAGCGCACCCCAAATACCACCTATCCCGTGTACAGCCATGACTTCTAAAGCATCATCAAATCCGAACTTATGGCGGATTCGAACTGCATAGAAAGTAAGAACCCCTGCTCCAAGCCCTACTGCGAGTGCGCCCATGGGGCCCACAAAACCAGATGCGGGTGTGATTGCTACAAGACCTGCGACTGCGCCAGTCGCTGCACCCACACCACTCATCCTGCCGGTATGTATGTGGCCAAGTATCAACCAGACAACCATGGCGGTTGCTGCTGCTGTGTTAGTCACTAGGAATGCGCTGATAGCTAATCCATCAGCAGCAAGGCCAGAACCAGCGTTGAATCCGAACCAACCGAACCAAAGAATACCTGCGCCAAGTATCACAAAAGGTACATTGTGAGGCTCGACACCACGGTCAACACCACGACGCTTACCGACAAGCCATGCAGCGACAACGGCTGCAATACCTGCGTTGATATGAACGACCGTTCCACCAGCAAAGTCAAGCGCTCCCATTTCGAACAACCAACCATCTCCAGCCCACACCCAGTGTGCAATAGGTGCATAAACAAATGTAATCCAAGCGACAAGAAAAACTAGATAAGTAGTGAACTTGAATCGCTCGGCAATAGCACCAGTAATAAGCGCAGGAGTGATAATGGCGAACATCATTTGGAATATAGCGAACAACATATCACCATTTTCCGGATCACTAGAAACATCTTTGAATCCGACAAAGTCAAGATTACCGATGAACTGTCCACCTGCCCCGAAAGCAAGACTGTAACCCCATAGAACCCAAACAACACTGACGACACCCATTGACACGAAACTGTACATGATCGTGTTAACTGCGTTCTTACCGCGTACGAGACCGCCATAGAAAAACGCAAGACCTGGTGTCATGAACAAAACAAGTGCAGACGCAACCAGCATCCACGCTACAGATCCAGAATCCATTAAATTTCTCCCAACATTGAATTTTCGAGCAAAGACTCGAATTACACGTTATGTTTCAGGTGTTTCTAAGTTATTTCGGACATGTGACGCATCAGTTACACGTCAAAAGTATCTGCCCTAAATCAGGAAACTAAAGTAAAGAACTTTGAATAAAACAAAACTGTTGTATTGGTTTTCGCTTCGAAATCACGATCAGTTAAAACATGACCTAACTTAAATTTTTATGGCCAAATACCGTTAAAAGCGCATGTAATTCACAGTCAAAAGAGTGGTTCACAAAGTCGATTTCAGCAACAATGGATTACAAATGATTATTGATTCTCATTGTCATGCGTGGAGCCACTGGCCATACCTACCAGCAGTTCCCGATCCCGAAAACCACGGATCAGTTGAACAACTGATTCATCAAATGGACGAAAATGGTGTTGACCGCGCGACCATAGTGTGTGCGCAGATCTTTCAGAATTTTGACAACAACGACTACGTAGCCGCATCGCTAAACAGGTATCCCGATCGATTAGAGCAATTTGCTGACGTGGACTCGATGTGGTCCGAAACCTATCACACTTCAGGAGCTGCAAAACGTCTGGAAAACGCTGCTAACCGCTGGCCAATGAAAGCTTTCACTCATTACGTTGCAGGAGAAGAAGACGGCAGTTGGTTCAATTCAAGTGAAGGTATCGATTTTCTCAGAGTAGCCGAACAGCTTGGATTAATCGCAAGTATCGCTATGGCACCCCATCATCAAAACGAGCTTAGAAAAGCGGTAGAAAGACACCCTAAACTCAACTTCCTATTCCATCACATGTCAGGCCTTAGGGCTCATGGAAATCAAGCTCGGGCAGACGTTGATAATGTCAAAGAAACTAGCAAATTACCTAACGCATACCTGAAACTTTCGGGGTTTCATTATTTAACCGAAACCTCATGGAACTTCCCTTATCAAGACACCCATTGGGTATACAAAGAGTGTTACGAGGCTTTCGGAAGCAACATGGTTTGGGGTTCAGACTTTCCTGTAGTTAAAAAATCCATGACTCATCTTCAATCTTTGGAAGCATTCCGCACCCATTGTAATTTCGTAACTGAAGATGATCGCGTAGCGATACTCGGTGGGACTTTAGCAAAACTTTTAGATAATGCTCGTAATGTGAACAAGTAAATTTAAAAAACTAATATCGCCTTCCGTTCTTGTACTTTTTACCCACTGCCAATCCCACTATCAACATAATCCAAGCTCCGGCAGTAACATCAATGGAATGGCTAGAAGATATTGCACATGAACTGCCAGAAGTTGCCTGAGATTGACCGTTTATTTCATCACTATTTGGTGAAACTGTAAATTCAGCTTCCAACTCCTGAGTAACAGGAGTTTCGAAAAGTTCATTTTCGTCGGCCATATCTTCACTCCCGTGTTCAGAAACAGGAGTACTAGAAGATGGCGGTGCAGTTAGAAGCTTGTAGGTTGGAGTAGGTTCTGCAGCAAGAGTTGGAGTAGGGCCAGGAGTTGGTTCCACATATGGTTCAGCACCGATAGATTGACGCCATAAGTTTTCTAATTCGTCGATCCCAAAGCCATACACATTTAAAAGAGCATCATCAATACCTACACCGGTACCAAGTACAGCAAGTAATTTAGCCATAGTATCCCCCCCGTATTCGTCAATCATGTACTTCACGGCGCTTCGTCCCTGACCATAAGCCACAAGTGTTAAGTTCGGATCTCCCGGAAAGGACCTTAAAGATTTCAATGGAATAAGACGGCCAGTACCCTCCGCCCACTCTAGATAGCGTTCATATGAAACAGTGCGGTCAATGTTCCCGTATTCCGCTAACCCTTCGTTCAGCCAAAGAGGAACCGCCCCACTTGAGCTCGCTGCTCTTGCGACGAGAATGTGAGTCATCTCATGGGTAGCGGTACCAATATCAGATCTTCCTGCAAGAACAAGAACCACACTATCTGCATCAAAAGCCTGCCCTTCTGTGATCAATTCTCTACTAGTCGCGAGGCTACGAGATGCCACTGCCCCTATCATCTCTGCGTTGTTGTTATAAAGCGTCATTGTGATCGGGGACTCGGTATCGGCACCTGTCACAGGTCCCATTAATGCGAGTGACTCTATAGCTGCTTCTGCCAGTCGTTCCGCTCGCGTCCGAACTGGACCATGATAGAGAACTGTTACTGGACCAATCGTCATTTCCTCCCAATCAAACCGGGCATCATCAAAGCGAAAAATATCTGGATCCGTCATCAGCGTTTGACCATTTATATCGGTAATTTCGAACCAGTATTTGATTCTAGTTCCTGGAGGTATGTACCGGTCCCTGCTGTTCGTTCGATGGAATAGTTCAGCGCTCACTAACGGCAGATCCTTCTGGTCCAATTCAAGATATGAGTACTGAGTCGTGCCACGATCTCCAATTTCTAAAGTGACTCTAATATCGTCGATTCTCATTTCTGATTGGAGATCGACAATAAATGTCATTCCCTCAGGAAACTGCGATTCAGCTGCGTATGAGATAACGTGGATGGGGCTAGAACTCTGAGCAAAAACAGTTGAACCAATCAGAGAAAATCCACTAATAATCAAAGACAGCAAGACAAGCTTGCCAAGCATAGGAATTTCAAATATGTTTTTGTAAAAATATGTCAGTTGCAACTTGAAATCGTGGGTAAATTTTCTCACAGACGAATCATCATTGACATTACCGCATTACATCTTTTGTAAATGAAAAGCACTAGCCATCGCCTTCCGTAATGAGACCCTTTAAAGCATAGATTTTAATTGTCAATTGCACGCCAAGAATCAAGGAATCTCCAGATAGCACTTAGTGGTGTCCCTATTCCTAAAATCCATAGAACAATCAATGGATAACCGAGGACAAGACCTGTGACTGTGATGACAATTCGTTCCGGTCGGGTAAGGAACCCGGCGGTTCCTTTCACTCCCAATCCCTCTGCTCTCGCTCTGACATAACTGACCAATAATGATCCACCAATAGCTGCAAACGCTAGCAAAACTGCCGTTGAGTCGACCTTCTCAGCACTGACGTAATACATACCCAAACCAGACAGTATGACAATTTCAGAGACACGATCAAAAACCGAATCGGTTAGCGCACCACGCTTAGTTACTTTGCCAGTAGAACGAGCTATCCCACCGTCAAGAAGATCAAATATTGCTCCAATCAGTACCAGCCCGCCCCCAAGAATAAATTGCCCCTGTGAGATGTAATAACCAGAAATGACCGCAATTATCAGACCAATAAAAGTCGCACCGTCAGCTGATATTTTTAGCGATATCAACAATGAAATCGCCGGCCGCTCAAACCAATTCGAAACAACGGACCTGACGCTATAACGTAACGATTGAAGATCTGGCAAATACCTATCAGCCTTGATATTTTGCTGGCGGAACAGGCTGTCTATCCTGTACCTGATTGTAATAACTCAAAACCGAGTCAACGACTCGATCCCATCGATATTGATCTACAGTAATCCGGCCACCAATTGACAATTGCGCACGTAGACCAGGGTTCTCTATTAATTGCTTTATCGCTCTTGACATGGCCGCCTCGTCTTTAGGCGGAACCATCAATCCTTCTTTTTCATTTGTCATAACTGAAGCAAATCCAGAGATGTCAGAAGCCACTATCGGAGTAGAAGACGCCATCGCTTCAATAATTATGAAACCAAAACTCTCCTGACCAGTATTTGGTGCTAGAAAAATATCGGCGTTCTGATAGTACCCAGGGAGTTCTCTATCAGAAACCGGACCAACAAACACAACATCATCTAAGGATCTTTCGCCCATGATCCGGTATGACTCGCGATCAGGAATACCGCCGCCAGCAACAATTAAACGGAGATTTGGATATTCCCATTTCAATAAAGAATATGCACCAAGCGCGTATCGAAGTCCCTTACGGGGTTCATTAACCCTGCCAACAAACAACATATTGATAGCGTCGTCTTTAAGTATAGAAGGTTTCTGCACTGGCGTAGAAAATCTATCGACATCCAACCCGTTAGGAATGACTGTATAGTCACCTTTAAAGTAACGATTTGCAAATTGTTTAGCAGGTTCCGAAACAGCGATTCGACCGTTTAGTCTGATGGCACCTCGATTTAACACTTTCTTCCACAACATGTATCCACGGCCACGACCTTCGTTGTAGGCATGAAATGTACCTATAGTAGTTGATGGTGAGAACCGCGAAGCTGTTAACGCGAACATAGGCATTAGAGGTTCATGAATGTGCACGATGTCAAATTGTTCATTTTCCAACGTTGACTTCAAGCGCCATTCATGCCAAACAGAAACCGAAATTCGCGCTATAGAGCCTGCTGTAGGTACCGGCACGGACCTACCAAAAGTACGTAGTTCAACATTCCCCACGTCTACTGCTGGTTCATCTCGAGTGCAAGGTGCAAGAATTGTTACTTCATGCCCACGATTTTGCAATTCTCTACTGAGTGACGCTATATGCCGCTGCACCCCACCAGGATGGGCAAAATCATAAGGTGATACCTGAGCGATTCTCATTGATACCTCCTATGCATTATAAAAGTTACAGGTAACCGGTACTAATCTTATGCCCCATTAACAAATGAGGCTGTAAAACCAATGATATTGTTTTTACAGCCTCCACTACTACATATCAACAGGCTATGTAGGATCGAAATGAACATCTAGTCTAAAACTGTATTGTCCTCAGCAAACTCTTCAACTGCTACTCTGGCATCATCGTCACGCATTTGAACAGGGGGAGACTTCATAAAATATGCTGAAGCCGGCTCGATCGCACCGCTAACACCTTTGTCCATCGCAATCTTTGCGCTTCTAATAGCATCGATGGCAACACCTGCAGAGTTTGGGCTATCTTCGACTTCAAGCTTAAGTTCAACGTTCAAGGGTTGGTCTCCCCACGAAGTACCTTCAAGCCGAATGTAAGCCCATTTACGATCTTCCAACCAAGGAACATGATCAGATGGACCGATATGAACATCATCAGTTGGCAGTTCTTTCTCCAATTGAGACTGAACAGCGTTCGTTTTAGAAATCTTCTTTGACTTCAGCCTAGAACGTTCCAGCATATTATAGAAATCTGTGTTTCCACCAAAGTTCAACTGATATGTCTTATCAAGCTGGACACCTCGATCTTCAAACAATCGAGCAAGAACTCGATGAACAATGGTCGCACCAACTTGTGACTTTATATCGTCTCCAACAATAGGTACACCGCGATCTATAAAACGCTTCTGCCAATAAGCTTCCCTCGCTATAAATACAGGAATGCAATTCACAAACGCCACTCCAGCAGCTAGAGCCTGTTCGACATACCATTTGGTGGCCTGTTCAGATCCAACCGGAAGGTAATTAATCATTACGTCGACCTCTCGCTCACGGAGAATTCCGACTACATCAGCGGTCATTCCACCCGGAGTGGACGAATCATGATTTACTTCAATGAGATCTTCCAGATACTCACCGATTCCATCGTGAGTCATACCGCGATCAACTGGCACACCCATATGCGGAACTTCATGAAATTGAACGGTGTTATTGTTCTTTGAAACTAGTGCTTCTGAAAGATCTTTTCCGACTTTTTCAGAATCAACGTCAAACGCTGCGACTATATTTACGTCGCTAAGTGCATAACCGCCCAAAACGTTATGCATCAAACCAGGAATTCGAGCTGAATCCTCGTCAATTTCGCTATATTTATAGAGTCCTTGGACCAAGGATGAAGCACAGTTACCTGCGCCAACAATCGCAACGTTGATCTTCCCCATCGCTAAGCCTCCAGTTAAAACTTATGAAAACAGTAAATCTGTTGATAACGGATTCACCGGCCAAGACGATTAATTGCACCCAATGAATCATGTCCCATATTGACCATGACTAAGGATAATTGATTTTAAATAGAATATTTAGGAATAAAATCTACGTATGGTTACTTAGAGTTCTATTATATTCCATAATAAAAGAAGGGGGTTCTCGCTGAATTCACAATTAAATGCAGTCCAAATATCGCAGTTTAATGAACAAAGTGTTAATGCTGTGTCCAATAAATCTGTTTGCCTATCCAACAAAAAGTCAGAGTTTTAGGTCCTATTTCTTTCTGACATAATCACCATGTTCTCAGGGCTAGATTTAGGCTTTATCTTATGAATATTCTAGTAACTAATGACGATGGCGTTGAAAATCCTGGTATTTGGGCTTTAGTTCGAGCTGTGAAAAACCTCGGAAACGTAACCGTGGTTGCTCCTTCTAATAACCAATCCGGTGTGGGTACGGGACTTTCATTACGGAAATCACTGCGTTTAGAAAATGTACCAACTAGAGTCACCGGTGTGCCCTGTTACTCGGTTGGTGGCACGCCTGCTGACTCAGTGATTCTGGGAATTGAACACGTCCTCAAACGAGATGTTGACATCGTCGTTTCGGGTATCAATCCCGGTTTTAACACAAGTCGTAATGTCTTCCTGTCGGGCACTATAGGAGCTGCAATACAGGCAGCTGGCAAAGGAGTCACCGCATGCGCTTTTTCTATGGAATTCGGTGGCGACCTCGATAATCCCATCGCTTCCAAAATTATTGCAACCATTGCAGGTGAACTTCTAAGGCATGAGACTCCTAAAGGAGCACTCTTTAATGTAAATATGCCATCTAAAATCAGTGATTGCTACATTGGCTCTGAGGCAGCATTCCCTGAAAGAACCGGGTTCATAAGTGATGTCGAAGCTAAAAACGATGGCGGATTTGAAATATTTTCGTCTCTTCGCGTTGGAATTCAAGGCGAGCAACCAACGGAAGGTTCAGACGTCGAAGTTTTGAGTAGAAATAAAGTAGCTATTTCTTGCTTTGATGGGATGACTATGGTTCACCAATCAAGCGACTCTACTCTCAAAAAAATTCTTCAGTTACTCAACCGTATAGCCGGTTGACGTATGCGCGGAGCAGATTCACAATCTCGCTGAACAACCTGTGCTTATTACGTGTTAATCATAATGGTCCAGCTAAAGGAACCTAAATTGCTATATGAATTACGTGTATACGAATGCTTACCCGGACGACTGCCGGCGATAAATGCTCGTTTTGCGAACCACACAATAAAGCTATTCGAAAAGCATGGCATAAAAAACATTGGTTACTGGACTACGGACGTCGGAGATAGTAATCATGAGCTCACCTACATGGTGGCATTTGAAGACGCTAATCAACGAACTGCAGCTTGGGAAGCATTCCGAAAAGACCCTGAGTGGGTAAAGGTGACGGAGGAATCACAAAGAGATGGGTTGATAGTGAAGAATGTTCGAAACCAATTGTTGGTTCCTACACCATATTCACCTATGCAATAACCCAGGTTCTTGAAAGAACGATCAAATTAAGCAAATCTTTTCACAGATGCCAAATATTCAACGACTAAAAAATCTTTCCGGGCAAGCTCACATAATTGGAGTTAGCGAATCAAATAAACTTGGCAAGGTTCCTGAGAAATCACCGCTTGCGCATCATGCGGAAGCAGCTGTTAATGCTATCGAAGATGCGGGATTACAGCTTTCCGATGTCGATGCTCTTTTTACGGCTGGATGGTCAACTCTTGATGTTGCTGAGTATTTGGGTATACATCCGAGATACACAGACAGTACTTCAGTTGGTGGTTCGTCATTTGTAATCCATGTCGGACATGCTTTGGCAGCTATTGCCGCAGGTTACTGCGAAGTCGCATTGATCACCCATGGGCAGTCGGGGCGTTCCGACCGAGCTCCTATAAAGCGTAATCCTGGGGCCCCTATGGCTCAATATGAGTCACCTTACGGAATTATTGGACCGCCGATTTCTTATGCCATGGCAGCACGACGATATATGAACGATTATGGTAATGACCGGACGCGCCAAGCAATGGCAGAGATTGCAATCTCAACCCGTAAATGGGCTAATTTGAATCCAATGGCATACTTCTACGACACCCCAGCTAGTTTTGACGACTACCATAATTCGAAATGGGTGGCATGGCCATTTCACTTGCTCGATTGCTGTCTGGTTACTGACGCTGGTGCCGCTATAGTGATAACGACGGCAGAAAGAGCGAGAGACGCAAAGTACAGCAGCGTCCCAATTATAGGAGCTGGCGAAGGACATGATCACTCTGGTATTTCACAGATGCCAGATTTGACTAGAGCCTTTGGACAGTACACAGGTCCACAGGCACTAGAAATGGCTGGAATTACACACTCTGATATCGACCTCGCTATGATCTATGACTCATTCACTTATACCGTGCTGGTCAGCCTAGAAAATCTTGGATTCTGCGGCCCCGGAGAAGCTCCGGACTTTGTTGCGGAACAGAGAACAGCGCCAGGTGGTGATTTCCCACTCAACACCAATGGAGGTGGACTTTCATATACCCACCCTGGCATGTATGGCATTTTCACAGTCGTTGAGGCTGTTAGACAATTGAGAGGGCAGGCCGGTGATCGCCAGCTCGACAAATGCGATATAGCAGTTGCGCATGGCACTGGTGGACTACTTTCATCAACCGGGACAGTGATTATGGGAGCTAGTTAATCATGACGACCTCATCTCCAAAACCTCAGCCGGTCTCACAGCCAGAGTCAGATAAATACTGGGATGGCCTAAAGGCTGAAAGAATATGGCTTCAGCGGTGTAAGACGACAGGCAAGTACCAGTTCTACCCTCGATCTATGTCAATTCACGACCCCGAAAGCGGGCCCGAAGCAGTCGAGTGGATTCAAGCTTCAGGAAAGGCAACTCTGTACACATATACCATTGTCCATATTTCACCTCATTTTGGATTCACAGAAGATATCCCTTATATCGCTGCTTTAGTAGAGCTCGATGAAGGTGTGATTCTCCCTACAAATATTGTTGGTGTATCACCGGAACCTGAAAACCTACAAATCGGAATGAAGCTAAAGCCAGTGTTCGATCACCAAAATGATGGGTATTCTTTGCTTAAGTTCGCCCCGGAGTAATTATCAGATAACCGCGTGCGCGTGTTCTAATTGGTCATAAAGAGTTAGAATTGAGTTCATATTGGTTATTTTGTTGTAATGCAACTAGGTTATATAACCGTAACCCATGTAAAAAATATCACGTTTCTTAAAAACCGTTTACTCGCACAGCCCATACCCGAAAAAGAACTGAAAGAACGGTGCATAGGCTATATGCAAACGCCTTTTAGTTTTACTCAGAGTCGCTCAAAACCATGACTAATCACTTTTTAAAACTCAGCGATATCGCGCCCGCGGAAATCCAACAGATTCTCAACCGAGCTGCCGATTTGAAAAACGGTGCTGTAAGCGACACTCTTAGGGGCAAATCAGTCACCATGCTATTCGAAAAGCCTTCACTCCGCACCAAGCTTTCATTCTGGATAGGAACCGAGAAGCTTGGCGGGAAAGCAGTATATTTTGCACCCGAGGAAGTAGGACTAGGCAGACGTGAACCAGTAGCAGATGTAGCTCAGGTTATTTCTAGAATGTCTTCTATAGCGGTTATACGTACTTTCGCGCAGTCTACGATCGAAGAATTCGCAGCCAATGCTTCCATACCAGTAATCAATGCGTTGACTGATTCTGAACATCCATGTCAGGCGCTAGCTGATACGCAAACGATCACTGAGCACTTAGGAAGCTTAGCTGGAGCTAAGATTGCATTTATAGGCGATGGGAATAATGTGGCTGTAAGTCTCGGCTACGCAGTTGCTGGATTAGGCGGCCACCTTGTTGTGGCATCCCCGAAAGGATACAGTTTACCCGTCAAGGACCTGGAGGGCGCTAATGCATATGGCGCTCAAGCTGACGGATCTGTAACACAGGTGACGGATATTGAAGACGCTATAAAAGATGCTGACATTGTTTATACAGACG
>MDTE01193469.1_pt1 | contig 11514 bp, 9 predicted proteins | sample 811231 | NCBI WGS metagenome assembly MDTE01 (sample SAMN05326651, study PRJNA326480) | marine metagenome | isolation source: seawater | place: Indian Ocean: Red Sea | collected 2010
GGTTTCAGATTAGCTTTTTCTACACATCTCATAATATTTCTTACTGCACCAACTTGAGCAGTAATAACATGAAAATTAGCTTCAACCTTAACACCTGCCATACCTCTTGGATCGTGAATACTATCTTCACCATCAACTGTGTATTCTTGTGGTATAACATGTATAACTTTTTCACCAGGAATAGTGATTAATTTAAACATATTAGACTTTAGAAGATCAAGATCATTATCATTTATCTCAATATCAATATTTTCTCTTACAATTTGACCTCGATGCAATAAACTTTTAATATGTTGACCTGCTATACCAACAAAAACTTCGTTTATTACAATATTAGATTTTTGTTTAATTTCTTCAATTGCTTCTTTGATGGAATTAACTGTTTGATCAATATTTGCTACTATACCTCTTGCTACACCATTTGAAACAGCCTTGGCAGTTGCTAAAATTTCTAATTTACCATATTTATTTTTTCTACCGACCATTATTGCAATTTTTGTAGTTCCTATATCTAAACCTACAATAATATCCGACATATTTTTAATCTCTTGATCTTGCATATAATTATTTCTTTGTACAAACAATTTGGTTATTAAACTTCAAACTAACTTTAGAATATTTGTCCCAGCCCTGAACTGGCATGACTTTCTTATAAAAAATATTTAAATTATTTAACTTATCTTCTTGATTATTTAAATCTCCAAATTCTATTAATTGATCTCCTACTCTAGTAATTAAAATTACATCTTCTTCTTCAATAAAGTGAATTTGTGTTATCTGTGATCTCCAAAAATCATTATTATTTATCAACGTAATTAATTTTTTTGCTTTTGAATTAGTCAAAACAAATTCACCAGTTATTATCAATACATTTTCAGTGTAATTATCATTGATTGGGAACATCGTCATTTTTGAGTCTAAATAAAAATCGTCAGTATTATTTATTACTCTGACGTAAGGTATTCTATTTTTTAGAAATAAATTTACATTTCCTTTTTGATCAGAATATATTTCTGCTTTTTTTATGTAAGGATGTTCATTCAGTGCTTCCTCAATTGAAACAAAATCAATATCACTAATTAATGTACTATCAAATATAAAATGATTTTCTATTAAGTACTCTGTGATATTTTTATTATCAATAAATTTTTTATAATCGATTTCAATATTATTTAAATTAGCTGCTTGATTTTTTCTGTTTTTATTAGTAAATGAAAGAATAGCAGATAAACTAGAAATCAATACCAACCATTTAATTATTGTATAAACTACTTTCATTAATTTAAAATATGTTTAATTGGCTCAGTTAACTCACTAATATCTCCTGCTCCCATGGTTAATAAAATATCAATATCTATTTTATTTATTAATGACAATAAATTTTCTTTTTCACAAACTTGTTTATCTATATTAGTACACAAACCTAACATCATTTTTGAATTAACACCTGAAATTGGTTTTTCGCGTGCTGGGTAAATGTCCAATAAAATTAATCTATCAGCCATTGAAAGAACTCTTGCAAAATCAATAGCAAAATCCTTAGTTCTTGAATATAAATGTGGTTGAAAAATAACAGTAAGATTTCTATCCGGAAACAACAATCTTACAGTTTTAATTGTTGATGAAATTTCAGATGGATGGTGTGCATAATCGTCAATGAATACTAGATTTTTTTTATTAACAACAAATTCGAATCTTCTTCTAATACCTTTAAAGGTTTTTAATGATTTTAATATTGTATCAATATTTACTTTTAACATTAAAGCTACAGCAACCGCAGCTACCATGTTGCTTACGTTATGTTTTCCAGGTAAAGTAAATTCTGCTCTTTTTGCAATGCAGTTATAATTTTTTGGGGAAGATTTTACAAATAAATTTGCAAAAACTTTTGCTGAACATACATTTAAATTGTTAGCATAATAGTCTGAAATTTCATTTGCTGAGTATTTTTTAATAAAACCTCTTTTAGGCTTAGAAAAATTTAAATTTATAGAAGATTCTATTAAAATAATACCCTTTTCTTTTACTCTTTTAGCAAAATCTAGATATGATTTATATAAATTATTTTTATTTTTATACAAATCCAAATGATCGGAATCTATAGAAGTTACTACAGCTATATTAGGAGATAACTCTAAAAATGACTTATCATATTCATCTGCCTCTACAATAAAAATATTTGCATTCTCATCCATTACTAGATTACTATTATAGTTGTTTGTTATTCCTCCAATAAAAGATATTACTTTTTTCTCAGAATTTTTTAATATAAATGTTAATATTGATGTTGTTGTTGTTTTCCCATGAGTTCCTGCAATAGCTATTGTGAAATATTTTTGACTAATAAAACCTAAAATTTTTGATCTCTTATAAACTTTAAAATCCTTATCAATAAAATACTTAATAATATTTTGATTTAAACTGATTGCTGGAGTATAAATTACTAATAACTTATTTTCTTTTAATAGCTTTAGCTCCTTTGGAATTGAAAATATATTATTATCATAGTGGATATTCACACCTTCTTTTTCAAGTTCTTGACATAAGTCTGACTTTACGGCATCATATCCATACACTTTATATTTTTTGTTTAAAAAAAATCTAGCTAGTGCGCTCATACCAATTCCACCAACACCAATTAAGTATATATGAGTATACTGATTTAAGTTCATTTTTTAATTAAATTTAAAGCAATTGTTGCTATTTTTTCTGAGGCATCTGAAATTGCTAAATTTTTAATATTTTTTTTCAACTCTATTTGCAAATCCTTGTTATCACATAATTCTATTAACACATTTACAAGTTTACAATTTGCTTCATTATCTTTTACAAGCAAAGCAGCATTCTTATTAACTAAAGATTGTGCATTTTTATATTGATGATTTTCAGCAACATTTGGAGAAGGAACTAGAATTAATGGTTTTGCTATAAAACATAATTCAGAAATTGCGATTGCTCCAGCTCTTGAAATTATAATATCAGCTGAAGAATAAGCATCTGACATATTTTTAACGAAATCTAACACCATTAAGTTTTTATACTTATTTGCTTTAATGAAATTCACATTGGCATCGTAATAAGTTTTACCGGTCTGCCAAATAATATTTATTTTTTTTTGTTCAAAAATTTTTAAATTTTTTTCAATAACTTGATTAATTGATTCTGCACCAAGACTACCACCAACTACTAATACAGTTATTGATTTATTTTTAAACTTAAAATCATTAACATCACAATTTTTTTTATCAAAATTTAAAATATTTTGTCTTATGGGATTTCCTGTAACAATAATTTTTTCTTCTGGAAAATATCTTTGCATATTATCATATGCTACACAAATTTTATCAACACGATTACCCAATAATCTGTTGGTAATTCCAGGATATGAGTTTTGTTCTTGTATTATACAAGGAATTTTTAATTTCGAAGCAACAAATAAAATAGGACCAGAAGCATAGCCACCTGTTCCAATAACTAAATCAGGATTAAATTTCTTTATAATATATATTGAGTGAAACAAACTTAGAATCAACTTTAATGGAAAAAAAAGATTTCTAACTGTAAATTTCCTTTGAAAACCGCTTATCCATAAACCAATAATATTATATCCATATGCTGGAACTTTTTGCATTTCCATTCTATTTGAAGCGCCAACAAAAAGGAAATCAATTCCTTTATGTTTTTTCTCTAGCTCTTTTGCAATTGCTAGAGCAGGAAAAATATGCCCTCCTGTACCACCACCACTAATTATTATCTTATGCTTTTTCATAATCTCTGTCAGTTGAATCTCTACTAATACTTAGGACAATACCAATTGAGATACAAGTAAATACTATTGAGGTTCCACCCATACTTATTAAAGGAAGTGTTTGTCCTGTAATTGGAAGTATTTCTACAGTCACTAACATATTAATCAAAGCCTGAAAAACTAATGAAAAAATTAACCCAATCGTTACTAAATTTCCAAAAAAACTCTCTACTTTAAATGAAATTAATGTTGCTCTAAAAAACAAAATTAAATATGCTAAAATAACACCTACTCCACCAATCAGCCCATATTCTTCTATGATGATAGAAAAAATAAAATCTGAAGATGAATAAGGTAATATACTTCTCTGTATACTTTTTCCTGGCCCTACACCTCTTATCCCACCATTTTGTATTGCAACTAATGACTGTACTTGTTGGTAATCTTTAGTCATATCATCATTTTCTTTCTCTAACAAAAAACCATCAATTCTACTAACCCAAGTTACTGATCTTGGAATTATTTTTGAACCGAAATCTGTATATTTTGTTATTGAATAAATTGATAAAAAAAATAGAAAAGCACTTAAAATAATAGATAAAATATACTTAATTCTGATTTTAGCAACATACATTAAGGCTAAACCATTTAAAAAAACTAAAGCTGAAGTTGAAAAATTGTTAGGTAAAATTAATAACGAAATTAATATTAATGGAGCAACTAAATACCAAATAATATTTTTTAAATTATTTAAACTATTTCTTTTTCTACTTAATTGTCTCGCTAAAAAAAGTATGATAGCTAATTTTGCTATGTCAGATGGTTGAAACTGTAATCCAGCTATAGATAACCAACGAGATGCGCCATTAATTGTTACACCTATTATAAAGACTAAACTTAATAAGAAAATACTCATAAAATACGCCAACTGGCCTAGCTTTGAAAAATACTTAAATTTTATTTTATGTATAATATATGTTGATACTAATCCTATCACTAATTTAATTGTATGTTTAAATAAATACGACCACCCAGCGGTACTAAATACTATCAAAAGTGAAAATAATGATAAAGCAAATAAAACCCCCCAAATTATTCTATCACCCTCTAATTTAATATTTGAAAAAATATTATTCAATTCTTATAATGATCTTACTTGTTGCTTAAACTGTAAACCCCTATCTTCAAAATTTTCAAATAAATCAAAACTAGCACATGAAGGTGATAACAAAACAACATCACCACTATTTGCAATATTATAAGATTGAAAAACGGCATCTTTCATATTTGATGCATGTAAAATATGATCTACTTTGTTTGAAAAACTATCAATTAAATTTTTATTATTATTTCCTAAGCATATAATTGATTTAACTTTACTGATAACTAGATCATTTAGCTTTTCATAATCATTACCTTTATCAACTCCTCCTGCTATCCAAATAACCTTCTTATTCATGCTTTCCAATGCAAACCAGGTTGCATTTATATTAGTCGCTTTTGAATCATTAATAAAGTCTATCCCATGTACTGTTAAAACATGTTCTAATCTATGTTCAATATTTTGAAAATCTATCATAGATTGTCTAATAACGGAATCTTTAACTTCAAAAACACGCGCAGCTACAGCAGCTGCCATAGAGTTAAAGATATTATGCTTACCTTGTAAAGCTAAATCTTGTATGTTCATAGTAGTATTATTTATATTAATTATTATTTGATTGTTATTGATGTAACCTCCTTCTTTAATTTTTCTACTTACAGAAATTGGGATTTTATTGGCAGAGGTATCTATTTCTTTAGTATTTATATTATCAGAATTGTAAATAAGAGTATCTGAGGAAATTTGATTTTTAAAAATTCTATATTTAGTTTTTTTGTATTTGGTAAAATCAAAATCATATCTATCTAAATGATCAGGTGTGATATTTAAAATGATAGCAATATCTGCTCTAAAGTGATCAATTCTTTCTAATTGAAAACTACTTAATTCAAGAACAACGTATTCATAGTCTCTATTAGCTAAGGACATGCAAAAACTTGTGCCAATATTTCCAGCAACCAAAACATCATAACCAGACTTTTTTAAAATATGGCCAACTAATAAAGTTGTAGTAGTTTTTCCATTTGTGCCAGTAATAGCAATTATTTTACCTTTAGAAAATCTAAAACCAAATTCAATTTCAGAAATAATTGGAATATTTAAAGTCCTTAATTTTTTAATAATTGTAGACGAGTTTGGAATTCCTGGGCTAATTATTATTTCGTTAGAATTAATAATTTTACTTAAAGTGTGATTACCTTCTTCCCAATCAATATTATTTTTCTCAAGTAGATCTTTACTATTTTTACTTAATGTCATTTTTTCTGATAAAAACACATTAAATCCTTTTTTCTTTGCTAAAATAGCTGCACCAATACCACTTACTCCACCACCAAGAATTGTGATTCTTCCGAGCATTATCTTATTTTTAAAGTTACAATTGTTATTACAGCCAACATTATTCCAACAATCCAAAATCTAGTAACTATTTTACTTTCGTGCATACCTAATTTCTGATAATGATGATGTAGTGGTGCCATTTTGAAAATTCTTAATCCTTCACCAAATTTTTTCTTAGTATATTTAAAATAACTAACTTGAATGATTACAGATAAATTTTCAATTAAAAAAATACCGCATAAAACAGGTATCAAAAGCTCTTTTCTAATCAGAATTGAAACAACTGCTATAATTCCTCCAAGCGCTAAGGAACCAGTATCTCCCATAAATACTTGAGCTGGATAAGAATTATACCACATAAAACCTATACAAGCACCAACAAAAGCAGACATATACACCACTAATTCTCCAGAGTTGGGTATATACATTATATTTAAATAATCCGCAGCTATCACATTTCCCGAAACATATGATAAAACTGCTAAAGTTATTGCTATTATTGCCGAGGTTCCTGTGGCTAGACCATCTAAACCGTCAGTCATATTAGCCCCATTTGAAACAGCTGTAACTATAAATACAACAATTAATATAAAAACTATCCATGCGTAACTTGCACAGTCTCTGCATATCCAATTAGTTAATATTTTATAATCAAACTCATTGTTTTTAAGAAATGGGGTAGTTGTTTTTGAAGATTTTTGCGCGTTATCTAAAATCTCTATTTTTTCTTTTTGAGTAAATTTTGATTCATCAACAACAACAATATCATTATGAAAAACCATAACTAAACCAACAAAAATGCCTATAAAAACTTGACCTAAAACTTTAAATTTTCCAGCAAGTCCTTTCTTATCTTTCTTGAAAACTTTAATATAATCGTCAAGAAAACCAATACCTCCCAGCCATATGGTTGATATTATCATTATAATTATGTAGATATTATCTAAGCGTGAAAATAAAAGTGTTGGAATTAATATAGCAGATAAAATAATCAATCCACCCATTGTAGGCGTTCCTTTTTTACTTTCTTCACCTTCTAGACCTAAACTTCTGACCTGCTCACCAATCTGTTTTTTTTGTATTAAATTAATAATTTTCCCACCAAAAATCCATGATACAATTAATGATGTAATAACAGACATAGCAGATCTAAAAGAAATATATTTAAAAATACCTGTACCGGGCAAATTATAATTAAGCTCTAAATATTCGAATAAATTATATAACATTTTATTTTTCTTTAAGCATTAGTTTTAGTTCTTTAAAATCATCAAATTCAATTTTTTTATTTTTTAATTCCTGATATTTTTCGTGACCTTTTCCGGCCAATAGAATAATATCATTACTATTTGCCAAAGCACATGCAGTCTTAATAGCTTGCAATCTATCTTCAATTACAATTACTTTTTCTAACTGAATTTTAGAAACCCCTTTCATCATTTGAGAAATTATTTTTTTTGGATCTTCATCTCTAGGATTATCATTTGTAAAAATCACATTAGAACTCAAAGTACATGCTACTTTAGCCATTTTTGGTCTTTTATCCATATCCCTATTACCTCCACAGCCTATTATTGTAATAACTTTAGAATTTTTAATATTGATTTTATTTATAACTTTTAATATGTTTTCTAAAGCATCGGGTGTGTGTGCATAATCAACTATTCCAATTATTTTATTTCTAGAACGTACAATTTGAAATCTACCTTCTGGTGAATCTAGCATGCTTACATATCGCAATAATTTTTTTTCAGAAAAACCTAACTGTTTTGCTACTGCAAATACTGCTAATACATTATAAACATTATATTCACCTACTAATTTTATCCACAAATCTTGATTGTTAATTTTTATTAGTGTGCCATCAAAATCGTATTCAACAATCTTGCAATTATAATCTACTAATGTTTTCAAAGAATAGTATAATTTATTTGCTTTTGTAGATTCTCCCATTTTTTTAAAGTTCTTATCATCTCTATTTAAAATGGCAGTTGTCTCTTCTTCTAAAGAATCAAAAAAAGATTTTTTAACATCCCTATATATGCTAAATTTTTTGTGATAATCTAAATGATCATGTGTAAGATTAGTAAAGACTGCAATATCAAAATTTAGCCCTTTAACTCTATATTGATCTAATGCATGAGAACTCACCTCCATAAAACAGTATTTACATTTTTCATCAACCATTTTTTGAAGTAATCTGTAAATCGTTAAAATATCAGGTGTAGTATGAGTACTATCAAGTGTTAAAGAGCCAATTTTATTTTTAACGGTTGATAACATCCCACTTTTTTCACCCATTAAAGTAAATAGTTGATATAACAAACTTACAATTGAGGTTTTACCGTTTGTTCCAGTGACACCAATAAGTTTTATTTTTTCAGATATATTTTTATAAAAATTTTTAGCTAAAAAGGGTAAACATAATGCAGTATCATTGACAACTATATAAGTTTTATCTTTATATAATCTATCAGGTAATTTATTAACAACTATTGCTATTGCTCCATTCGAAATGGCATCATTTATAAAAATATGACCATCAAACTTTTCTCCTTTTATGGCAACAAACAAATCATTGTGAATTATCTTTTTAGAATTAAACTCAATATTATTGAGTTTGATATCTTGGTTTCCATGAACAGAAATAACATCTACTTTATTTAACAATTGTTTTAAGTGCATTATGATAGCTTTATTTTAACAACTGAACCCTCTTGAAAACGTTCACCTTTTTTTATTGACTGATTAACAACTGAACCGTATCCGTTAAATTTGACCTTTAGCCCATGATTTTCTAATAAATAAACAACATCGCTTAAATTCATCCCAATTAAACTCGGCATAATATGACTTTGTAAATCTGATTTTATTTTTCTAAGCTTTAATTTGACTGTATTATCTGTTAGTTCTGAAATCATGTATTCACCATCAGTTTTATAATGATCTATATTTAAATAATCTAATACTGTAGATGCTTTACTGGTAGAGCCATTTTGTATCTTTGGGAAACTTTTCTTTTTTATCAACATAGTCATTGGACTTTGCATTGATATTTCCATTGCAAAAACTTTGTCCGACAATTCCTTGAAAATTGGAGCAGCAATTTGACCACCATAAATTTTACTTTTTTTGGGATTACTGACAACAACAATACAGCTATATTTAGGCTTAGAAGCAGGAAAATATCCAACAAAAGACGCTCTATATTTTTTTGCTTCATCTTTTTTTCTGTTTGAATAATTTAAGACGGTTGTTCCTGTTTTTCCAGCAATTAAATATTTATCTGTTTTAATATTTTGAGCAGTACCTTGGTCAACAACAGCAACTAAGAGTTCATGAACTTTATCAATAGTTGACTTTGAACATATAGCTGGGTTGATAACTTCAGTCGAAAATTTTTCAATTACTTTGTTTCCTTTATTTATAGAAGATACAAAAATTGGTTTTATCATTCTTCCCTTATTAGCTATTGCATTATAAAATGAAAGAATATGAATAGGTGTTAATTGCATTTCGTAACCAATAGACATCCAAGGCAGTGTAACTCCTGACCAACTTGTTTTATATGCTATTGGCATTTTTAAATTATTTGGGTATGGCAACTCTAAATCAAGGGCTTTACTTAAACCCATTTGATAGATTCTATCAGTATACTGTTCTGGATTATCTTTATAATTATTATTAATAATTTTGGAAATAGCTACATTTGATGAAATTGAAAAAGCATCCTTTATAGTAATCTTTTTATAATTATGATCAGAGTCAATCATAACTCTATCGTAAAATTTTGTTCGGCCACCTGCAATATTTACTGTATCATAAATATTAAATTTATCATCTTCAAGACCTGCAATAATAGATGCGGTTTTGAAAGTAGATCCCGGAGATATATGCTGAGCCAAAGCAAAATTAAATGCTTCACTAACTCTATCATTAGTGTCTTTTTTCAGGTTTGCAATAACTTTAATTTCTCCTGTATTAACTTCCATCATAACAACACACCCCCAATCCGCATCATTTTCAATTAATGCATTTTGTAGTGATTTTTCTGCAACATCTTGCATATCTACATTAATTGTTGTTGAAATGTTATTTCCAGCACTTGGAAGTATATCTCCTTTTGATTCTTGGGGTACCCAAATACCTCTATCAATCTTTCTTTTCAACTGTAACCCGTTTTTTCCTGATAATTGCTGATTATAAGCTCTTTCAATTCCAACTGGATTGACCTCTCTAAGTTTTCCTATTGTTCTCTTTGCAAGCAAACCATATGGATTTATTCTATTTGGCCTCTCAATAGCAATTAAACCCCCTTTATTTTGACCTAAATTAAAAATGGGCATTTTTTTTAATTCATTTAATTGTATGTGGGTAACCTTCTTTTTTAAAAGAATAAATTTATTTGCTTTCTTATTTTTAGACTTAACTAAGAATTGTTTGTATTCAACATGTGATTTGTCAGTAAAAAGTTCTGAAAGCAAATAAGAAAGACTATCAATGTGGTGCAAAAACAAATCATTATTCATTACACTCATATCTAATCTAACATTATAAAGAGGCATAGAAATAGCCAATAAAGATCCATCGTCTGAAACTATATTTCCTCTGGGTGCATCAACAGAAAAATATTTAGGCTGACTATTTGTATTGATTTCAGTTTTTAAATGCTGAACAGTTAGAATTTTTAAAACAACTACGATAGAAATCAATAAGGTGAAAAGGTACAAAACAACAACTCTTAAATTGATATTTGTTTTTTTTCTTTTCATATTAATACTCAACAATTTTTGGAGGTGTTAAAGATGTTTTTATGTCCAAATCGTCAACTAAATTTTCTATCACCGAACGCCTATACATACTTGTTAGTTCTGACTTTGTCGTGATATAAACTAGTCTTAAATCTGCTACTTCTTTTTCTAGATATATTGATTTTTTTAATAAACTCTCAGCTCTAAAAGAAATACTGATATTTAATAAGATAAGTGATACAATAAATAAAATATATGGACTATATTTTATATTATTTTTATCAGCTATGAACTCACCTCTTAAAATTGCGCTTATGGCATTTGTGTTTTGAGATTTTTTAACCATTTATATTCTTTCAGCTATTCTTAATTTTGCACTTCTAGATCTAGGATTATTTAAAATTTCAGCCTCTTTTGGGCATATAATCTTATTATTTAACTGTTTAAAATTCCTCTTAACATTTCCAAAAAAGTCCTTTACTAATTTTCCCTCAACGTTGCCTTTTTTTATAAAATTTTTAACTATCCTATCTTCTAATGAGTGATAAGATATTACAACAATTCTTGCATTA
>MDTE01015890.1_pt1 | contig 11513 bp, 10 predicted proteins | sample 811231 | NCBI WGS metagenome assembly MDTE01 (sample SAMN05326651, study PRJNA326480) | marine metagenome | isolation source: seawater | place: Indian Ocean: Red Sea | collected 2010
CATATCTCATATATTGAGAAAAGATAGCTATAGGTAAATATCCCTGTAGATATTGTTGTTGATCAATTAAAAACTCAACTTTTCCAGCAGCAGCAGCTTTAAGCATACCTGGCGACATATCAAATGTTCCAAGCTTAATACTTCCAACTTTACCTGCAGACTCCAATGCTTTGAGAGCAGCCTCTCCTGCTAAGCCAGCTCCTAAAGTAAGAATTGTGTCATATCCACCGCCTAATTTAGCAGCCACAGCTTTTTGAATTTCAGTTGGGTCATTTGATGTACCTAGAATATCTACTGATCCACCAAAACCTTTTTTGAAACCAGCACATCTTCTATCTAAAGCGACATTACCAACTTCGTGGTTTACGCATAGCGCTTTTTTTCCTCCAGCAGCTTTCATCTTTTGTCCGCCACCTACTCCTGCTTCAAATTCTGTTTGGCCTACATGTGCGCTGATACCTAGCTTCATGTAGTCATCTGAGCCTGAGTTCATAGAAATTACTGGGATACCCGCAGATATTGCAGCTTTAACTGATTTACCTAAAGCAGCAGCATCTGGTAATGTTATAACTATTCCTTTTGGTTTTTGTGAAACAGCATTATCAATTAGTTTTGCCATCTCAACCATATCAAAGGTTGCTGGTGCAGTATACTTACAAGACACTTTCATATCTTTACAAGCTTTATCAACACCATTTTTTGCAACTGACCAAAAAGGATCGTTTGCCTGCCCGTGAGATACAACGATAATGTCAACTGCTAATGCAGATACTGACATCATTGCCCAGCTCAAAAAAGCAGCGATAGTTAAATATATTTTTCTCATGATTGTCCCCTATTTGTTTATTAATTTATCAGATTAAAACAAATAAATTAATAAAATTCAAAAAAAAAAGAAAAACAATACAACTTTAAGTAGTTTAATTTACTTTAATTTTATTACTTTTTTTAGCTTAAGTGATTTATACGCAGCATTAGCAATTTGTAAGGCACTTAATCCGTCTGAGTAGGTTGAACGAGGAGAAATTTTTTTTTTGTGCAACATGATTAAATCATACAATTGTAATTTATATGCCTCTTCATATCTGTCTATAAAAAAATTTAAAAAAGTTTGTTTTGAATTAGTTCTGGTTGAATTAAAAATTTCAGTTTCGTTAATTTTTTTGTTTCCAGATATTAACATTCCCTTTTTTCCAAATAATTCCACTCTTTGATCGTATCCGAAAGAACAATGTCTTGAATTTGTTATAATGCATAAAACACCTTTTTTTGATTTCATTGTAACTGTTGCTAATTCATGATCACCTATTTTTCTATACATTGGATCAAATGAGGCTGCAGCTGCAGTAATTTCAGTTATCTCATCTCTTTTTAAATAGAATCTGCATAAATCAAAATCATGAATCATCATATCTCTAAAAATTCCTCCTGAAGATTTTAAGTATAATTTTGACGGTGGCGAAGGATCTCTACTAGTAATAATAATTTTTTCTAATCTGCCTATCTTGCCTAAGTCCAAATCATTTTTAATTGCAAAATGTCCTGGATCATATCTTCTATTAAAACCCATTTGAATTCTAGATTTGTTTTTTTTAATCTCTTTATAAGTTTTAATAATCTTATTTATATTTAAATCTATAGGTTTTTCACAAAATATTGTCTTGTTAAATTTTATTCCTTCATTAATAAATTTAAGATGAGTGTTAGTTGGACTTGAAATAAATATGATATCTACTTCCTTATCTTTAAAAATATTTTTATAATTATTTTCAATTTTACAATCATAAAGCTTTTTAGCTTTTCTGCTTAAAATTCCTATCTTTTCAAATACATAAAGAAGTTTTAAATCTTTTTTATTATGAATATTTTTAGCATGCATTTGACCTATTCTTCCAAATCCAAAAAGTGCAACATTAAGCATTTATTTTTACCCATTTTTTATTTTTTGATGATTTCACACAAGCATCTATGTATTTTGCAGTAAGTAAGCCGTCATCTTCATTAGGATATAAATAATTTCTATATATTTTTTTATTCTTTATTTTGTGTGAGATTTCTCTGTATAAATTTGAAAAAGCGCTCAAGTAACCCTCTGGGTGACCAAATTTTATTCGAGAAAATTTCTTTGAATAAGAACTTTCATTATAAGCTCGATCTAATTTTTTAGTAGCACCATTTGTATTGCTGTAAATTAGGTAATTTGGGTCATTTTGAGTCCATTCTAAACTTCCTTTTGTTCCAAAAACCCGAATTTTAAGACCATGAATTCCTCCTTTAGCGTTTGTAGAAATCCAAAAAAGACCTCTGGCATTATTTTCATAATTAACAAAAACTTGAGCATTTGTATCAAATTTAATTTTTTTTGAATATTGGGTAATCTGAGAAAATAATTCTTGTCCCTTTAATCCCGTTATATAACAAGCCAAATGGAAAGCATGAGATCCGATTTCATTTAAAACAGTAGATATGCCTGCGAATTTACTTTCAAGTTTCCACCTAAATATCTTTTTGGCATTACTGCGAGTTATTATTTTTCCATTAGTCCAGTCTTGTACATATTCAACATTAATATATTCTAAATTTCCTATTTTTCTATCTTGAATAATTTTCTTGGCTTGTCGAACCATTGGATATGCTGAATAATTATGCGTTAATCCATATACAATATTTTTATTTTTTTTAATTGTTTTATACAATTTTTTTGCTTGAGATAAGTTACCAGCAAAAGGTTTGTCCGATATTACATGTATTTTATTTCTTATAAATAATTCTGATATTTCTTGATGACTGCCCGGCGGGGTCATCACAGACACAACATCTATAGAGTCTTTTCTTTTTATTTCTTTTAAACATAATTCTTTAAAATTTTTATAACATCTATCTTTACTAACTCCTATTTTGTTAGCAAATTTTTGATTTATTTTTAAGTTTCTTGAAAATACTCCTGCTACTATTTCAAACTCATCATCAAATCTTGATGCTATTCGATGAACGTGACCAATCCAAGAACCTGGGCCACCGCCTATAATTCCAAGTTTTAATCTTTTTTTCATTTGTTTGAAAATTTAATTGATTAGACTTTAATAGTATACTAAAAAATATTTCAACTTATGAGTATTAAAATTGGTGTAGCACCCATAGCCTGGAGCAACGATGATATGCCAGAACTTGGCGGTGATACATCTTTGGAACAATGCTTGCATGAAGCAAGTAAAGCTGGTTTTAGCGGCATAGAATTTGGTGGAAAATTTCCAAAAGACTCTAAATTGTTGATCCCAAAATTAAAAAAGGAAAAAATAAATCTTTGTTCAGGTTGGTATGGTGCAAAACTTTTATCTAGATCTGTAAAAGATGAACTTGTAGTAATGAAACAGCAGCTTCAACTTTTTAAAGATTGTAATGCACCTTGTATGGTGTTTGCCGAGGTGTCAGGCTCAATTCAAGGAGACGCAAATAAACCTTTATCACGCAGACCAATTTTATCTAATGAGGACTGGAAAGACTTAATAAATAAAATAAATGAAATTAGTTTAATTATGTCAGATCAGGGCATGCCACTAGCCTACCACCACCACATGGGAACTGTAATCCAGTCTGAGGCTGATACCTATAGACTTATTGAAAGCACAAAAGATACTGTAAAATTATTATTAGATACTGGTCACATGTTATTTGCTGGAGGGGATTATTTAAAGATTACAAAAGATCTTAATGAAAGAATTATACATGTTCATTGCAAAGACATGAGAAAAAAAATTCTAGAGGAATCAGTGCAAAAAGATTATAGTTTTAGAAAAGCTTTTCTCGAAGGAGCATTCACTGTTCCAGGTGATGGTTGTATAGACTATAAACCCTTTCTAAATATTTTAAGAAATGTTAATTATAATGGCTGGCTAGTTGTTGAAGCCGAACAAGACCCAGCGAAAGCTAATCCTTATGAGTATTCCAAAAAGGGTTTTGATTATTTATATCGGGCAGCTAAAGATTGTGGTTTTGAAATTATTAATTAACGATATATTGAAATAAGTTCATTATTACCTGCGGCAACACAAGGAGATTTTATACAAGTACCTATTATCCATTCAGATCCCGTGTCTGACAAAAAATCATTACTAGATACAAATATTATTCCTTTGTCTGTTGACTGCCCAGCTTTGCCTTCAGCTTGAATTCTTGGATCAGATGAACTTTGAATTAATGCACTTTTAATTTTATAAGGATTTTTCAACTCAATATTGTTTATTAAGTACAAAGTAATCTTATCAGAAGACCAGTCTTCTAAGCATTTTTCCCCCCAGGCAGTTAAGGAATTTTCATCTGATGAGCATTTATTAACCTGATCATTCATAAAATCAACAACAGTTTTATGATTAGATTTTATTTGATTAGATTTCTCTACAACTTCAGTCCTGGTTGAGGCTGTCCAAATTAACATCGTAACCACATAAATAATTGAACTTATTACTAAAAACTCTAACGGTCCAAAGTTTTTTAATTTTCTTCTTATCTCAATCACAATTTTACCATCATTTCTTTCTGAATTTTATTTTCAAAAAAATCAACAATATTTTTAATTGTTTCTATTGCCATTCTAGATGTACATTCATCTGTAAATGTAGCAGAGTGTGGACTAAGAATAATTTTATTATTTTTTAACAGCACACTATCTTTCTCTATGGGTTCGTTTACAAACACATCTAGACCGGCTCCAAATATTAATCTTTCATTAAGGGCTTTATCTAAATCATTTTCGTTTATTATTCCACCTCTAGCCGTGTTAATTAAAATTGCTTCTTTTTTCATCTTCTTTATTTTATCATAGTTTAATATATTTTTTGTTTCATTGGTAAGAGGCATGTGCAATGATAAAATATCACACGTTTTTATGGCCTCATCAAAGTTTTCAACTTTTTCACCACCATTTTCGTTAATAATTTTTTTATCGACATATGGATCATAAATTTTAACTTTCATTTCAAAATTTAAACATCTTTTTATAAGTGCCTTACCTATTCTTCCAAAACCAGCAATCAATATTTCTTTATTAAATAATTCAAGTGTTTGTATTTTATTTGAATTTCTCTTGAAATTACCAATTCTTACCTCATTATCATATTCTTTTATAGATTTACTGATAGAGAGTATTAAAGCTAAAACATGTTCCGCTACTGCCACTGCGTTAGCCTTTGCGGTGATTAATAACTTAATATTATTTTTTTTAATATAATCTAAATCCACATTATCATAACCCACACCATGTCTTGAAATAACTTTTAATCTTTGGCAGTGCTTAAGTATTTTTGAGTCTAACTTGCTTACTCTTAGTGAACATGCATCAAATTCAGGTAATTTTTTAATTAAATTTTTTTCAGAAACATCTGTTATAATTTCATAATCGAAGTTTGAATTTTTTTTTAATAATTCTAGGCCGTCTTTATGGATCTCCTCAATTATGGCTACTTTATACATAAATAATTTGGCGGTCCCAAGGGGAATCGAACCCCTCTTTCATGGATGAAAACCATGTGTCCTAACCGATAGACGATGGGACCGTGTTTTTTGAACTCTTATTAACAGAAATATCATCGATAATAAACTCTACTTTTTTTTCTCCGCCCCACTCATTTAGACTTAATTTACCAGCAATGTTAAAGCTTTTTTTGTGATTTCCTGTCAAATAAGCGCTGATTTCAGTATTGTTTGAATTAAATGCAATACATTTTATCATAATACCCTCTTCAGTAATTAAGTTTGATTTAATATGATTTTCTCCAATGATTTTAGAATTTAAAGTTCTGACGCTGTTTATGACAAATTTTGGCTCAGGATTTCCGGGTCCAAAAGGAGATAATATTTGTATCTTATCATAGAAATCAATATTAATTGCAGTACCTAAAATCTCACTATCTAAAACCAACTTTTTATTTTTAGATAAGTCAGGTTTTATTTTTGAAAACTTCTTTTTTGAAAAATTTCTAAAAATTTCAATTTTACTTTCCTCTATAGTAAAGCCTCCCGCCATTTTATGTCCTCCTCCTTTAACAATTATTTTTTCGTTAAGAGCTGATAAAATCAATGATCCAATATCAAAACCAAAAATTGACCTAGCTGAAGCTTTTCCCACACCATCCTTAATTGAAATTAATACAGTCGGTTTATTAAATTTATCCTTGATCCTGGAAGCAACAATACCTATTACTCCCTCATGCCAATTTACCCCGCTAAGTACCATTATGGGATCATTTAATGATCTTTCAGACTCTACCAAAACTTTTTTTAACAATTCTTTTTCCATTATTTGTCTTTCTTTGTTAAATTGATCAAGCTCTAAAGCTAGCTGAAAGGTTTCCTTAGGGCTTGGATTTATTAAAAGATTTACCGCATGACTACTTTTCCCAACACGTCCGCCAGCATTAATTCTAGGACCTAATTGATATCCAATATGATGAGTGGTTGTTTTATTTTCAATTTTTGACACATCCATTAGAGTTTTAATACCAAGGTTTTTTTTCTTATTGAGAATTTTTAAACCTTGTTTAACAAATACTCTGTTCAATCCTACTAAGGGTACAACATCACAAATTGTACCTAGTGATACAAGATCTAATAATTGTAATAAATCTGGTTCCTTATTAATATCAGTAAAAAAATTATTTTCTCTTAAAAACTTATTCAAAGCTATTAAAAAAAGAAAAGTAACTCCAGACGCACACAGATATTTTAAATCAGACTCATCATCTAATCTATTTGGATTAATAATAGAGTGGGCTTCTGGAAGTTGAACTTCACATTGATGATGATCTAAAACAATTACATCAATACCTTTTTTATTAGAAAAATTAATTGGGTCGTAGGATAATGTGCCGCAATCTACTGTGAAAATTAAACCTACATCTTTTTTTATTAAATTCTCAAAACCTTGTATTGACGGTCCATAACCTTCGGATTTCCTATTAGGAATATATATTTCAAATGGTCGATTTATACTTTTAAAATAACTAGCTAAGAGTGCGGCTGATGAAGCACCATCAACATCATAATCGCCAAATATACCAAATTTTTTATTTTTTTTTATAAGATCCACTGTTTTTATAACAGATTTTTCCATATCCTTCAGAATATTAGGATTTGGCAATGTATTTTTTAATTGTGGATTTATGAAATTACTGAGTTCATCTAACTCAATGTTTCTTTGTGAAATTAATTTTGCTGAAATTTCATCTAGGTTAAAAGTTTCTTTAATCTCTTTTATCTTATCGGTATCAGAACTTTTATAAATCCATTCTTTTCCAGTAACAGAAAGTTTATCCATTCACATATTATATTTATTTTTGACTTTTTTAATAATTTTATTATCTTTGTGCATGATTAAAGAGGATACATTATATTTTTTATCAACAACTTTTACACCTTGAAGCATGTCGCCTCCAGTGATGGCGCTGGCGCAAAAGATTACATCACCCTTAATCATATCTTTCAATTCGTACTTATTTTTAACATCTTCAATCCCCATTTGCTTAGCTCTGTCGATTTGATTATTTTCTAAAACTAATCTTGTTTGAATTTGACCTTCTAAACAACACAAAGCTGCAGCTGATAGAACTCCTTCTGGAGCACCACCTATTCCCATATAAATATCTATTGGTGAATTATCTTCTGCAACTGAAATTGCCCCATAAACATCTCCGTCTGAAATAAATTTAATATTTACTTTCATTTTTTCTAATTCTTCAATTATTTTCACATGTCTTGGTCTTTTTAATACACAAGCTGTCAATTTGCTGGGTTCAGTTTTTTTAGCATCAGCGAGATTTTGAATATTTTTTTTTACAGAAAAATCCAGATCTACAAGTTTCGACGGTAAATTTTTTCCTATTGCAATTTTTTCCATGTATGTGTCTGGAGCGGAGAACATGTTCCCCTTTTCTGTGACAGCTATGACTGAAAATGAATTTGGTAGATTTTTAGCTACAAAGTTTGTGCCTTCCAATGGATCAACCGCAATATCTAAGTTTTGTCCTTTACCATTTCCTAGCTCTTCACCAATATAAAGCATAGGTGCTTTATCCATTTCACCTTCACCTATGACAATTTTTCCTCTCATTTCAATTTCATTTAATTCTTTTCTCATAAAATCGACTGCACATTGGTCTGCAGCAATTTTGTCGTTTTTACCAATGAATTTAAAGGCACCAATAGCACCCATTTCAACTGATTTACAAAATTTACCAAAATATTTTGAGTCAATTGACATTGTTTTTATATATATTCTATTCGAATAAATTTTGGTTTTGTTATCACAAATTTCTTTTTGGCTAAAATATTTATGGTTTTAGATAATAATCTATTGTTCGAATTGTGAGTTATAATAACAATTCTAGAATTTTTCTTAGAATTATAAGGCGATTGAATTATTCTTTTTATTGAAACTTTATTTTTTGAAAAAACTTTTGTAACATTAGTTAGAACACCAGATATATCCTTGACTTCCAATCGGATATAAGCAGAATAACTCCTTATATCTATATTAGAAGTCTTAAATTTCCTTCTCTCTTTATTGGAAATTGAAAAAGGATATTTTATATTTCCTCTTAAAATTGAGGAAATATCCGACACCAGTGCTGATGTAGTTGCTTCAGGACCTGCTCCTTCACCTTGTATAACACTTTGACCAACAGGCTTAGCTTCAATTACTACAGCGTTTAAAACGCCATTTATATTCGACAAATAAGATCCTTTTTTTATCAAAGCTGGATGCACCCGTTGACAGATTCTTTCTTTATCTACATCCGATATCCCTAAAAGTCTTATATTATAGCCTAGTTGATCGGCATTAATTATATCCTCTTTATCAATGTTACTTATACCTTCTACATGGATATTCTTATTTAAAAACGAATTAAAGCATAATGATGTTAATATTTTTAATTTAGATGCTACATCTTCTCCATTTAAGTCTGATTTAGGATTGCTTTCAGCGTACCCTAGTTTCTTTGCGTTAATCAATGAGTCATTAAAATGCATTTTTTCTTTTTGCATTGATGAAAGTATATAATTAGATGTTCCATTAAGTATTCCATAAATTTTTTGCACCTTATTTGCTATTAAACCCTCTTTAATAGACCTAACAATTGGTAGTCCACCGCAAACTGCTGCCTCATATTCGAGATTTACTCCTTTTTTTTCAGCTATCTTAGATAGTTGATCGCCATATTTTGCAATTAATGCTTTGTTTGCGGTAACAACATGTTTTCCATTTTGGAGAGATTCAAAAACTAATTTTTTTGCAATACCCTCGGAACCTCCGATCAACTCGACTACTAAATCAATCTTTTTATTTTTTATTATCTCTTTATAATTTTTTGCCCATAATTTTTTAGAAATTTTGAAACCTCGCCTTTTATTTTTATTTCGTGCACATACTTTAATGACATTTGGTATAGCCATATTTTTCTTTATTAATTCATTTTTATTCCTAATTAAATATTTAAATAAGTATGAACCTATAGTTCCTAAACCCACTAATGCTATATTCATTTTTTTTTTCATTCTATTATCTAGTTATATCAGGAAATTTTTTTTTTTTACTTAAATTAGTCAAATATTTTGTAATTTCATTTATGTCACATTTTTCTAAATTTGAACAAATATCATCTAGCCTTGAACTAGACTCTAAGTCTTTTTCCGATAATCTGTTATTTTTTTTTACTAATGCAGATGCATTATCTGGTTTTTTATCTAAAATAACTTTTTTTCTTTTTGTTATTTTTTTATCTGTTAATTTTGCTACTTTAGTTTTTTTATTAATTTCTTTCTTTTTTTCAATTATTTCTTTTTTACTCAATTTTCTAATTTCTTGATTTAATATTTCTTTTTCACTAACTTTTATTACTGGAGTGTTTTTATTTAATCCACTATTTAACTTTACTAAATCATAGATCTTTTCTTTTTTCTCTTTAATTTCTACAATTTTAACTTCAATAGACATATTTTCTTGAAAGTATAAATCAGCCTCTTTCTTGTTAATACATTCATGATCACCGCAAATTAAAACGCTTTTACCAGATGCGCAGCCTAGTAAAAATAATAAAAAAAAAGGGTATATATTTTTCATTTAAGTCCCTCATTTTCTCTATAGTTATAAATGAGATTCATATTTTGTATTGCTTGTCCTGAGGCACCTTTTATTAAGTTATCTATACAAGAAATAATCATTGCTTTATCTTTATGTCTTGTTTCACAAATTGATATTTCGCATTTATTACTGTTTAATACGTTGCCTGAACCTATTTCCTTATTAAGTGTATTTACTTTAACAAATTTTGAGGTTTTATATTTTTCTTTTATAAAATATAAAATTTTCTTAGCAGTAATCCCTTTACTTAATTTAATATAAATATTAGATGTAATACCTCTATATGTTGGTATTAGGTGAGGATTAAATGTGTATTTAATATTATTTCCTACTTTTTTTTTAATTTCTTGGTCTATTTCAGCCATATGCCTATGCTCCTTTACACTGTAAGAAAATATTGAGCTATCTAGATTTTTATGCGTAAATCTAAGCTTATATTTTTTTCCAGCACCAGAGAAACCAGACTTTGAGTCTATGATAATGTCATCTTTTTTAATTAATTTTTTTTCTAATAACGGAACTAGCGGTATTTGAATAGAAGTTGGATAACAACCTGGATTAGCTATTATTCTATAATTTTGTATTTTCTTTTGAACAAACTCTGAAATAGAATAGATTGAATACCTAATGAGATCTTTAGCTAGGTGTTTTCTCTTATACCACCTTTTATAATTTTCGGGATTTGTGACTCTAAAATCTGCTGAGAGATCAATGAATTTTAGATGTTTATACTTGTAGAATAATTTTTTTATTAATTTTTGTCCTTCTCCATTCGGTAATGATAAAAATATTAAATCTATTTTATTCCATTCAACTTTATTAACATCTGAAATTATTGGAAGTTTTTTTCTTAATCTTTTGTCAAATCTGCTAATTTTAGAACCTATATTTTTTGTAGCGCAAAGATTTAATATTTTTACCTTTGGATGAAGAGACAATAGAAAAACTAAATCTAATCCCACATATCCAGTTGCACCAACAACAGCAACGTTTATTTTATTTCCATTCATAAGAGTCTTATATCACCCCAATTTAGAATATTTAAATTAAATGTATTATCTTTTAGAAAATTGAAAGCTTCTTCGAGCTTTTCTATGCCCGTATTTTTTTCTTTCCACGACTCTTGAGTCTCTTGTAGTGAGTTTTTCTTTTTTTAATACTTTTTTATGATTTTCGTCAAAACTAATTAATGCTTTAGCCATACCCAAAATTATCGCTCCTGCTTGACCTGAGAGACCACCACCTTTTACAGAACACTTAACATCGTAGTTGGCAGATGCATTACAAACATTCAGCGGTCGTGTAACAATAATTTGATGTACCGGTCTTTTAAAATATTCATCTATTTTAAGACCATTTACATATATTTTTCCCGAAC
>MDTE01075137.1_pt1 | contig 11513 bp, 9 predicted proteins | sample 811231 | NCBI WGS metagenome assembly MDTE01 (sample SAMN05326651, study PRJNA326480) | marine metagenome | isolation source: seawater | place: Indian Ocean: Red Sea | collected 2010
AGCCTTCCTTGTCCCATTGGTTGTGGAGCGCCTCGGGCAAATCACCACGATTATCTGGACAAGGTTCGCTGCCATTCCATTCATACTCCTAATCGGATTCGCACCGGAGTTGGCAGCGCCAACCACCGTCGTGTCGGTTGCAGGGTTGGCATGGGTATTGCGTAATACGCTGTTCAATATGTCAAATCCAGTGATGGAGGCGTTCACCATGAGCGAACTCGCCGTGAGCGAGAGGGCTACATTCGTTGGGATCTCGCGCTTCTTCAGCGCCGGCCTAATGGCCATCGCAGGATATCTGGGGGCGACTCTGATGGCTTCAGGAGACTACCGTACTCCATTCGTCATCATGGCCGTAACCTATGCAATATCGACTCTGCTATTCAAGCAATGGTTCGATACACACTCGGACCCCGAGGGCCTCTCGGAGATCAATCCCTGAGACCCTCGGCAGTCACGGTGAACACTGCCTCTCCCTCAGGAAGGTTGGGGCTGTCCACGAGTCGAGCAATCCTTCGCCCACCCTTGGACTTCCTGAGGTAGAGACGGAAAGTACTGGCGTGGCCGACGATGTGGCCACCGATGGCCTTTGTCGGGTCGCCCCAGAGTGAATCTGGCTTCGACATTACCTGATTGGTAACGAGAACCAGTGCATTGTGGACATCTGATAATTGCTTTAGCTCCTTCAGATGCCTGTTGAGTTTTTGCTGTCGAGGAGCCAACATGCCACGACCTACGTATTCAGCGCGGAAGTGGCTGGTTAACGAGTCGACAATGATGAGTTTCACGTCGATATTCTTCGAGAGTTTCTTGATCTCGTCGACGAGCAGCATCTGGTGGGCTGAATTGTATGCTCGTGCGACATGTATGCGGTCGAGGACAGCGTCAGGGTCTAGCCCGACACCCTCACACATCTGTGCAATTCTCTCGGGTCGGAAGGTGTCTTCGGTATCGATGTAGAATACCTCTCCATCGAATCCACCTTGCTCGAGTGGCAGCATCGTGTTGACGGCGAGTTGGTGACCAATCTGAGTTTTACCACTGCCGAACTCGCCGTAGACCTCGACGATCGCCTGTGTCTCAAACCCTCCTCCGAGGAGTTCGTCGAGAGCACCTGAGCCTGAGGTTAGCTTCTGCACTTCTCGGCGGCGCTCAAGGAGTTTGTTTCCAGACACGAAGCCGCCGATATTAGCCATCTTCTTGGCTCCCTGGATGATCTTCGACGAGACGGCCTCACCTAGTTCGGCCTGCTCAGCCAATTCATTCGGGCTCATCACGGCGATTGCTAGTAATTCCTCAAAGCCCGCTTCGCGTAACTTCTCCGCAGTCGCGGGACCCACACCCGGGAGGTCCTCAATCGTAGCCTGCTCTTCATCCACATCGATCACTATCGACCCGTCGTCGTCTTCCAACTTCTCACTTGCTGTCTTCTTGGTCATGCTTCTCACCTGTTGTTCAGCGATGGTCCAGACTTGACGGTATATGAAGAACCGAAGGACCCCCCCTGTGAAATTGAAAGTGAAAAATGCAACGATTGCAGCGCAGTACAACGAATTTTCACTTTCACTTTTCATTTAGTTTAGTAAGAACAGGCACGCACTGCATGTGAAGATAATGGTAGCGAGTGGTGGATTTGAACCACCGGTCTCCGGGTTATGAGCCCGACGAGATAACCTGGCTACTCCAACTCGCTGCCCACTCGCTGCGGCATCGCTTATTTGAAGCGAGCGGGATGCTAGAATCACCAACCTCCAAGGCGAAGAGTCTTGAGATGACCGCCTTCCGTAACGAAAGGGAATGGACATGATTGGTCGAATGCTGATTCAGAACGCATCACTTGTTCTCTCCGACCGTATCGTGGCCGGTGACCTAAGAGTCGTCGATGCTCGCATCGCTACAGTAGCACCGGGTGGAGGTCTCGAGCCCGAGGCCGGTGAAGAGACAATCGACGCCAGCGGCCTTCACCTCCTACCCGGTGCGATTGACCCTCAAGTCCACTTCCGCGAACCAGGTCAACCGGATAAGGAGGATATCGGTAGTGGTAGCCGAGCAGCAGCAGCGGGGGGAGTGACCGCATTCCTCGATATGCCAAACAACGTACCAGTAGCGACGACCCTCGAATCAATGCAATCGAAAATCGGCTCGGCTGGCCGCAATGGCGTCAACCACCACGGCTTTTTCATCGGCGCGACGCCGGATAATGTCCCCGACCTGCAAGAGGCGGTGGGAACCCCCGATGCACCATCGCCTACCGAAGGAATTTGCGGAATCAAGGTCTTCATGGGTAGCAGCACTGGAGACTTACTTGTCCATCAGCAAAAGCATCTTGAGGATATCTTCGCCAACACGGGTGGAATCATCGCAACCCACGCCGAGGACGAGGACAGGCTCAACGAGCGTTGGCCGGAGTTCGAGCACCGAACCGACATAGCAGCCCACGCCGAGTGGCGTGACGAAACGACAGCCCTGATGGCAACCCAGCGCGCGTCGGCCCTAGCCAAGGATCATGACCACCGACTTCACGTTCTTCACCTCACGAGCGGAATCGAAGCAGATTGGCTGGCCAAGAATAAAGGAGACCTCATCACCACCGAAACTTGTCCGCAGCACCTCACTTTCGACGAAACCGATGTCGAGCGAATCGGCACTCGCCTGAAGATGAATCCGCCGATTCGATACGCAGCAGACCGCGAGACTCTGTGGAAACGACTCAAGGACGGCACCATCGAGTGCATCGCCACCGACCACGCCCCGCACACCCTCGAGAACAAGGCTCTGGGTTTTCCAACGGCACACTCGGGAATGCCTGGTGTCGAGACCTCATTGCCCTGTATGCTCACTCACGCAGCGGATGGTAGGTGTTCGATCACCGATGTCGCGCGCTGGATGTGTGATGGTCCCGCGCGCGTCTATGGGATGCAGAATAAGGGGCGACTCGTCGAGGGTTATGACGCAGACCTCGTACTGGTCGATATGGAGACTCGACGAGTCATCGAGGACAGAGACACCTGGACTCGCGTCGGCTGGACTCCATTTGCCGGACGCGAGCTCACCGGCTGGCCAATGTTCACCATCGTCGACGGGAAAATTGTCCACAAGCGCGAGCCCGGTGGCCCACTGCGTGGAACAGCGGTAGCAGCGCCCGGTAGCGCCGGCCGCCCACTCAAATTCGCCTGAATCAGTTTCGTACTCAGGACTCGGAGCCTTCCGAACCAGTGGAATCTTCCGAATCCGCACCGTCAGCAGATTCTTCGGAATCGGCATCGCCGTCGGACCCTTCCTCGACTCCGTCCCCTTCCTCGACTTCCCCTTCATCCTCGTAATACCACGAAGGCATCTCGTGACCTGGAATTGTCAACTCATTCACAGGGCTCACCGTTTCAGTCTCGTGCACCGTCACACCGAGCGCCGAGAAGGCGTAGACGTAGTCTCCCATGAAGATCGAGCGGCGAATGCTGGTCGAGTATGAATACCACCAATTAGTCTCGCCATCCTCGCTATTGTAGAATTCCGAATGGTCGACCTCACCGTGCTCGGAAAGAGTCAGATTTTCTGCATCGACGTTAATCAACTTGAGCATCGAGACATATTCGTAACCACCGTATCGACCATCCTCAGAGTACACATATCGGTAGGTCGACAAAGGCACTGCGAGCAGATTCTCGGGCGCCCAGTAAGTGAATGCCTTGTGCTCGTAGGTCGCCTCCGACCACGACCACGACCAGCCGCAGGAGCGAACATCCTCACAATTCTCATCGGTGTATGCAGGCGTTAGTGGCATGGCAGCAGCAAGAGTCGGATTGGTCGGATCGCTGACATCGAATAGCGAGATCTGAGTCACGGACCAATCCAGCCCTTCCATATCGCCGCCAATTCCGATCGTCAACAAGGTGTCCTCATTCACAGGATGGATGTAAGTCGACACGCCAGGAATCTCCAACTCGCCAAGAATCGTCGGGTCGGTTGGGTCGGACAAATCGATTACCCAAAGCGGGTCGATATTTCGGAAGGTCACCAAGTAACCCTTCTCACCCACAAAGCGAGCGCTCCAGATGCGCTCGCCAGGAGCGATTCCATCCACCTTGCCGACCTCGGCAAGCTCACCATTTCCATCATACTGTAGAACGGTGACAACATTGGTCGCGCCCTCACTCGTCCACCACCAGCGCGCCCACTGGTCCGAGGTCGAAGCAACCCGAATCGATCCCTCGTACTCAGACATCGAGAATTGATCCTGCACAGTTCCATTCACCCGACCGGAACCGAGATACGAAGTCTCGGTCGTCGAAGAGATATCGAAAGCATGGATATTCGTAGCATCCTCGAATCCATCATTGCGCCAGAACCACCACCAATCATTTGCCGGTTCTGCCAGCAACAGAACATCCTGCGAAGCGTAGACATGAGCCCACGACGAAGCGATGTGATCGACATCCAATTCGACCGCATCGCCAAGCATCTGGAAGGTCATAATCGTCGTGAAGCCACGAGAGACGCTATCCAAACTCGCTGCGAATTCCGAGCAATCCTCAGATGTACTCGGGTGGGCGACGATTCCGAACTCGGTTCTGTCGTAGATATGAGGTGCGAAATCGTCGAGAGTCAAATTATCGATAACAGCGATGTTAGCATCGATTGTCTCCCGCAGATGGAACTCCCAAGCCCTTCTGCGGTCATCCTCATTCTCCAACTGCCAGTATTCGCTAGGCAGGTAGACCCAGTAGTGCAGTCCATCGAATTGGGCGTAGTTGTGGGTTACTGAGCGGACCGTCCCATCGACGAGGCGGGCGGTGTGGTAATTGCCCTCGATGTACATCTCGCGCTCGACTTCTGGCATCGTTCGGTCGCTGATATCGACTATCGTGTACTTTACCAGACTCTGTACCCTGTACCAAGTGTAGACGTCCTTCCCCTCGCCCCACTGGACTTCCTCAACTAGCAACTGCCTAAGCGGGTCGTCCTCGTTCAGACTCCAAGCGTTGATCTGCGAGGCGATGACGATTCTGTCGCCGTCTACCATCATCTGAAGCGGCGAGCCTTCGAGGTCGAGTTCCGAAGTGTACTCGACCTCGCCAAACTCTGGAACTCCCATGATGACGAGCTTGTTCCCGTTCAACATGTAGATGTGGTAACCGTCAGTCTTGAGGAAATCCGCCTCGTCGACGCCGGCTTCTTGATTATTGGTTTCAGAGTATTCGCCTTCGCGGCTGTCATCTCGGGCTTGGCCGGTGCCTTGGCCCTGATTTGTAGCGGCGTCGCCATCGGCCGCCATCTCGACTCCATCTTCGGTGAATGCCCCTCCCCACCAGCCGCCCCAACCGACGAAGTGGTAGTAGGATTCCTGGTCGAGTCGGGTCAACATCTCTTCATAGAGTGCGTTCTTCATGTCGTCGAGTAGTGCGTCACATTCGTCGTAACTGTCGAGGAACGGGACACTGCGGGTTCTCTCCGGCAGGTCGATCTTTGGGTAATCTGCCGTGGCGATATCGATGGTGTATTCGAATTCATCCTCGATATCGTCTATAGCTCCAAGGCATCCGGAGGTCAGCATCATGGCCAGTACCAGAAGGGCCGCTCTGCGTTGTGTCATGTGGTGACCGAATGGAATGCTGGATATCAAGCGGTTGGTAAGATGATTTGACGTTAGGGTCGGCAATCAGTCTCTTACGCGTACGAGGGACCGCTTTGCATCCGGCCCGAAATTAGACATCTCACGGGCTCATACCGACTCAGGCGCCGTGTCGAACTGAGGATTCAGATCGTTCAGCCAGGGTGTTGGGGCAGGCTCATCTGTGTCTTCCTCCTCTCGGTTCACGGCGTTCGTCTGTTCAGCCACACCCACCTCCAAGACGGAGGCGAGCCCGCCTGCGCCGACCATGAAGATCAGCGCGGCAAAGTGCATGTCCGCGTTGTGGGTCATCAAAACGAAATCATCTGCATTTGAGACTTAAGCGACTTTCATTCCTGCATCACCAGTGCTTCAGCGAGGAATGTGGTACTGCGAGCCTGTGGTTGTCTCGGTTCCGGAATTCGGTTCGCGAGTGCGGTTCGCGAAAATGGCTAGGCGCTCAACCAGCCGCTTCAACCCGAGCGACCTCGCGGCTGGTCGACAAGACGTCGAGTCCCAAATCCGACAGCCGCCAATTCGGGCGCCTCTTCTCAGTGGCGGCCTCGACCAATTCAGCCGCCCGTAATTCAGCGAGATGATGGCTTAGCAATTGCCTCGAAATCTCCAACTTGGTCCGAATCTCGCTGCCCTGCAATCCTAGGTGTCCGGACTCAGCCAACACCTCAAGAATCGCCAAGCGAGTTCCAGCAATCGGGTTGCGAATCCTACCTAGCTCCTCTTGCGAGAGCGATGAAATTGCATAACGACGCAATTTTCCGTCGCGCCACGAGATAATCTCACCATTACCTTCCAGAGTATGAAGATGGTAGGCGGTCACTCCATTCGCCAGCCCAAGCGCATCACGCAGGGCAGAGAAATGAATCCCGGCATTCGCCTCAAGATAACCAAGCAGGCGACCTCGAGTGAACATATCATCGCGGTTATCCTTCATCCGTGCAAGCATTGGAGCGGCCAGCGCGATTAGCACTGTCACCCGCATCGCTTCAAACAGCACAGATCCAACAGCCAGCGAACCCAGAGCAGCACCGCCACCAGCCAACAAGCCGGTCGGCAAGTCAATCGAATCATCACTCGATTCCTCGGCATCACCCCGACCTTGTCCTTCGCCCTGATCCTCGCCTTGACGATCATCATCCGAGCTGCTATCGGCGGATTCCACCGAACCATCGAAGGCCACTAGATGTTCACTATCTTCCTCAGCAGTAGGGTCTGGAGCCTGATTCAGCATCCACCCACCAGCGAGCAGAGCCATCACCGCAAGCAGGGTGTAGGCACGGACAGCGGATACTCCATCCATGAAGTGACGCAGGTAGGGTTGGCTAAGAGGCGCGTGGTGAGATGATTTGACAATTAGAGCACTGCAGAACGGAGGACATAACGGCTTTCAATAAGGGGAAGCGCCCTCCCGCAGGCGTTGCGATGAGCGAAGCACAGGACGAGCGAGTTGCGCAGGAGGAAGAGCGTGCCAAAGCCATGCTCACCGCAGCTAGATCGGTGGTCCGAACCTGTATGCAAGTTCGCTCGGTCGAGTCGGTTCTGGTAATCACCGACCCACACTCATCTGAAGTCGGAAGGGCTCTCTACGAGGCAGCGTCGAATGTGACCGATCGGGTATTGTTGATGATGATACCACCCAGCCACCGCGGGGGGACTGAGCCTCCTAATGCGGTGGCTGACTTGATGCGTCGCCAAGATGTGGTGCTGATGGCGACGAAGCATTCGCTGACTCATACTCGAGCGCGCGCTACGGCTTCTCGTGAGAACGTGCGCATCGCCTCACTACCGGGAATCGATGCCACGACTTTTGCCAGCGGCGGGATGACAGCTGATTACAACGCACTGCAGAAGGAGATCTCAGGACTCAACCCACTGCTGCGCCGCCGCAGAGAGGTGCATGTTACGAGTGAGGCGGGTACCGACCTGAAATTCACTACCGGTGGTCGGTGGATTCTGGAGGACAATGGAATCTGTAATCGCCCAGGAGCAATTACGAATCTTCCTGCTGGCAAGGTCTTCGTCCTACCAAAGGAGGGGACTGCTCATGGCCGAATAGTCATCGATGGATCTTGGGAAGGAGAGAAACTCGACTCCCCACTCTCGATTCTCCTCGAAGAGGGAGTCGTCACCGATATCAGCGGCGGCGATTTAGCCGAAGACATTCGCCAGCGAATGGTCACAGCCAAGACTGGTTTGCGGCCCTCGAAGGCACCATTGGTCGGCAATTTCGCCGAATTCGGCTTCGGGATGAACCCCCGAGCCAAACTCGTGGGCAATGCGCTTGAAGACCTAGTATTCCGTGGCGGAGCCTACTTTGGATTCGGAAATAATCAGCCCCTAGGAGGCTCGGTCAATGTGCCCTTGCATATGCGCGGAGTCTGTCGCAAAGCGAGCATTGCCCTCGAGGATGTCGACCTACTGGTCGACGGTAAAGTAACCGCGAGGGTGAGGTGAATGCGCGCGGTCCTTTGGTGCAATGGCGAGACTCCCGCCAGAGAACTAGTCACTCCATTATTGGACGATGCCGAACTCTTCGGAGTCGATGGCGGTGCAGCCAAGGCCGCAACCGCCGGTTACGAGGTCGCCGAAGTGCTCGGTGACCTCGATTCGGTCGAGCCCTCAGAATGGGAGAGTCGCTCGACCGTGCTCTCAGACGATTCCTCCTCAGACCTCGCCAAGTCCCTCGGCCTTCTGCAGACGCGGGGCTTCACCGAGGTCGATGTCGTCGGAATAGATGGGGGCTGCCCTGACCACATCCTCGGAACTTGGGCAGCCCTAACCGAGGCTCCGGAGAGCCTCGAAATCCGCCTGCACCACGCAGGCGGAATCACCACCAGATTGCACCCTACTCAGGGTGCATTCGAGTTCCTCATCCCCGAAGGGGATGAATTCTCAGTTTTCGCCCTCGAACCCTGCGAGGCCGTGAGCATCGAGGGCGCGCGTTGGACACTCGATGCCGAGCCACTGTCATTCTCCACGCGCGGCCTACACAACCAATCGCTCGGCCAATCGATCAGCATCAGCGCCGACGGCATCCTCGCAGTTATCGTTCACACATGAGCCGAGGCGAATAGCTCACTCGGCCTCATCAGAACCGTCCGCACTCGTGATCGGCTTCGGATTCAGCGAGAGCAACATAGCAATCGGCCGCGTCCTCGGATCGCTCTCAAGCGCCAGTTTGATGATGACCGCGAGAGGAATCCCCAAAATCAAGCCCATGATGCCCCAAGCCCAGCCCCAGAATGCAACGAGAATCAAAAGCACAATCGGCGACATATCGAGGCGCTGCCCAGCCAATTGCGGCTCGACGAATTGCCCCCAAGCCACCTGATTAGCAAATAGAGCACCCAGAATCAGCCCAGCAGTAAGAGGGTCGTAAAGAATGAATGAAATGATTGCGGGAGGAATAAACGATAGCGGTGCGCCGACGTATGGAACGAAGTCCAACAAGAAGGTAATCGAAGCCCACATGAACCACCCAGGAATCCCCATGTAACTGAGGATGATGGCGACGATTACCGCTTGACCGAAAGCCACGGTTGCCTTGGTAATCACGTAGGTATTGATGCCAGCACCAGCGTTCTTGACGATTCCAGCGAAACGCTCCATCTCCTCGGGATAAGCGGCCTCTAAGCGGCGAGGAAGGGTCTCGGCCTCGACGATGATGAAGATCAGGAAGATGAATACTGTAACCGCACTGCCTGTGAATCCAGCAAGCGTACCGACAAATCCGGTTGCAATCTCATTGATACGCTCAACAGTGACCAACTCGGTGAGCGCACTCGTGTCAAACGAATAACCGTAAATCGTCAGATCCTCGAGCCACTGCAATTTCGCCCGCATCTCGCCCGAAAGTCGATCAGCCTCTGAGCTAAAATCCTGTAAGCTCTGATACAGAATGTCGGCGCCAATCAGAATCGCCATCACGACGCCGGTCATCAGGATTCCATACGCTGCAAGAGGATGCCCATACCTCTCTTCCAACCATTGCGCAGGAGGGCGAATAAGGAAGAACAGAAGGGTTGCGACGACCAAGGGTTGTAGGATTGACTTGAGGTGAATAATCGCGAGAACACAGATCAAAAGCAGAATCGCGATATTGCTCAGCGTGCTCAATTCGACCCCGCGGAATCCCCTCGTCTCGGAAGCGCTCACGGGCTGACGGTTAGGTCTGACCCCATCAACTTCACGCCGGTCAAGAAATGCTCAGACGGCGATAAAGCGCGTCATACTGCTCGGCGTTTCGCTCGTAGGTGAAGCTCTCGAGAACACGCTCACGCCCTGCGCGCCCCCGGGCTGCAAGGCTCTCTTGGTCAGCGAGTAGGGTGAGGATGGCGCTTGACATCGAGTCGGTGTTTGCCATGGTGAATAGGGTGCCAACCGACTCGTCGACCATCTCTGGGAGTGGCCCGTGGTCGACGGTGGCGACGGGAGTGCCCGATGCCATCGCCTCGAGAGGGATGAGCCCTTGGCCTTCGTAGTAGGAGGGGTAGACGACGAGGTCGGCTCGGCGGAATTGGGCTGCGAGCTCGTCGAACGGCATCCCAGATTCTATACGAACCGACCCGCCAATACCGAGTTTCTCGGCCTGTTTCTCGAGTTTTCGGCGGAGGTCACCGCGGCCGACGATGAGAAGTTCGGTGTTCGGCCGCCGCTTTTTGACCTCGGCGAAGGCGCGCAGCAGAGAACCGTACCCCTTGCGCGCGGCGAGCCGACCGACCGCCAGAAGGAGGCGAGTCTCCGTCTCGCGCGGCTCGTCTGAGGGGTGAAACATCTCGGTGTCGACCCCCCAATGGATGACCTCGCAATTCCAATCGGTAGGGGGCGCATAGCGATCCTCGAAATCCGCCTTAGTCGCGTGTGAATTGGCCACGCAGACATCAGAACCGGAAAGCGCCGCCCGCTCATACTTCGCGTAATGTCCCGCCGAGAGAAGGATAGCTAGGTCATTCGGATTCGCCCAAACAGCCGCCTCCTTCTGGGCTGCAGCGGTTCGTAGCCCGTCCCGCTCACCCAACCACGAACCGTGGAGCGAGGATACGACCGGCGCAACATTCTCCCGACAATCGGCGAACTGCGCCGCTGTCCAAGAGATCATTGGGCAGTGAAGATGGACGATGTCAACAGCATCGCTGGCATGGAGCGATTTGAGATCGGCGAGAGCATGCTTGCCGTAGGACTTGGTGAATGCCATCGGCACATACAACCAATCCACCTCACGAACTGTCACCCCATCCTGCGCCGGAGCCTCCCCACCGCCCTTTCGAGTGATTACCGTCACGCGGTGGCCTCGCTCGACCAGAGCAGCGGACAGATGGAATACGGTCGAGCCCATACCACCCCATCGGGGCGGGTATTCAGCCGACAGCATGGCGATGTGCAGACCCATCCCAACCACCCCGCGCTCGCCCAACGCGCATTTCAACCGAATGGGCTTCGCGTCGCCCAGCCCAGCGAATCTCGACGAACGCCCGAACCAGCATCATTCATAGCGAGCCGGCAGGTCGCCCGACTCGATTCAGATGCCTGAAACCCTACCAGTCCACGTAACGGTAGTCATCCCCACTCGCAACGAGGAGGCAGCCATCGTCGATACGATTCGCTCCGTCCCCAACGATGGCTGGTGCCAAACACTGGATTTCCTCATCATCGATGGAAACTCAACCGATCGCACGCGCGAGTTGGCCGAGCAGGAGGGGGCAACGGTGTACCTTGAGCCACGCAAGGGCTACGGACGCGCCTACAAAACCGGATTCGCGATGGCCCCCGGCGAGATCATAATCACCATGGACGCCGACTGCACTTACCCCGGCGAAGAGGTCCCAGCACTGGTTCGAAAGCTCATCGAAGAAGACCTCCAATGGATCACATGCGACCGCCTGCGCCGCGC
>MDTE01044390.1_pt1 | contig 11512 bp, 10 predicted proteins | sample 811231 | NCBI WGS metagenome assembly MDTE01 (sample SAMN05326651, study PRJNA326480) | marine metagenome | isolation source: seawater | place: Indian Ocean: Red Sea | collected 2010
ACACCATTTGTACCAGGTAGAATAATAGTATTTGATTCTACTATCCCACACTCAGCAAGACAACAGTCATTTGCTGGTCCTCTCTATCGATTTACATTAGCTATTAAGTTCAAATGCTAGAAGAGTTTGTTGAATGGTTTGAAGGAAGTTATAACAACTGGAAGCAAGCATCCAGTTGGCCCTCTCACTATGCTCATATACTATTAGATCATGAGAGGATAGAGGGTAATAAGTTCAAGTCATGCCAACGCTACAAGTATAATAATGAGGAGTATAGAGATAAGGAGGTAGAAATTATAGAAAGAGATGAAGAGATCGTGGTACTGAACCCAGTGGTTGATATCCATTTCGTTAAGGATGGTGATAAGTATCTAGGAAGGAATTTTAAATCACCTCTAGTCAATGGTGGATACCTCAGATCTGAGGCAGTTTTGGAGAAGGATAAGTACACTGTGATCGATCGAGGGTACGATGATAAGGGCAATCAAGTGTGGGGAAGTAAGTACGGGCCATTTGTGTTCGATAAAGAGTATAAATAAGTTGAGAACTTAATGTAGAGTACGTGTGGCAACTCGTAAGATATCAGATTTAACTCTACTGACGACAGTATCACCTTCAGATACCCTTCTGTTGCTTGATAATTCTGACCCAGTAGATACCAATAAAAAGAGTGAGGTAGGTTCCATATTCAAGGCTGTGCCTGGTGGAACACAAAACCAACCTGGTCTTTCTTTTGACCAAAAAACTGCGACTGGTTTATATTCAACTGCTCAGGGTGAACTGGGCATTTCTTTAGGTGACTCAAAACTATTAATAGAGAAGCAGTCAACATCATTGTTACTGTCTGCTAGAGATAGTGCTGATTCCAACTTAGACCTGACGTTACAAGCTCTAGGTACTGGTGTTATAAGATTTAACTCTACTATTGCTATTACTGATACGGTATTCACTATACCTAACAGTTCTGATAATTCAAAGATTGCCAAGTTCTCTGCCACACAAATACCAACAGGATCAACTAGGACATATGTTCTTCCTGACCCAGGATCTGATGTTGATACTATAGTTACATTAAACTCTACACAAACTCTCACTAATAAGACACTTACATCTCCGTCATTCACAGGTAGCTTAAATGCTGCTAACATGACACTCAGTGGTGACTTACAAGTAGATAACAATACAACACTTGGTAGTAGCAACATTGATACAGTAACAGTTGCTGCTGTCTCTACGTTTAATGGTAATGCCACATTTAACGGAACACTAACGCTCAATAGTCTTACCACTACGACTGCTGATATACAGTTAAATCAGACCAGTGGTTCAGCGTTATATAAAGGCATAAAGTTTTGGGATACATCACAGAATACCAATGCTGGTAACTGGGCTGCTGACATGTTTGTCTCATCAGACCAAGCATCTAGGTATCTTGATCTTAAATATTATGATACTGATACAACATATACATCCACCAACTATCAGTATGGATTGAGGATAGCATCTATAGGATATACTCTTCCATCTGCTACTGTTAACCTTTCTGGTGGTGCCGTAGACAGTTTTACAATAACTGCTACTGGTTCTAATCTTAGTCAAGCAGTCACAGCCACAATTGTTGGTGATGGTACTGCTGCCACTGTCACTCCTGTGATAGTTAATGGTGCTTTAACAGCAATTACTATTGACTCAGCAGGTCAAGACTATACTACTGCCACTATTACCTTCGCAACTGAAGGTGGTGCTTTACAGTATAGGACGTATGATGTCGCTGGAGAGAGTGAGACTAAGCATGAAGTTATTCATACAGGTAACCTCAGTTTGATTAGTGCTATTGGATCTGTTAACAACCTAGTTACAACTGGTTCTGTTAACTTTGATGATGGTACATTTATACTTGATGATACTAACGATAGAATAGGTATTGATAGAACTCCAACTGCTTACAAGCTTGAAGTGGAAGGAGATATATATTTTACAGGCAGCCAATTTATTGGTGGTGACTCCTCATCCTTTGTTGTTCAGAAGAGATTAGCCGCAACTCCTCTGAAATTCAACAAGTATGATGGTAGCACTGAAATGCAGATTGATTCCAGCGGTTATGTCGGAATCAATAAAGATCCTAGCAAACAACTTGACGTTGCTGGTGACAGTAATGTTGACGGTGATTTTTATGTCACTGAGACCGATTCAGTCAGTCAGACTGGTGGTGCTATATATGCTAAACGTCTCAAGCTGACAGACCTCGAAGGCAACCTTCAAACAATTACTGCTGATTCTATTTCTGCTACAAGCAGGAATAAAGTTTACTTCCACGCATATTCTTAATTCTCATGGCTAATGGTGTACTAGCGAGCTTCCAATCCGCTACAACGAAATATTCTCATCAGTTCGTGGATCAGACCGCTAATCCTAATGGTCTGGTACGTGCTGACTTTCCCATGTATACATGTCCTGGTGCTACCATAGCGAGTGGTTCACTAAGGATAATGAACACATCAGGTGCTGCTGTAACTGTTGATGTTGCTATACAAGACTATACATGTGAAATACAATTCGCTGCCCCAGGTTCACAGTCTCCGACTGTATCTAACTGGTCAGAATTTGGTTTCGTTCCTAATCAGGACGTAACAAGTTCATCTCTTGTGGTTACATCTCATAACGGTACTGCTTTCGTAGTCGGTGAGACTATAACTATAGATTGGTCTAGTTCAGTTGGTCCTACTCAGACAGGTACTGTAGTTTATTGGGATGCTGCTAACTTGAAATTATGGTGGAAGGATCCAGTAGGAGAATGGCCAACAACTGTTGCTTCTAATATGACAGTCACAGGTGCTGGTGGTGGTTCTGCTACTATAAGTGATTGTTATGTTGGCACATGGGGAAGATGTGTTGCTTATGACAGACTAGCAGGACAACTATTAGTACAGAACAATACTTTAGTTAATAATGTCAAGTCTGACAAGTATACATTATTAAATGAGCAGAGAGTATCTGGTATCATTGGTGCTGGTCAGTTATCAGTATCATCTAGAGCATATGCTTGGTTACCATCCTTGAGTACGGTGACCTTATATAATTCAGGTAACGCAGGAGGAGTAGCACAGACTGCTGAATGGAAGGAGACTTCTGGTAATGCTGCTGAGGTTGTGATTTCTGCTGTATCATATTCTAATGATCAAAATAAAATTCTCAAGAATTATTCTATCCCTAACAATTCTGAAGTGAGTTTGACAGGACTGGTACTTGAACAGTGGCAGAACCTCTACGTTAACGCATCTGCTGGTGCTACATTTAATTTTATAGGATTTGAAGAGGCAACTACTATTACATCGGCGTAACTAATGGCACTTACCAGATTAAAGAACGTCTTCACATCGAAGACAGGACGCTGTATCTACGTCAACCCTGATGACTTTGATGCTTCGGATTCATTTGACAACAGGGGTAACAGTCCTAATAGACCATTCAAGTCTATTCAGAGGGCACTGGTAGAGTCAGCTCGATTCTCTTATAGAACTGGTCAGTTCAACGATGCTTTTGAAGCATATACTATAGTATTATCACCTTCAGATTACGTATTAGATAATAGACCTGGAACAAATACATCAGGACAAGCTTACATAGATGATGATATACCCATCCTGAACTCTAGTTCAGACTTAGATTTACAAAACCCAGACGGTACACCCAACCCTGACAACATACTGTATAAGTTTAACAGTGCTGAGGGTGGTATCGTTGTACCTAGAGGTACAAGTATTGTTGGTATGGATCTTAGAAAGACTAAGCTCCGTCCTCTTTATATTCCTGACCCTGCTGCTGGAGCAGTCGAACGTGCTGCTATCTTTAGGGTAACAGGTGGATGCTATTTCTGGCAGTTCTCATTCTTCGATGGTCCTAACACTGGTGTGTATAAGGATCCTGCTCAGCCATCAGCATCATCACCACCTACATTCTCTCACCATAAACTATGTTGTTTCGAGTACTGTGATGGTAGAAATACTCTCAGTTCTGTTAATGATACAACTGGTAATGCTCTAACAATAACTGACTTAGACTTATACTATCAGAAGGTTGCTAAGGCATTTGATGACATCCCTGATACTACTGGTGTAGTATCTGCTGATGAATTCCAGAAGAGAGTAGAAGAAAATAGAATTGTTGGTCCTAACACATCTGGTCCTATTACAATTAGTAGTATTGTAACTGACTACATTAACCAAGGTGTTTACACGACCACTGCTGAAGTTACTACGACAACGCCACATGGATTCTCTAATGGAACTCCTGTCCAGATCGAAGGTGTCTCAGGGACTGTTGCTGATAGATTTAATGGCTCATATTTTATTACCGAAGTACCTACGACAACCACCTTCAGGTACATAATTAAAGATCCTAACTCTGCTGCACCTGCTAACAACCCAACTGCTACAGGTTCAACAGTACGAGTTGAGATTGATAACGTAGACTCTGCTTCACCTTACATCTTTAACTGCTCACTACGTAGTACATGGGGTACTTGTGGTATGCATGCTGATGGTAGCAAATCCACAGGTTTCAAATCTATGGTTGTTGCCCAGTTCACTGGTGTATCACTGCAGAAAGATGACAACGCATTCATCAAATGGGATGGTTCTACTTACATAGCTGGTAACCATACTGATGGTGATAGTATATACAAACCATCGTATAGAAACTTCCATGTTAAGTGTTCCAATGATGCTGTCATTCAAGCTGTATCAGTATTTGCTGTTGGTTTCGCTGACCACTTTGTGGCCCTCAGTGGAGGAGACCAAAGTATCACCAACTCAAACAGTAACTTTGGTAGTACCGCACTAAGAGCAAAAGGATTTAAGACTCTACCATTTACACAGGATAAAGCTGGTAAGGTCACTCATGTCATACCACCTAAGAAACTAGCACGTACATATACTGCTGTTGGTGGTTATACATTTGCTGCTACACTTAATAGTAAGACAGTAACTCCTACACCTACTAACTCATCACATGGATTAGTAGCCAATCAGTTTATTAGGATTACTGCTGTTGACTCAACTGAGTCATATATGATTGAGAGTGTATCAACTAATGGTACATTGACATTAAATAGAGGATTTAGAGGTACAACAGCTCCTAGTACTACAGTATATGGTGGTACTATAGATGAGATTCCAGTTGGATATATCGCACTGGATGTACAAAAGATTCAACATAACTCTAGTAGAACTGTAGGTACTGCTAAACCAGCATGGTCTGGATCAACTACAGTTGCTGCTGGTACATCAGTTCAAAATGCTGGTAAATCGTATTATACTGCTACTGGTGGTACTACTGGTAGTACAGCTCCAACTTGGGACACAGCACCACTTGCCAGGAGTGATGGTGGAGTCACGTGGTCATACATCGGAGATGTAGACACAAGATTATATCTCTATGGATATAATTCTGAGGCAACCAAGCCACCATACAAACTACAGGGTTATAACTTAGGTGCCAGACTCAATGATGTATTATATGTTTCATTGATTGATGGTTCTACACCAGCTATATTCAAGACATCTATCACACCTACTGGTGCTACTACTGTAGCTGATACTCACTTCACTAACATAACCACTGAAGGTTATGTACCAGGTGATCCCAATCACCCACTACAGTTTGATAGTGAACTGAGTACATGGTATGTCAGAATAACTGCTGCTACATCAGCAGACACAAGTACTGGTATACACTATCACTTAGGTAACGAGAGTTTCTACGCTACCTCACTATTCACAGGTGCTTCATACATGAAGCGTATACCTGACAATAGATCTTCACGTGATAGAACATATCGTATGAGATATGTTGTAGACTCATCTGTATTGGCAAGAGATCCAATCAACGGTTATATTCTACAACCACGTAACGTAGCAAGTGGACAGAGCTACGAGAAAGTATACTATATCTACGATATAGAGAAAGTCCAAGAGCTTAAAGCAGGTGCTCAGAATGGTATATACTATCTGACACTATTGAATGGTAAGATTGTACCTACTGATGGTAACCTCAATCAGTTCGCATTCTCTCAGAATATTAATAACCTCTATCCACAGTTAGATAAGGACAACCCAACAGAAGATCCAGCACTTGCTATATCTGTTGCTTCTAATACTGTTGTTGGTTTAGTTACTACAACTGATGGTGCTGGTAATGAAGATCTATCTAGATCCATTACCAAGGAGATAATGGATGATTATATTATGGAGCAGAAGAATAATTATACTAACTATTCTACTGCTGACTCTGCTACTGCTAATTACATCACATTAGAAGCACGTGATGGTGATGCTGAAGAGTTAGACCTAGCTCTAAGAATGATACCACTGAATGCTACTGGTGGTACTGACCTAGAGGTAAGACGACCATCCATCCTAAGATCTGGTAACCACACATTTGAATACGTTGGTTTTGGTCCAGGTAACTACAGTACTGGTCTACCATCTGTACAGAACAGAGTTCTTACAGAGAATGAGGTACTATTAGCACAGTCACAGAAGGAAGAAGGCGGTATCGCATTCTACTCTGGTCTTAACAGTAATGGTGACCTATTCATTGGTAACACTAGAATTAGTTCTGTTACTGGTGAAGAAGAATCACTAGACACTCCAGTACTATCTGTTGTTGGTGAGACTGCTAACTTACGTCCTACTTACGATGAGATCATCGTTAGGGATAAGATAACAATTGAAAGTAATACACTCACAACTCACTTCAAGGGTAAATTCTTAGTTGAGGGTGAGACTACAGTTAATGATAAGATCACTTGTGCTGACATCACAGTTGGTAAGACAGGTGAAGCAAGTAAGAATATTGACGTTGTAGCATCTACTCCTGGTTCAGGATCTGCTAATGATGGTGACTGGAAACTATTAGAACTACCAACTAGAGGACAATACACAGGATGGTACTGGAATGGTAACAACTGGGTTAAGCATGGGTTAACAGATACTGGTAACCTTAATATATCTGGTGGTAGTGGATCTAGTGATGCTGCTGGTGATTTACAATTAAAATCTGGATTAGGTCTAGACATACAGTCTAGTGGTACATTAAATGTTAACTCAGGTGCTACTACACTTGGTGGTACACTATCAGTATCGCAAGATGTTACATTATCAGGTGATATACATGTCAATGGTGGTGATATAACATCAAACCAGACCTCAGCAAGACTATTCAATACTGGTGTTACTGACCTAGACATAGGTGGACAGTCAACCTCAGTATCAATTGGTGCTAGCAGTGGTACTACAACCATTAACAATGAACTAACATTGAATGGTGACTTTACCATTGGTGGTGGTGACCTAACAGTTGGATCAACACAGGTTATATCAGATAATGCTGGTACATGTACACTAAAGGGCATCGATGCTATTGATGCTACTACTGAGTCCACCATTGAGGGTGCATTGGATACTCTCAATAGCTTGACATCTGCGTCATCATTAGGTACAGTAGGTACTATTACAACTGGTACATGGGCTGCTACAATTATTAACAGAGCATATGGTGGTACAGGTATTAACACCTCATCCATATCTAATGGTCAGTTATTAATTGGTTCATCATCAGGATACGCACTATCAACTCTAACTGCTGGTAGTGGTATTGGTATCGCAAACGGTGCTAACTCTATTACTATAACTAATGATGGTGTTAGAACATTTGCTGTATCAGGTAGTTCACAAATATCTGTGAACGCATCAACAGGTGGAGTAACACTAACAATAGGTTCTGATTCTAATGCTTATGGTAAGCGTACAGTATCCACTAGCAATCCTTCTGGTGGAAGTAATGGAGACGTATGGTATAGATACTAATTATGGCATTACCTTATGATAGCAATGTTGCTAATTACCTTAGTGCCGCTCTACACCCACGTGTTAAGAGTGGTGGTACTTGGCGTTGGGCTGACCAATTACATGTTAGACACAGTGGATCTTGGCGTACTGTTAAGCAAGCATACGTTAAATCAGGTGGTACATGGCGTAGGTTCCATGATACTGAGAATGTATTCACATTTTCTGTTAATGTATCAGGTACTAGGACATCAACATTTAATCTTGGCTCATGGTTAACCAGCAGTGGTTATAGTTCACCATCACTAGGCAGAACATATAATAGTGGAGACCGTTTACGTGGTCTTATTACTATTACTGGTAAGGCTGGTGGTAATCCAGGAGTTTACATAGGATCATTCACATCAGGATCAGTAGTATACCTACGTATTAATAATAATTGTAGGATTGCTGGTCGCGGTGGTAATGGTGGTAACGTTGGTAATGGTGCTAACTCAGGTGGTGGTACAGCATTGTACACACGTACTCCTGTCTACATTGAGAACAATGGTCAGATGTGGGGTGGAGGCGGCGGTGGCCGTGGAGGTAACAACGGTCAGTGCGTAGGCACATATTATTATAATTACAACTGTGGCAAGAACTGTTATCGCCAAGGATCAGGTAACAACTATAACCCTGCCTCTGGTGGAGGTGGTGGCGGTGGTGCTGGCATACCTGCTGGTAGTGGTGGTAATCGCGCTAATAATGGTAGCTACAATTCTGGTGGCAACGGTGGCGGTGGTCAGGGTTGCGGGAGTAACTCTGGGGCTAAGGGTGGTAACCCAGGACAAAACGCCAGTGGTGGAAATTCAGGTTCAAACGGAAACTCTGGATACTACATAGATGGTAGCGGCTATGTTTATTCTTGGATAGCAACAGGAGACCGACGAGGTAGATCAGGCTAATGGCACAATCAGAAATTACTCAAGAACCACAATTCAAAGTATATGGTGCGGACTCCGTGAAGTTCACCATTACTAATGTGGATTCTGAACTCAAGCAAATTACAGTTAGTGTTAACTGTAGTGAGCTCAAGACTCAACCAGAGGATCTAAACATAGATGCTTGGAACCTCAATAAGGATGAGCCTGTACGTATGCAGATAGCAAATCTAGTATTTGATGCTGTAAGACTACAGAAGAACCTTGAAGATGATTCATCATCTCAGTTATCATCATGTAACACAATAAGAAATCAAGAGCAGACAGTCACAGCGACTGAGTTAGAGACTCACCTGACTGAGATGCACAAACTATCAGCAAATCATTTTGATCCACTGTTAACACAGACACAGATCACAACTATATTCCATGAGGATGACTTTGACTTCCAATTTGAAAACCTTATGAAAGAACTGAATAGCTGATGTATGATATTACAACTAACAAATCATATGATATAGCATCATATGGATTCGGGAAGAAGATAGAGCAGCATGGATTTGAGATCCTTAGCTGTGTATCTGCTCGTGAAGGTAAGAAGATATTTGGTAATGATCCTGATATTGTTGAAGTCAAGCCACCATTTATAAGTGAAGGTGTTGATCTACTAGATGACTGGGTAGCAAAGAACCCAAGTGGTAAGGTGGCAGCTGCTGAGTCATTGATCAGAGAATATGGATTACATAACGCTACTGTACATCACAGATCTATACTATTCACATCTCAATGGAAGTCTGATGCTCTGACTATGCCCAATCATAGTCTGTTGTATCATAAGGGAGCATACTCACAGTTTAAATTACCAGGCATTGTTAGACTCACATCTGTAGAGAAGGATGGATCTAGTGTATGTGCTGGACCTAAGGATGGTAAGAACTTTAATAGAATAGTATATAAGTTTTCCACAAGCGGTCGTTTCAAACCTGAAACTGATGGCTCTATTATTATACCAAGTGAGGACTGTTATATTCAGGGTACACTATTGAAACAGCACATGGCATTCAAGTGTACTGTTAATGAATGGCAGTCATTTAATGTGAACAAGGAGACATATCTCATTGAGTTCACAACCAATGATGTAGATGCTACAACGGTTTCTAGACAATGGATGCAACAGTTTGAGGATGGATTAATTGAATTTGTATCACGGCCATGACACTATCTAAGGATTATAGATTACGTCTTACCACTATAGCATGTAAGGTAAAACTGAAAAGAGAAGTATCGTACGAAGATATGGTATGGGCTACTAAGCTCGTACAGAATAATAAACATGCTTCAGGTATCTGGGAGCGAATGACTTGACTACATGTGAAAAAGTGGTTCAAGACTTTGGCAATGAGTTAACCACACTATATTATCAAAACTGTAAAAAAGGATTTAAGTTCATCGGTGATGACCCTGAGAACAAGGTAATTAAGATACCTCAGGACATCATCGATATTATGCTGTCAACATATAATTTGACAGGGCTGGAGGATGACATGCCAGCAACAGAGTATCTTAAACGATTCTATCTACACAACAGGTGTTTACTATTCACTGAGGGTATATGGATGAGTGAGACTGCTGGTGTACCACATGCTCTAGTGTATAAGCCTGGTACATATCTTAATTTTAAGATGGCAGGTATGACCAGACTCACAGCACTGACTGATGGTGCTAGTTGTATGTGTACTGGACCTGATCCAGGTAGTGATGAACTGGGATATTATAAGAGATTGATACATCCTGTAGAGACAGAGGTTGACTTCATACCATCATGTGATACAATAGATGTAGTTGTACCGACGCAGGAAATGTGGTATAATGGTAAACAGGTTAATGCTGGTACACCGTATCGCATTACTAAACCAGGTAAGATCAAGCTGATCAAGCCTGGTTATATTGTTGAGTTCTGGTTATCAGATGTAAACTTGGAGGAGTCAGTGATTGATTACTGTAAGATGTGGGTGAACAAAGACATCATATTTAAAGAGCGTCATGCTAGAGTATGAAGACGGTTGGACCCCTGACTGGCAACGGTTCAAAGGACTACACTGGTCAAAGTACAAGCATCTTGAACGTGAACAGTTTGAAGAGCTAATAGATCTAATGATGGAGGCACACCCTGACCATCCACTAACTGAGTGGTTATGTCGTGGGTTCTGTCTTAATGATGGTGATGCCACACTACATTGTGGATCATTAGAAGGACATAAGATATTACAATGGCATCTTAATACATTTGATCAGGAGGATAATGATTTCTATGATGAATGGTTCGGTGAAGAAGAGGAGGATGATGTAGAGTGGGATGACTGATACTATATTATTTGGTGACTGTCGTCAGACACTCAAACAATTTAATGTGAAAGCACGCATGTGTGTCACATCTCCACCTTACTATGGTCTACGTGACTATGGTGGTGAGGACCAACAGATAGGTCAGGAGGAGACACCAGAAGAATTCATTGACAATCTAGTAGAAGTATTCAGGAGTGTACGTGATGTGCTTACAGATGATGGAACTCTTTGGCTTAATATTGGCGATAGTTATTACAACTACAGACCAGGCAGAGGACAAGCTCTTACAAGACAAAGTGTCGCAAATAATGACCAAGACTTACCAACTGTGTGTCCTCGTAGAGGAAATAGACTCGAAGGACTCAAAGAAAAAGATTTAATTGGTATCCCTTGGATGCT
>MDTE01167644.1_pt1 | contig 11511 bp, 9 predicted proteins | sample 811231 | NCBI WGS metagenome assembly MDTE01 (sample SAMN05326651, study PRJNA326480) | marine metagenome | isolation source: seawater | place: Indian Ocean: Red Sea | collected 2010
CATGCTGACATGGCCTTTGGCCTTGACGTTGTAGCGGCACCATGCCAGCGTTCCGTCGGGTTGAATCACAAAGGTTGAGCGGGCGCTTCCCATGTACTCGCGACCGTAGTTCATCTTCAGGCGCCACGTCCCAAAGGCGTTGTGAAGGGCGAGGTCTTCGTCCACCAGCAGCGGGAAGTTCAATTCTTGCTTTTCAACAAAGCGCTGGTGGGATTTGGCAGAGTCCTTTGAAACACCGAGGACCACGTAATCTTCGCCGTTCAGGCGCCCCATGTTGTCTCGGAAATCACAGGCCTGTGTCGTGCACCCTGGGGTGGAGTCCTTGGGGTAGAAGTAGAGGATCACCGTCTTTCCCTCATCGAGGTAGGTTTGCAGGGTGTGTTCTTTTCCGTGTTCGTCCACGGCGGAAAAGCCGGGGGCGACATCGCCAGCGCTGAGTTCAACCGTTTCGGTCATGGTACACAACTCCATGGACGGCCACTTTAGCAGTTGCTTTGTTTTTTGATACAAAAACCAACCATATTTCGACAGAAGAGGGGTTCTATGGCCCGAATATGCGATATGGGTAAAAAGTCAGTCATTCCGGGTGATTCATGGGTAAGGAACCGATTCTTTGAATAACTGCCAGTACCAGTAGGGACTTATGGTCGGCGGACGTATGTCAAGACGTGCGCGTCGACACTTCAAGAAAATCCAGCGTGCCAACACCAAATACACGCTTCAGGAAATCGCCAGCAGCATCCAAACTGACCTCGACAAGCGACTGTTGAGCTACGATGAAGCCCTGATGCTCGGCAACATGATTCAAAACCGGGCCGATCAGGTTCCCGGGGACGCTATCGTTTACGCCATTTCCGACCGTGACGCTTACCGACGAACCTTGGAACTCTACCTCCGGGACGCCCTCCTCACTCGAACCGAACAGCTTCTTCTCTGGGAAGAACGCCGCCGCCTCGGCATCTCCGATAACGAACACGATGCTCTGCTTCAGCAACTGCTCGCCCAGTGGAAGCGACAGGGTAAATCCGTCACCATCGATCGCTTCAGCGAACCCAAGCGTGGAGGTGCCGACCCTGTCTAAGCCCACGGTTCCGCTGGCGCTGGTGGCGGTCATGCTCCTCGCCACCCTCACGCCACTCGCCGTGGCTGACAACGGCCGCTCAAACCCCGACTTTGTGGTGTCGTCCTTCACGCTTGACGATGCGGGTTCAATGTACCTCGGCGGTGGCATTGAAGTCGAGGACGCCACTCATGTCGTCCGAGTCCAGGTCCAAAACATCGGTTTGGGCGCAGGCCAAGCATCGCTCACGCTGCTGCTCCAAGGCACCGCGACCTCAGGCGACGTGGTGTTGGACAGCACCGACCTTGGTGTCATTGCAGCCGGGGCCTCGAGCGCCGTTTCCGTCTTTTCGTGGTCGGCTACCCTCGGCGCCAATCAGATTTTGAAAGCCCGCGTTTCAATTGGCGGCGACATTGACCCCTCCAACAACGAAGACCAGATGATCGTCAACGTCAGTCGCTACCAAAACAGCAGCGTTCCCGTGGTGGACATCCCTCAGCCAACCAGCGGCGCCAGCAGCGTGGTGTGGTCCCAAACCGTCCACGACTTCAACGTCAGCGTTCGCAACGACGGTGTCAAGAACCAATCGGCGCAATTCTTCCTCAATTTCACCGAAGTCGGCAACCCCAGCAACACGTTCTCCAGACCCTCAAACATCGTGCCGGTGGTTCGCCCCGGTTCGCTCCACACGGTGGGGCCGAGCCTCTACCCCGTGTTCATGCAGTTCGATGCCACGTCCTTGACGGGGCAATGGGACGTCGTTGGTGAGATGCACGTTTCGGGCATGAACTGGGAGAAATCCATTCAATTCCTGAATCAGCGGGTGGTGTTTTCCAACTATGACTTTGACATCATCGCAGCCCACGACCGCAGCGTAGAGCCCGGACAAACCGCCGTGCTCACCTACGCCATTGAAAACACAGGGGTGAGCGTGGATGACTATCTGGTCAACGTGTCGGGCGTCAAATGGTGGGTGACGGGCATCACCCCCACGCCCTCCACGCCAACCGTGCCCGCCGGCAACACCACGTACGTGTTCATTGACGTCACGGTGCCGGCCACGGCCCTGCGTACCCATTCCGAAGTCGTCACTCTTCGCATCACCTCCAACGGGGGTTCCTTCGCCAAGAGCGTCTCGACGGTTGTGGTGGCCAGTGAGTCCTACGATGGGACGGTGGAGATGGACAGCGACACCAAATCGCTCACGCCCGGCAACCCCACGCCCCTGCAGGTCAAGGTCCGCAACGATGGCAATGCCCCCACGTCTTTTTCGCTGAACGCCGGCATTTCCACCAACCCCATCAACTGGGACCTCTCCTTCTCCTCGGCCACCACGGGTACGCTTCAGCCCGGTGAAGCCGTCAACGTCACCTTAACCGTGACGCCGCCGGTGATTCAGAACCCGCTCGTGGACGCTGAATACAACGGTGCGGGCGACACGATGTCCGTGTGGGCCCAAGCCGTGTCCGTGAACGGGGGCGTACCTCAAGTCAACGCCACGCCCGTCCGCATCCTGCCGGTGATCGTGGTTGACCCCGGTCTGCCCACGCAATCCATCGACATGACGGTGCAACAGGTGCTCCAAGCGCAACAGGGCAGCGGCCTGGACGAAGTCCTCCAGCTGGACGTTGAGGTGCGCCACAACCTCATCACCGAATTGGACGAGACGGTGGACGCCACCTTGGCCCTCGGCACGCCCGTGTTCACCTCGGATTCGTCGGGCGGTTTCTCGGAGGCCGCTCGCTGGGCGGTTGGCCTCCCCACCACCTCCCTTCCTGGCATGTCCCTCGGCGAAACACGTCAAGCGACCTTGACAATCCAAGGGCCGGCGGACGACTTTTCGGTGGCCGGTTCGCTGTCCATTCCCATTACGGCCACGCCCACCTTGGGGGCCGCTCACAGCAGCGCCAACGTGATTCCCACGTCCATTTCGCAAACCCTGACCATCAACATCCCGCCGGTGTTGGGCGTGGAGGGTCACAACGGCACGACGCTTGACGCCATGGTCGGTGAGGAGACCACGTTCGACATCGACCTTGCCAACACCGGGAACAACATGACGTCCTACCGCTTGGTGCTGAACAACCAAATCCCCGACGGCTGGGAGGTCTCTTTCAGCCCCAGCAGCATCATGCCCTCCACCACCGTGACGGATGTACCGGCGGACGTGGCGGACTACCCCTCCAATGCAACGACCCATGTCGCCACCTTCCCGCTCATCCTCACCACCGACCCCGAAGCGCCGGCCAACAGCATTGAGGTCATCGGTGTCGACGTTTATGAGATGTCATCGGGCGTCTACATCAACTCCTTTGATGTCCCGGTACGCGTCGGCGAGAAGGTCAACGCCTCGCTCTCCCCCAGCAGCCAAACCGTGAACATGTCCATCGGCGAGACCATCACCACGAGTGTCATCATCAGCAACGACGGCAACACGCCGGCGACCTTTGGCGTCTACCTTGACACCTCAAACGCTGGTGAGATTGAGTTCGTGCTCGAAACGCCAACGGTCGTGCAAATCGGTGCGGGCTACGAGTCAACCGTGCGCGTTCGACTGTCCCCCACCACCGATGCACTGGCCGCCGCTAACTACTTCGCAACGGTATGGGTGTCCAACGTCGACTCCGGCCTGAACCTCTCGGCGAACATTCTCGGAAACATCAGCGAACAGCACGGCTTGGTGGTTGACACTCTCACAGAAATCGGTGTCATCCCGGGCGAGACCCAAACCGTTGATTTCTCCATCATCAACAACGGTAACCTGATCGAGGACATCATCGTTGAGACCACGGTGGCCGGCGATTGGACCGTGACGCCCGCCGTGCTACCGTTGCAGCTGAACGTCGGTGCCGCACACACGGGAACGTTTGACGTGGAGGTCCCGGCCCTTTCGGACGATGACAGCATGGTCAACGGGGCTGTGTATCCTGTCACCCTCCGAATCCTCAACGCCACCACGCAGGAAGAGCTGAAGGTTCATTCCTTCCGATTCATGGTCGCACCGTTGTTTATGGTCGAGGTTGAAAACTGGCCATCGACCATGGAATACCATCGCGGTATCGACAGAACGTGGGACGTGGAATTCACCAACACCGGGAACAAAGACGTGCAGGTGAACCTCACCTACACCCTTTTGGAGGGAGGTTTGACGCAACCGAGTTTGGACTGGGCCGTGTCCTCAACCGCTCCCAGCACCTTGTTTTTGCCCCGTGGTCAATCCGTGCCGTTTTCCTTCAGCATCACCAACGTCGCCCCACAACCGCCGCTCACCCTGGCCGCCAACTTCATTCTCACACTCGACCCGGTTGACGCAGCGGTGCAGGGAAGCGCCGAGTACTACACCGACCTGCGGATGGACCGTTTCTTTGAGTACGGCGATACCTATGTCACGCCGCTGCGCGATAACAGCCCCCAGCCCTTTGAAATCGAATATTCTCACATCCCAAGCGGTCCGGAAACCGCTGTTGCCTACGAGCTTGAACTCTGCAGGGCTGAGCGCCTCGAGGACCCAAAGGACCACGACGCCAACGCCTCTGAGAGTGATTTTGAATGGACGTTTGCCATTCGCACTGAAGACACCGACTACCCGCTGAACATGTCGGCGTTTTGCGGACCGACCTCGCTGGGTCCTGAATCACGCATCACGTTGCCCAGTCGACAGGCATGGTTCACCACCGATCCCATCGTGCTGGTGGTGGACACCCCCAACCCTCCGCACATGCTGCCCGGCGACGGATGGGACCTGACCTTCCGCCTCTATCACCCCGATGAGCACAACGGCTACACCGTGTACGACGAAGACGTCTTCACCTATCGGCTGGCGGTGTTTGCAGACCCGGCCATCATCGCTCAGGGTCCCGTTGACCCTGAGGCGTTCTTTGAGGGTCAAACAACCCAGTACGAGGTGACCGTTCGCAACATAGGGACTGCTCTTGCCTATAACGTCGATGCCTCGCTGGATTGCAACGGCGATGTTGACATCCTGAGCGAGCCGAATCTGGTCAGCCAGATGAACGCCACCGACGCCCACACGTACACGTGGGACGTCCGTCCAGTCGTGATCGACTGGTGGGAGACGGAGCGAACCGTTCAGTGCGACGCCACCTTGTCGTTCGGGTACGTCGGCGACGGCAACGTCGAAAGCAACGACCGTTCGCAGGGGGTTGATCTCGGCGAGGAGACGGTTCGGTCTTGGTCGCCCGACTTGTCCGTCGCTTTCGTGGCGTGTGTGGTGGCTGCCCTTCTCTCCCTCGTCTTTGTTCGGCTGGCCAGCCAGTCCGAAAAGTGGCAGCTCGCCGGTGTTTACGCCGGCGTCGTTGCGTTTGGGTTTGCGTTCCACCTGTTCAACATGACCTACTACGGCCCCGCCGTCTTGGTGCTGTGCGCCCTGTGGATTTGGCGGATGACATGGAAGAGCAGCGACGAGTTCAGGCTGATTCACGAGGATTATCAGCGTGCTCGAAAAGGGACCTCAACGGTGTATTCCGACCACTTCGAGGCCCTGAAAGACAGCCGACGTCAACTGACCATCATCCTGTCCATCCCGGTCCTGGGCATGCTGGCCATCGTCCTTGGCTTGCCACCTCAACTCTCCACCGGCAGCGACAACTTGGTCGTCATGGCGGCGTATTTCTTCATCATCATGCTCGGTGTTTGGTTCCTCCTGAAGCGTTCCGACAAGATGTACGGCAACCTGTACGGAAGGATGACCGACGCCGAAATCAAGTCCATTCGCATTGAACGGGACCTGAGCGACCCTGCCCGTCTGCTCAACGACTTGGCCGATGACGGACTTGATTTCTCCGCCATTCTGGGCGAACGTGCCCCTGCTCCTGCGGCGGCTGCCTCCGCAGGTGAAACCGAGAAACCTGCCGCCAGCGATCTTGAACTTGACACGGACACGGAGGTGGAAAGCGATGACTGACGACGACGCAACGGCCGACCTGCTGGCCGAAGACCGCGCCGATCGAGAACAGGGCATTCGCGAGGCTTCGCAAACCCTTGAGCGCATCGCTCGTCAAGCCGCCAAGCGTGAGAACCCCTCGCTTGCCGAGTCCGAAATGGACCTCGGCGAAGTGAAGGTCCATCTCAGTCTCCACCAACTCAGCAGGGCGAAGAAATCGCTCCGACGTGCGGAACGAACCCTCGAAGAACTGGAGGAAGACGTGCTTCACCTTCGACGAAGCATCGCCATGCTTCACCGGCTGTTGGTGCACAAGCACATCTCGCTTGAAGAAGCTGAGCGCATTCTCTACAAACTCCGCGAGGCGACCGCCGCCGCCGAGGTCGGCGACATTCGAACGGCAACCGAGGAGGTTGAAGACCTGCTCGAAGACATGATCGGCGGGAACACCTCAACACTGAACCCCTTCTTGTTCCGCCACTTCTGGATGGGTGTGGACACGCGCTGGCCGGCAGGCGGCGAATCCGGTGTTCTGCTTGTCCGCGTCATCAACGACGGCCCCATTCCAATGCCGATGCTTCGTCTGAAGCCGCCCGTCCCCGAGGGCTGGACCGCGAACCCTCCCAACGTCGACCTGCCCATCATCGCCCCGGGCGGCAACATCCCGCTCCGCTTTGACATTCAACCCGACTACCGTCTTTCATCCGAAGACATCCCGCTGACTCGCAAATTGTCGGTGGCCACGGCCTATGAGATGCGCTCGGGCGAAATCACGGTCACCATGCGCGTTCAGAACCGCTCCATGGAACCGCTCTCCGAAGTGTTGCTCACGCCTTGGATTCCTCCAGGCTTCTCTGCCGAAGAGGTCCCGTTCATCCGCAATCTTGCTCCCGACGAAGTGGCTGTGCTCCGCATGCCGCTTCGCATCAACCTCGGTCAAGGAGGTGCTCTTTGACCGCATCCTGTTCCACCCGCAGAGGCGGGGGAAAAAGAAAAATGGTGAAAAACATGAAACATGAAACGAAGAACGAACAACGCGACAACGTCGCTGCGATCGGTATTGGTGCAATGATCGTCTTCATTGCACTGATCCTGGTTGCTGCGGTGGCAGCTGCGGTCATCATCCAGACGGCCGAGAAGTTGCAGCAGAACGCACAGACCACGGGTGAGGACACGACCGACATGATGGCATCGAAGATTACCGTCAAGTCGGTGGTCATCGTCAACACGAATGACCTGTACGTGACCTTTGAGCTGGCTCCCGGCTCGGACCCGGTCACGGCCACGACCATTCAGTGGTTGATCACTTGTGATTTGGGTGGCAACGGTGCAACGGACACCGGGGACTTTGCCGCTGTCGGTACGACCAGCGCAGCCCAGGACCTCACCGGTACGGTGCAGGCCACCATCAACCCAGGTGAGACCTACACGGTGCAGCTCAACCCTGCCACGTGCGTCCCAACCGCCAACGATCAGCACACGCTCAACGTCCAGTCCGGAACCGGAGGCTTCACCTACGAAGTTCTGAACTACGGCGGTGGCGTTGCAAACGGCGAGGTGGTTATTTGAAGACCAACACGCACACCGAGCCCATGAAGGACGACAAGATTGCAGCCATCGGTATTGGCGCCATGATCGTGTTCATCGCACTGATTTTGGTCGCTGCCGTTGCTGCAGCCGTCATCATTCAAACCGCTGAGAAACTCCAACAGAACGCACAAACCGCAGGTGATGACACCGCGGACGAGATGAGCGGGAAGATCATGATCAACACCGCTTATGTCGGCACGGGCAGTGCCACTGCGGTCACGGACGAGTACCACCTCGTCGTGCGTCTCGCACCCGGCAGTGACCCCACGCCGGCCACCGGCATCTCTTTCCAGGTCTTCTGTGCCAACGGCATCGTTGAGGGCACTCTTGCCAACGGCGACGTTCACGTCATGGAAACCGAGACCGACATCGCTGGCAACCTCCAAGTTGGGGTCGGCTACATCGTCTACATCGACGCTGACGACGCTGCGACGGACTGCGGTCCAGACGCAGTCACCACGGCTCAGTTGTACCTGCACGTTCTGAACGGTGGTACGACCTACGAGACGCTGACCGTTGACGACACCTCTGCTGGCGCCCTTGTGGTTTGATCACTTCTGAGAGTCATCCCTGACTCTCAGAAGGAGGTTATCACATGGCATGGCCATTCAGTGGAAACTCGGGTGGAAACAAAAGCGCAGACCAGAACTTGAGCGAAGAGCGCCTGAAAATTTTGGCCAACGTGGCCATTGAACAGGTGCCGTTCCCCGAACAGGGGATGCTCACCGAAGAGGATGCGTGGACCATTTCCCCCGGTCCAACACGGGCTCGGATCAACAGCCAACAGAGCGTCCCCAACGTGGCGGCCACGCTTGCGCCGGCACCCACACCGGTGCCCTCAGCCCCCGCTACGGTGGACACGTCAGGTCTTGAGCGTCTCATCAGCAGTCGTCTCGACATGGTTGAGGACGTTCTGCGCATGGTGGAACACCGACTCGAAGAAGGCGTGCCCGCTCAGGCGGAAACTGGCGCGGACGTCGAGGACCACGACGATGAGTCCCTCGACGATGACGTCGTGACCGGCGATCGCATCATCACCGCCAGCGGTGAAGTGGTGGAAGTCGGTGGTACGTCTCGTATGATGGAAGACGACCAGGGCCAACTGGTTGAGCTGTACGAAGCGCAAGCCTTGGCGGCCAATCCGTTCCTCGTCGCTCCACGTTCAAGCGGGTCCGGCAACCAAACCAGTACAGGTGCACCCACGGTCGCAGCCTTGCTCCTCGACCACATGTCCGGCATGGCCGCCGTGAGTTTCACGCAAAAGGCCATGGAATCCGGTATGTTGACGCAAGAGGAAGGCGACGCCGTTCTCGCCATCGTTCAGTTGGCAGAACCCGGCGACCCGGAAACGGCGCTTGAGGACCACTTGCCGCATCGAGAACTGTTGGTGTTCTCGGCGTTGGTCTCGTCCTGGCGACAGCTCCACATGCTTCGAGGTGAAGAGTGACATGGGTGCTTCGGTTGGTGTAGGCGGGCTCATCATCGGCATTTCGATGCTGATGGTGTTCTCCATGGCCCATCAGGCCATTTCGCTGCAAATCGAATCCGGTGTTGACCGGATTGAGGATGCAGACGAACCCACACCGACCTTCACCATCGACGATGCGGTGATGTTCACCGGCGCCATCGTCGATGTCACCGTTGCCAGCGGCGGTGCAGGCTACAGCAGCGGAGGCACGATTGAGGCTTCCAGCGGAACCGGCGGATTTTCAGCAACCTACACGATTGATGGCTCGGGAGCCATTGTCTCCGTGGTGGTCACCAGCCACGGAAACTATTCCTCGCTTCCGACGTTGGTCGTCAACGGTGGCGGAACGCCGACCTCTGCAGCCAGCCTGACCCCCGTTCGAGGCAACGTCCTCTACGCGAACGTGACCAACACGGGCGCAACCACCATCCCTCACGAGGATGTTTGGATGTTCCTTGACGGTCAGAATGCAACACCGTTTTCGAGTGTGTACAATCCACCGCTGACCAACTTGTGGTTTTCCGGTGAGACGCTGTTTCTGAACTGGTACGACACCGGTCACCCGGGCGATGAACGAATGACGCTCACGGTGGGTACGACCACCGTTGGACACAGGTTGTGGTGATGGCATGGCGGACGGAGGTGCTTCTTCGATGATCATGCTGATCACGGCTCTTTTGATATCAGGCGGCGCAGGTGCCGTCCTGGTTTCCGAATGGAGCGATGCGGTTCGCTTGGTGCAAGTCAACGAACGAGCGACATCGGACGCCGACCACGTGAGTGTCGCCTTGGCCGGTGACCCTGCCATGGTGGCGCACAACACGACGGCCGACACCATCACGTTGTACTTCCTGAACACGGGCAAATACAACTTGGACACCACCAACTACCAGGTGCTCATCAACGGTGATACACCCACCTCTACATCGGAAAGCGTGCTCCCGAGTGGAACGGACTGGAACAGCGGGGACCTCCTCGAGGTGGTGTTGACCAATGCATCCTGGTCGTTTTCCGACGGCGAGGACGTTTCGGTGTACTTTGTTGGTGTATCCGAAAGCGTAAGCGGACACACCCACTCAGCGACCGTCAGTGCGGAGGTGAGATTGAATGCTTTCGCCTGATGAGAACCCCTTCATGACGGCTCACAAACCCGTTGAGGACGGTTTCCCCTTTGAGGTGGAAACCGACTCACTGGCGGATTCCATGGGGCTTCGGTTGCCAAATCGGTCGCTCTATTTGCTTCAAGGCAAGGTTGGTGCAGGAAAGTCGCTCATTGCCCAGCGTCTCATCCACGGCATGGTGGACAACGGTGTCAAGGTGCTCGTCATCACCACCGAATTGACCACGCGTGGCTGGATCGAGCAGATGGAAAGCATCGGCTACGGCATGACCAACGCCATCAGCGAGGGTCGCGTCATGGTGCTGAGTCGATACGGTACCGTGGCGGATGCCCGGCAGGACGTCACCCTCCAGGAGGTGCTCAGCAGCCCGGCCATTCCGGCCGCTGACGTCATCGTCCTCGATTCAGCCAGTTCATTGATGCCGGAGGGCGGGACCAAAGCCGACCACCACACCCTGATTCAGCAACTGAGGAAAATCGCTTCGGACGGCCGCTCCTTCATGCTGTGCGCTGATCCCGAGGAGATGGATCACACCCTGCTTCACACCCTGCGGGCTTCGGCCGAGGTCGTGCTCGACCTTGACAACGCCATGATTGGCGGTGAAATCAAGCGGAACATCATCATCACCCGGTTCCTGCGGGCCGCAGGACCGATTCAAACGTCCATCGGTTGGCGCGTGGAGCCCGGCATGGGCTTCATCGTTGACATCACGGCGGTGAGCTGAGGGAGGGGATATCATGGCAGACGAACCCCGATTTGCAAAGGGCGACCTCAACGGCGTCATGGCAGCCTACCCGCACGTTGCGGAGTGGGTTCGGGATTTCGAGATGCGTTATGGCTCTCGCCCCATCTACTACGGCCCGCTGGACCGAGACGCCAAAAAGCAACGACCGCTCAACCTCATCTACGTCACACGAGAGCCCATTTTTGTCCACATTTACGAGCCACCTGCCGACGATGACGGTGGCGGGACCATCCTGTGGTTCGGTCTTGAGCCCCAGCTGACGGAGGAAGAGGAGAACATCCGGCGTGAACTCGTTGAAACCTTGCTCCAAGAGGCCCCAACAGCCCCCTCATTCACGACGGACAACGAATTTGAGAACATCCTTCAGCAGATGATTGAGCGCTACACCATCCTTGACAGCGAAGCACGAAACCTCGTGCGTCGCCAGGGGCGTATGTGGGAACTCGTCGGTATGGAGGACAAACGACTCACGGTGACTCAAGCCCAACGGGACCGGCTCACCTATGTGGTGATTCGGGACTTGATTCGAAACGGACCGCTTGAACCGCTGCTGTCCGACGAGATGCTGGAAGACATTCACTCGGTCGGCCTGAAGCACATTCACATGGACCACAAGGTGTTTGG
>MDTE01087188.1_pt1 | contig 11510 bp, 12 predicted proteins | sample 811231 | NCBI WGS metagenome assembly MDTE01 (sample SAMN05326651, study PRJNA326480) | marine metagenome | isolation source: seawater | place: Indian Ocean: Red Sea | collected 2010
GGGGAGAACGGCTGATGAAAAGAGTATATACCTCGCAAGATATCGCGTTGGTGCACTACCTCAAGGGTGCGCTGGAGGAACAAAGCATAGCGTGTCTGGTCAAAAACGCCGACCCGGCCCAGGTGAGTCTCATGGAAAGGACTCCCATCGTGGATTGGCCGGAGCTGTGGGTGGTCGACGACCGTCGCGCCGATGCGGCCAGAGAGCTGATTGCGGCAGCGGCGGCCCCCGCTCGACCAGAAGCCGCCGGCTGGATATGCCCGCAGTGCAGTGAACCGATCGAGGTGCCCTTCACCCAGTGCTGGAACTGCGGCCAAATGCAGCCCGCAGAACAATGAGATCGCCCATGGAAATGCCGACTGCGACACTCGAGGGCAAGGTCGCCCTGATAACCGGGGCCGGCCGCGGCATTGGCCGCGCCATTGCGCTTGGATTCGCCCGGGCGGGGGCCACTATCTGCTGTGCCGCGCGCACCCGAAGCGAGATAGAAGATACCGCCGCCCGGATCGCGGCGGCGGGGGGAGAAGCATTCGCCACGGTGGCCGATGTAAGCGTGCGGAAATCCGTGCGGCAGTTGTTTGCGACTAGCGCAGCGGCGGCCGGCGGCATCGATATCGTGGTCGCCAATGCCGGCGTCAATCTGGACCACGGCAAAGTCGAAGACAGCGACCCGGAGGCCTGGCTGGCCACCCTGAACACCAATCTGACCGGGGTCTACCACTGCGCCCAGGCCGCCATACCCTACCTGCGGGAGCGCGGCGGCGGCAAGATCATCACCATCGGTTCTGGCATGGGTCACAAAGGGACGCCCGGCAGTTCGGCCTACTGCTGCTCCAAAGCCGGGTTGTGGATGCTCACTCGCGTTCTGGCCCAGGAACTCTGGGAGTACAATATCAGTGTCAACGAACTCATCCCGGGACCTGTGGTAACCGATATGTCGGACCGGGATCGCGGCGCCGGTTCGGTTTTTCAGATCGATAGCGAGTGGAAAAAAACGCCCGAAGAAGTCGTTCCGCTAGCGCTCTTTCTGGCGACCCAGCCCGCTGTTGGACCGACGGCCCAGAGTTTCAGTCTGATGCGCAGGGATAGTTAAGCCCCTTTCACGCAGAGGAAAATCGATGTCTCCGACCAGTGGCCGCTTCCCTGTTCCACCGGTGGACGATCGTCCACTGTACGATCTGCGCCAGAGTAAAACGCTTGCTTCGGTATTGACTCTAGCCCAGGAGATAGGTCTCTTCGAATACCTTGCCGAACGGCCTGCGACGCGGCGGGAACTAGCGCGGCACTACCAGGTCATTCCCCGTGCGGCCGAGGCCATCGTCGCCGTGGCCGCCGCCGCTGGCTATCTGAAGAATTGCGCCGCTGAAAAAATCGCTCTCACCGACCTCGGCCGCACCTACCTGCTGCGCACCAGTCCCTTCTACAGCGAGATCGAGCCCGACTCCGAGACGCACTACGAATTGCTGAAAGAGGCTTTTTACAGAGGTGACGATGAAGACTCCGGCAAGCGCTTGGCGGTGGAATTGGGCGACAAAAGCGAGGCCGAAATCAAAGATTTCATCGATTTAATGCACCGGCTGACCTTGCCGGCGGCCGGCGGCCTGGCGCGGCAGCACATCTTCGAGCGCATTGGCAAACTGCTCGATGTAGCCGCAGGTTCGGGATCGCTCGCAGCGGCTATTGCCGATTACAATCCGCACATTCGCTGTACTCTGCTCGATTTTGCGCCGGTGTGTGCGCTGGCGCGGAAAAATATCGCTTCTTTTGGTCTCGAGGCGCAAATCTCAACCGTTGCCGCCGATATGTTCTGCGATCCCTGGCCCGCCGGCCACGATGCGCTGCTCTTTGGCAATATTTTCCACGATTGGGACGTGGAATCCTGTTTGCAACTCGCCCGCAACGCCTATGAAGTTCTCGAACCTGGCGGCTATATCTTGCTCCATGAAATGCCTTTGAACGAAAGCAGGGATGGGCCGCTTTGCGTCGCCTGCTTTTCGGCTTCGATGCTGATTTTTGAGAAAGGCAAACAGTATACTTTAAGTGAGTTCGAAGCGCTTCTCAGCCAGGCCGGTTTTGTCGATTTCCACTCCGTGCCGAGCTATGGCTACTACCATCTGATCAGCGCCAGGAGGATGTGATGGCGCCGCGGGCGAGCATCGCTGCTGGGTATTTTTTAAAGGCGCAGAACGCGATCGGCACCAGCTGTTTTGCCACCGCGCTCCTCCCTAGCCAGGGCCGAAGGCGATTGCAAAGGTCCCCCAGCTGGCTCAACTCTTTCTGACACCCTCTTCGTACGCGTCCACGTCGGCCACTGGAAAACATACGAAAAACCCCTTGACCGCTTCGCGTACGCTCACCCGCACTCTGCGCCCCGCCACGACCACGACCGTATCCCCGGGGCCGGCGACCGTTTCCTCGTCCTCGCCTTCGGGGCGGACGTAGAGAGTGCCGGCCACCACGTGCAGCACCTCGTGAAACTCGTCCTCGCCCAGATCTTCGTGGCCCTGCTCGGCCTCCCAGTAACCGGCCATTACGCCGTTTTCTCGATCCTTGAGGAAATAGTTCCACTCGCTGCGCTCAAAACGCCCTAACTGGTCTTCCAGATCATAGGGTAGCGAACCCCATTTGACTACGTGCGGCACCTGCGCCAGTTTTTCGTTCATGTGTCTCCCTGCGACAGAGTTTTTCCTGCCCGATTGGGGTAGTTGTGGTTTGGCGGCGGCTCAGGCCGCCGTGTAGCGGGTCATGACCTCCCAGATCTCGTCGGTGACATCGTTCAAACAGTAATAGGTAAAGCGCTTCAGACCCGCATCGACCATGGCCTGGAAAAGGAGATCGAGCTCCGCGCTCGTCATCCAGGGACTGCCCCCGTGTTCGAGTCCGACAAAGGGCGATATGCGCGCCGGGTCGCCGATGCGGAAGAGCATCTTGCGGGACTCCTGGTAGACGATCTGCTCGAAGAAGGAGGCCGGGGCCGGGCGGCCGAAGTCGGCGATGCGGTAGTCCCGCGGCAGCTCGATGCCGAGCAGGCGCTCCAGCAGCGCCTCGATGCGGCCCTCGTCGAGCGCGGGGTTCCACGCCTGCAGCGTCTTCAGGTAGCGTTCCAGCGTGCCCCGGAAGCCGTCGCGGCCCCCCGTCCACAGGTAGTGCTTGGTCTGGTTGTAATCGGTGATCTGGTTGAGGCGCCGGAAGTTGCACCCCTGAAAGGTGGCAAAGCAGGGCAGCCGCGGACAGATGCCGTACTCCAGCCGGGGGTCGACCCCCTTGATGGTGCGGTAGGTAGCGGCCACGGTGCGCTCGATCGCCGCGGTCTTGAAGCGCAGCAGATCGACGACGTCGCCGTCTTCCATAAACAGGTCGATGGCGTCAAAGACGCCCTGCTCGGCGTCGAGGAAGAGGTCGACCTGCTGCGGGGTGAGGCCGCGGAGGCGGTTCTGGAGCCTTTCGGAGGCGGCCTGCATGGCCGCCAGATCGACCCCCAGCTCCGTGGCCAGGGCCTGGTTCTCGGCATTGGTGCGCAGCGGTGCGAAGGTCAGGGCGCCGCCGCCGGTAAAGCCGGGGGTAATCTCGTAACCAAAGCCGGGGCCGTCGGTGACAAAGCCGGCCAGGGCCGGGAAGTGCAGCATGAAGTCCCGGATGCGGGCGTCCACGTAGTCCCAGCGGTGGGCCTGCCGCGCCTCCTCGGAGTCCCAGGTTGGCCGACCGTCGGGGCCGGCGCCAACGTAGCCGAAGACGCAGACCCGCACGCCCTTGGCTGCCAGCTGCGCGAGCAGGGTGGCCAGGCGCTCGGCCTTGTCGTCGAGCCCTGGGGGCAGTTCCGGCGGCGTTGCGCCGAGTCCGGCATAAAGCTCGGGCGTGGCGCGGAAGGCCATCGGCACGAGCGTGCCGTGGCGCGGCGTGGCGAAGTAGTCGCGCACGAATCGCCCCCGTGTCCGCGCCGCGAACAGGGGGCCCCCGGGGTTGGGCCGGTCGTCGAACAGGTGGGCCCAGACGAGCATCAGATCGCCTACGCCGCCGTCGATCAATTCGTCCTGGACGCGTTCGTCCTCGAGGAAGTCGAAGGGGGGATAGACGAAGGGAAGAGGTCGCAGTCGCTGCATTTTTGTCTCCTTTACATTTGGCCGCCATAAGGCGAGTGGGGCTCGTCGTAGAATACCTTGATCTCCACGGCGTGCAGCACGCGCTCGGTCAACAGGGTGTCGTCGCGGTGGTCCATGGTGACTGCCAATAAGTTTTCGCCCTCCCCGAGCGCGTCGAGCGGCACTTCGAACAGGTACCACAAATGCGTGTGAATGCGGTGCGGCAGGTTGCCGCGCTGCGCGGTGTAGGAGACGCTGCCGCCGTAGATCCATTCGACCTTTGCCCGTTCGAGCGGCAAGACGTGGCCGTTGAACTTGAAAGAAATCCCATCGCCGTCGCCTACCTGGACGATGCGGACGCCCAGTTCGACCCGGTCCAGCTCGCCGTCGCGGCGCGCCGCGGCGAGCTGGTCGCCGACGAAGATGCACACCTTGGCGGCAATGCCTTCTTCCAGGGTCAGGGGCAGTTGCCGCGCTGGAGCATAGGGCCCCGGGTCAGCGGCTCTGGGACCGAGCAGATAGTGTTTGGCCTTGCGCGCGTAGACTTCCGGGTAGCCCATTTCGCGCAGTACCTGGTACTGTTCGGGGGCGTGCGGCCAGGGCAGGCTATCCAGGTAGAGTCCGTCGACGCCGCCGGCAAGGTGATTGGTCGCCGCGGCGCGATACATCTCGATGGTAGTTTTATCGTGCCGGTCATCGTAGACTGCGTTGGCCAGCGGCGCATACACCCAGGCGCCGCCGGTGCCGGCGGCTTCGACGAGCCAGCCGAGCGCCGGGTTGGTGTCGAGCAGGGCGCTGTCCTGCGGGCTGTTCGGGTGCGGCAGCGTCGGCACGACGAGGTCGACCAGTCCCTCCGACAGCCACTGCCGCACCTCGAGACCTGCGGCGTTATTGGCCGCCTCGTCGGGATGCACGCGTGCGGCCAGGCCCAGGCGTTGGCCACGGTCTTCTCCGAGGCGGTCGAGCAGGGCCCGCACCTCGCGGAAAAAGCTATTTAGTGCGGTGGGGTTGTTGGGCGCCTCGGTCGGCCGCCCGACTTCGGCCGAAAACGCGATCGGCGGGACGTAGTAGTTGAGGCCGATGCCGTCCAGGCCGTAGCGCTGGCAGGCTTCCTCTATGGTTTCCAGCCGCCGCCGCCTGACTTCCGGGTCGGCGTGATCCGAGTAGGTGCTGAAATCGTCGCCAGCGGGATTCTTCGGTTCCCAGTACAGCCACGTCAGCACCTGGATGCCGTGTTCGTGGGCGCGTTCGACGGCGATCTTCAGCGGGTCGTTGCCGGCGGCGATCGATTGTTTGAGATTTTCTCCGGCGCGCCACCACATCACCTGGGTGCGCTCGGCGGGGTGCCACAGCCAGTAGAGACCGGCTTTGGCCTCGAAGGGCTGGGTCTGCTGTGCTATGAAGCCATAGAAGAGGGTATCGACGCCGGTGCCCAGCAACTCGTCGACCGGCTGCCGCAGGCGGTGGGCGCTGAGCGGCGGCGCAAAGCGATAGAGCAGGTGGTGGCGCGCGTCGTTTTCGTATATCAGCCTGGGCTTTCGCATAGTTGAAACATTTCTCCGGCTAGGAGTATAGGTAGGGCAAGCACCGTCGGTCAACGCCGCACAGAAACGAGCCGGGCGGGCACGGTCTGTCCCGCCGGCCGGGGAAATCGCCCGCCGCCGCGGTCGTCCCGGCAACGGCCTGCTCGTCCATCGATCTTTCCTTTTTCTCGTCCTACCACATCGCCGCCGCTGGGCCGCATCCGGGAAGCGGTCTCAAAGGTTTCTTCGCAGGCGCGATCTGGCCTATATTTTTTGCTTGATGCCCCCCGTTCCCTCTTTCCAGGTATTCTAATATGGACAAGACCATTATTTCTCTTCTCGCTGCGGCCACCCTCCTTGGAGCGGGCGTTCCCGCTGGCGGTGCGGTCCAATTTGCCGCGGCCTCAGGGGCTTCTGTCGAGGCTGCTGGCGGGCGCGAAAATGCCGCGGAAGCGCCAGGTCTCAGGTGGAATATCGCCGCTCACCTGGCCGCCAGTTACAGCGGCTGGAACAGCTTTGCCCATCTCGGGGGCGTGGGGGCGACCTGGTTTTTGATCGAGACGCAAATCGATGCCAGGGTGCAAGAATGGTCGGCGCGGCGCCATAAAGTTCTCTCTGGCGCCGCCAGCTTTCCCGCCCTTGCCGGCGGTTTTTTCGCTCCGGCCCTGGTGCCCTTTTACATGATGCGTTCCACCAACCCCAGGATCCGCAAGGGCGGGTTGGCCGCGGGCCAGGCGGTCGCCGCGGCCTTGTGCGCCAGCACGCTCTTAAAGGCCCTCAGCGGCCGCAGCGCCCCGGACGCGCGGCGGCCGCACGACGTCGAGCGCCGCAGCAGGCGTTTCCGCTTCGGTTTTTTGCGCGGCGGCGTCTTCGATGGTTGGCCATCGGGGCACGCGATGACCAATATGGCCCTGGCCGCGTCTTTGAGCAGCTATTTTGGCGCCTCTGGGCGCCTTCGGCTTTGCGTCTATGGCTGGGCTGCCTACGTAATGGCGGGCGTGACTTGCGGCGCCCGGGGCGGCGTTCACTGGCTGTCCGACGCCCTCGCCGGCGGCCTGATGAGCTGGGCGATCGGCACGACTATCGGCAAGCGCTTTGCCGCCCACGGCGCGGTGGTTGCCGATAGTCGTGCCGCTCTGCGCCCGTCAGTGCGGCCCCTCATTGCGCCGGATCGCAGGGGCTTTCAACTCGTTTTTCCGCTCTAGATATTTACCTGAATCCAGCGGCGCTGGTGCGAGCGCAATGGGGCCCATTACAAGTAACGTGGCGGCTGGGGCAAGCCGACCGGATTGATCGGCGCCCGTTCTTTGCTACCACCAGTCCAGGCCCAGCAGCTTGCGGCCCAAGGGGGTCAGCTCGGCGGTGCGTCCGGTGGCGTTCTCCTTGGCCTTTTGGGGCGGGCCATTGCCGGTCAAAAGTTCCTTCCAGCTGCGGATGCGGTCGTGCGGTTTTTCCGTCTGGTCGGCCGGGGCCGGATTCATGTTGATGTACTGGGCCAGGCGGGGGCGCTCCCCGGTATTGGGCGAGTGGCCGTGGGGCAGGGAACTGTGCCAGATGATCAGGTCGCCGGCGCCGGCGGCAATGGGCGTAGGGGCGAATTCGCCGACCAGTTCCTCTTGCGGGATAAAACCCGGGAACGGGTGCTTGGCCAGGTCCTCGACTTCGGTGGCCAGACTGCGGATCCAGTCTTCGATTTTGTGATGAAATCCAGGCACGCAGACAAAGGCGCCCTGGTGCGCCGGGGTGTCGCTGAGGTAGAGCACGCCCTGGACGCTGAAATTCATCGGCAGTTCCAGGCGCCTGTCCCAGTGCAGTCCACCGGCGTGGCTAAAGAGCGGGCCGATGGGCGGATTGATGCTGGTGCGATCCAGGCTGACCCACAGCTTCTCCGTGCCCCAGATGTCGGCAAAAGCCTGGTGCAGGCGGGGGTGCTGGCGGTTGTTCCACAGGGCCTGGTGGTGGTACATTTCGATCATCACGCCGGTGCGCGGGGGGTCGGTATACCAGCTGGCCGGATCGTCGGGATCCATGTCGGCGAAATCCCAGAGGGCGCGGGCCGCGGCTTCCACGTTTTCCGGCGGCACTGCATCGGGCACCACGATATAGCCTTGTTGGCGCCAAAATTCAAGGTCTGTTGTGCTCAATACGGGCATGAGTATAGGCTCCTTTTCTTGACAGTCGTCGTGAACTTTTCGCATTTAGACAGCTGTCCGGATCATTCTGGCGGGCCGCTGCCGGTTTGCCTGTCCGCTCTATGAAATATACCTTTTCGGGGCGGTGGGCAAAATTAAATTCGACCGGGCGATGGAATTTGCCCGCTCCGGGAAGAGCCTGGCGGTGCTCCAGCCAGACCAGCTGGCGCCTCGCCCAAGTCATAGTCGAGGCGCACCCGAGTAAAATCGCGGCAGGCATTTTAGCCCGGCAACCCAAAACCTGTAAATGGGGAAAACCATGGACAAAGCATTGCAAGACCAGGTGGCCATCGTCGTCGGCAGCAGCAGCGGCATGGGCCGCGCCACGGCCCTCGACTTTGCCGCCGCTGGCGCCCGCCTGGTAGTGGGCGCGCGCAGCGCCGACAAACTCGCGGCCCTGGCCGCCGAAATCGGCGGCGACGCCCTGGCCCGTCCCACGGATGTCACCGATCCGGCCTCGGTGGAGGGGCTGATCGCCACCGCCCTCGAAGCATTTGGCCGCATCGATATCCTGGTTTACGCCACCGGCACCAATATTCCCGAGCGCAGCCTGGAAACCCTGAGCAACGAGACCTGGGATATGATGGTGCGCACCAATCTGAGCGGTGCCTTCTACTGCACCCAGGCAGTGCTGCCGGCCATGCGCCAGCAGGGCGGGGGCCTCATCATCTATCTCTCGTCGGGCTGCGTCCAGCGGCCCGATGTTTCCGGAGTTTCGTACCAGGCCACCAAACACGGCATGTCGGGTCTGGCCCACGGCACCTTTGAAGAAGAGCGCGAAAAAGGCATTCGCACCACCGTCATCTTTCCCGGTCTGACCGACACTCCGCTGGTGCTCAAACGCCCCACGCCGACACCTCCCGAAGTGATGGCCAAGGCGCTGCAACCGGAAGATGTATCGCGGGCCTGCCTCTTCGTCGCCACGCAACCGGCCCGCGCCCGCGTGCCCGAGCTGGTACTGCTGCCGGCCGGTCTTTGAGCTCCTAGCCCATGGCCCGAACCAGTGCGGCCGGCGGCGCGGCGGCGGCGCTGGCGCGGTGTTCCCGGATGTAGTGATAGACCTGCGTGCAGGAGGCGTTCTGCGCCACGCGCGCCGCGTGGGACAAAAGCAGGTCGATCTGTTGTACCGCAGGGTCCACCCGGTACAGGGACCAGGGGTGGAAGGCGGGGGTATAGGTTTGCAGGTCGCGCGCGGCGATATAATCGATGCCAGGGGCGTAGGCGGCGTAGACCTCTGCCGCCGTGGTCGGCATGGTGGAAGGATGGGGCCAGGGCAGGACCGGCGGCCAGTGGGTGTGGCCCGGCTGCCCGGTGAGGATGTTGTCGTGCCAGGCGTGGGTGGGCATCTCGAGCAGATCGGGGAAACCATCCTCGGCGTACCAGAAGGGTTGGGTGAGCGGGGCCGGAGTGGTGCCCCGGGGTCCCAGGCCGACGGCGCGCAGATAACCATAGCCGGCCGTCGCCATGATCTCGAGGGTGAGCTGGTGTCCGATCATGCCGAATTCGTGCCCACCCGGCGCCGTCATACCGACAACGGGGCGGCCGAATGCATCCTCGATCAACTTTTTCGAGTCCACCAGCTCGCGCCGCTCGCTCTCCGCATCATCGCTGCCGATGCCGCAGTGCGTATAGCTGTGGCATTCCAGGTCAAAGAGAGGGTGGTCGAGGATAGCGCGCAATTCCGGCGTGGCGGCTTCGACCAGGCGGGCGACCAGGAAGAAGGTGGCGGCGGCTTCGTGCCTGAGGTGGACTTCGGCGACGGCGCGTATGCCGTCCAGGCATTCCCGCAGTCGCGTCCCCTCATAGCTGACGGCTTCTGCGTAGGTCTGTCCCTTGGTCATTTCCCAGTAGGGGTAGATGGCTTCGGTATCGTATCCAGATACGTAAAAAGGCATCTCTTTTTTCTCCCGCTTATAATGGCTTGTATAGCTGCTGCAAAAACAAAGTCCAAGCGGCGCCAGGGATCGGGAGAGGGTTTCTAATTCCGGCGGAACATGGGCTGCAGGAAAATGCGACCCGTCTCTCCCTCGGCTTCAAAGCGCACATAGTCCTCGGCGCCGGCGCGGTAGGCGAAGCGGGTGCCCTCCCCCTTTGCCAGTATCCTGCCCCCCGGTCCGACAAAGGCGCCGGCGCAGGGTGCGTCGACCTCCACGCTGATAAGACCTTGCTCCTCCCCTACCGCTTCGAGTAAGAGACCGGTGGAGGCGTAGCACCGGCCGGCTTTAGCGGCCCGCACAATCGCCGCGGGCGTCCGCTCTTCGACCAGTACCATGTTGAAGGCATTGGCGAAATCCTCCGGATCGTGGAAGTCGTCGTTGGCGTACCCCCACACGCGGTGGCCGGCGCTCAGCAGGTCGTCCCAGAACTCCGCGTACAGGGGCCAGCGGCCGCTGGCGAGGGCAGATTCTATGCCGTAGTGGCCATTGTAGACCTCGATTCCATCGGGCCAGGTGCCCAGGGCCTCCAGCATTTCCCTGGTCCAGTAGTCGCGCCCCGAGGCGTGCGGGCGCGGATGGCAGACAACCGTGAGCAAGTCGCCGGCGCGCCGCAGGGCCTCTTCCAGGGGAAGCTCGTAAAGCGCTCCCACGCTGGGGCCGACAAAAACGACGTTTTCTCGCGAGCTGTACTCGAAGCCTTCGAGAAAAACCAGGCCATCGTGAGTTGCGCGCATCGCCGCCAGGTCGGTGACGATATCGTGATCGGTGAGGGTCACGAAGCCCACGCCCAAAGCGGCGTATTGCCCGACGCTGAGGGCCAGCGGTACGGAGGAACAGGCGCTGTTCTCGCTGCAGTGGCCGTGGAAACTACCCCTTATCCACTCGCCTGCCGGGTTGCTGTAGGGATTATCCATCTAGGCGTCCTTTCGAAGCTGGTAACTCGGTTGCTGCCCGAAGCCATCGATGACCAGGCTTCCGTCCCGGTACAGCGATGCGATCGCGTAGGCGTTGTTTTCCAATCCCGCTCCCACCACCATGGCCCGCAGACCAATACAGTCGATGCCTTCTATGGTTGTCAGGATGCCGGGATGGTAGTGTCCTTGCAGCAGCGCGCGCACATTGCCGGCGCCGGCCAAGAGCTGCCGCAACTGGGCGGCATTGCACAGAATGTGCGGATCTCGCTGTCCCTGGAACAGCCGCTGGTCGACGTTTTCGTGACAGAACGCGAGGACGGGACGGGCCCGATTTGTCTCCAGGTCCCGCTTCAGCCACTCGAGTTGCGCGCTGGAAATCCAGGCTTCGTCCCAGGAGAAATTTCCGCCGCTGAAATCGCTGCCGTCGGCGTGGCAATTGCCGTCCAGGACGACGCAGTGGACCTCCCCCGCATCGAAAGAATAGAAGGGGGGGCGATCACCGCAGGCCGTGAGAAATTCTCTCTTGGTCAGCGTGGCCACGTCGTGGTTGCCGATAACGAAGTGCCGCGGACCGCTGAAACCGGCGAATATCTGGTTCATGTGCAGCAGGTAGCCGCGCTCGGTCTCGGGGTCGTCTGCCTGGTCGATGATATCGCCCAGGCAGATGGCGAAGTCCAGTCCACCCTGTGCAAAGGTGTCGATGCAGGCCCGCAGTTTGGCGGGCGCGTCTTTGCAGTGGCGGTCGCCGTACACGGTTTCGGCGTAGTGGGCGTCGGCGAAAAGTCCGAAGCGAACGAGCGGTTTCGAGGCGTCCGTGCGCATAGTTGCAAGTCTCCGTTTTTTTTCGGTCTAAGAAGCCGTTTTA
>MDTE01098885.1_pt1 | contig 11510 bp, 7 predicted proteins | sample 811231 | NCBI WGS metagenome assembly MDTE01 (sample SAMN05326651, study PRJNA326480) | marine metagenome | isolation source: seawater | place: Indian Ocean: Red Sea | collected 2010
AAACTGTTTTTCTATTATAGTTGCTATAATCTTTTTTTCTTTTTCTTCAAAAACTTCATCAATGTTAGCTGCTTCAACTAAAAGATGCATAATAGCTAAGGCTTCATCACTGATTTCTTGCTTAGGTACAATTTGTTTTTTTTTAGAAAATAAATTAAACATAAAATTTATATATACAGATTAAAATTTATTGCAACTTTTTTAGAATATAAAATGGACTATCTTTATTGTAACTAACTTTTGAATAATTTATTTTCTTCTTTATCCAATAGCTGACTTGAGGAGTTCCTGCTATTTTAGTAAAGCCTAAAAAGATTAAGATTGAAGATAAAGTAGTTTCAGAGATCTTAAATTTATTTAAAAAATAATAATCAAAATAAAATACTTTTTTATTTCTTTTAAAGATTTCTTTTATCATCTTTTCAAAAAAAATAATTTCTATAGCTAAATTTTTTATTTTTATATAACCAATTAAATGTAAAAGAGCTTCAGGAATGCTTTTAATATCTGCTAATACTTTTTTTTCTGATAGCTGTTTTAAAACTTTTCCTATGAGATAAATACTTCCTAAAGCCCATCTACTTTTTTTATTTTTTTTCTCAACTAAAATTTTATGGCAAGCTAGTACATTTCCAAAAAACACTCCAGTTTTTAATAAGACCTTCTTTTCATCTGAGCTTAGTTCGATTGATTGATTTTGAGGATCATTTAAATTCAAAACCCCAAAGTTTTTATTTAAAGAAAACAAGAAAGAACTTATATTTCTATTTTTATTGAGTAAAGTATCTTTGGGATTCCAAAAAATAAAGTGAGTTATTTTTTTTATATCCATATCTAATTTTTCTAATATCTTTTCATATTTTTGTTGACTAAGATAATGATTGTTATTTATAAAAATTTTTGGGTTAAAAAGTGTTTCGCCACGAGCGAGGTATCCAATTTTATTAGAATTAAAAAACAAATCTCCTGTTTCATCAAAAGAAATACTGATTTGTTTTGAACTTATTAATTTGTTTGCATACTTTTCTATTAATAACTTAGCTTGTTTTGATATTTCATCTTTTAGAAAATTGTTTTTAAATAAAGATTTTTCATCGTAAATCTTTATGCTAAATCCAGAAATTTTTCCTATAGGTTTTTTATTTAGAAATATTTCATTATTATTATCTATTTTTACTTCTAAAGACTTTTTTAAGTTATACTCCTGCAAAAAAAATCTTAATTTTTTATCTACAAATTCATTCGTTAATCTTTCATGTAAAGCATCTGACAAAAGTCTTTCAGTTTCTAGCGCTAATAGTTTTAGATCTTGATTATTATCTGTCCAATGCACTCTATTGGATATGTAGTTCCAAAATCTTGTTTTAGCTAACCTAAAAGTAAGCATGTCAATTGACCCTTCAATATTTTGTAATTTTTTTGTTTCTGATATAGCCCAAGCAGTATTTAATAAACCATGATCTATTACATTGCAAAAAATTTTTACTAAAAGCTCAGAAAAGACATTATCTAAGTTTTTAAAATAATCTGGAATTGTGCTTATATCCCATAGAAGCTTAATGCTTTCTTGGCTGGTTAACTTTTCTTTTACTAGTTTTAAGTTTGAAAGAAACTTAAGAGTATTTTCATCTCTTTTGTTTTGCGTTTTAATAAGTCTAGGGTCAGTACTTTTTTTTTCTAAAGTACTTAATAAACTGTAAACGCTTGAAAAGTCAAGATTGCTCTCTCTCCAGAATAGAAATTCAGTATCTTCATATTTATGAGACTCAACAGACTTAATAGTCTTACTTGATAAGTTTTCACAATTTAAAGTAGTTGTAAAATTTCCATCTAAAATATTTCTTCCCGCTCTTCCAGCAATTTGTCCTAACTCACTATTTTTAAGAAACCTATTTGCTTTTCCATCAAATTTTTTTATAGATGAAAAAGAAGCGTTCTTAATATTCAAGTTTAAGCCCATTCCTATTGCGTCTGTAGCTACTATGTAATCTACTGTCCCTTCTTCAAACATAGATACTTGAGAATTTCTTGTTTGAGGGCTCAACGACCCCATAACTATCGCTGCACCACCTTTTATTGCTTTTATTCTAGAAGCAATACTGTAGACATCATTTGCATTAAAAGCAATTATAGCAGAACGTTTAGGAAGAGATAAAAGTCCTTTTTTTCCTAAATAAGAAAGATTCGATCTTCTTTTTTTCTTAAAAACTCTAGATTTAGGGAATAAACTTTTCAGTATTTTTTCCATAGAGTCAGACCCTAAAAATAACGTTTCTAGGTTGCCTCTAATATTTAAAAGTCTATCTGTAAAAACATGGCCTCTTTCAAAGTCATTACAAAGTTGGATTTCATCAACTGCTATAAAATCAAAGGATTTTTCAATTGGCATTGCTTCCACTGTAGTAATAAAATATTTTGCAGTAGAAGGAGAGATCTGTTCTTCTCCTGTTATTAAAGAAACTTTTAATTTTCCAACTTTGTTTACAACTTTGTCATAAACTTCCCTTGCAAGCAACCTTAGTGGCAATCCTATTAATCCATTAGAATAAGTCAGCATCTTCTCAATAGCATAATAAGTTTTTCCAGTATTGGTAGGGCCAAGAACAAAACATATATTTTCATTTTCATTCATATTTTAGTGAGCTTCTTCCCAATTCTTTCCTTCTCCCACAGAAACAGCAAGGGGTATGTCTAACTTTATTAAAGGTTTATAGGCATTCATCATAATATTAACTATTATAGCCTTAATGTTTTCAATATTATTTTCTGCAGTTTCAAATACTAACTCATCATGAACTTGTAATAACATAGCAGTTTTAGAAAATACATTTTGGTGTTTTATTTTGTAAAGTTTTATCATTGCCCTTTTTATAATATCTGCAGCAGTACCTTGAATTGGCGCATTTATAGCTTGTCGTTCAGCATAATTTCTAATCATAGGATTTTTGCTATTGTAATCTTTAATATTAATTTTTCTTCCTAAAAGAGTTTTTACATATCCATTTTTTTGAAGGAAATCCTTGGTAAACTCCATATATTCTTTTATTCCAGGATACATTAAAAAATATTCTTCTATATAATTTTTAGCTTCACTTCTTGAGACACCAATCTGTTTAGAAAGCCCAAAGGCTGATAGTCCATATATAATACCAAAGTTAATTGCCTTTGCATTTCTTCTTTCTTCTTGTGACACCTGGTCGATAGGAATATTTAGTATTTGGCTAGCTGTCAGCTTATGTATATCTTGATTCTCTAAAAAAGCTTTTTTGAGACTATTTATATTTGCTATTTGAGAAAGCAAGCGTAACTCTATTTGTGAGTAGTCAAAGCAAATTAATTTAGATCCTTCTTCAGCTATGAAAGATTTTCTTATTTTCTTCCCATTTTCAGTTTTAATAGGTATATTTTGTAAGTTTGGGTCAGTGGAAGATAATCTTCCAGTTTGAGCTCCTGTCATTTGGAATGTAGTATGAATGCGCTTAGTTTTATTATTTATATTTAAAACTAAACTATCTGTGTAAGTGTTTTTTAATTTATTAATTTCTCGCCACTTCAATATTAGCTCTGCTACCTCAAACCCTTCTTCCATTAAAAGTTCTAATATTTCTGAATTAGTAGAAAATCCACCAGATTTATTTTTTTTTCTATGTGGAAGGTCTAAGGTTTCAAAGAGAATACTTCCTAGCTGTTTGGTAGAATTAATATTAAATTCTTGCCCGCATATACTATATATTCTATTTTGCAATTCAACTATTTCATATTCAAACTCTTTAGATAATTTTTGCAAACTTTTTTTGTCAACTTTAATTCCCTTAACTTCCATGTCTGCAATAACTTTTATTAGAGGCTTCTCTATGTTTTCGTAGACGGCCATAAGTTTATTTTTTACTAATAAACTTTTCAGGTGCTTCCATAGTCTCAGAGTATAGTCAGCATCTTCACAAGAATAATTAGTAGCTTTGTCTATGCTAACATTAGAGAAAGAGATCTCTTTCTTACCAGACCCAACCAAATCTTTATATTTAATTTTTTCATAGTTAAGATATAAATTACAAAGCAAATCAAGGTTGTGGTTATGAAGGCCAGCAAAAAGTGTATAGGACATGAGCATAGTATCTTCAAATGAAGTTATTTTAGAAAAGCCATTAGAAAATAGAACTATTTCATCATACTTAAGATTTTGTCCAATTTTTATAATTGATTTGTCTATCAAGAGGGGGGTTAAAGCTGAGATTACTATTTCTTTTTTTAATTGTCTGATGCTAATATGATCATCAGAATGAGCTAACGGAATATAACAAGCCTTTCCTGCCTCCCAAGACAAGCTAATACCTATAAGGGTAGCATTATTAGGCTTGATAGAGTCTGTTTCTGTATCAATAACGAAAAAACCTATTTCTTTAATTATATTAATAATATTATTTAGGTCCTCTTCGTTAGTAATAGTTTTGTAAGAGTTTTTTATTATAATATTCTTATTTTTTTCTATAAAGTTATTCTGGACTCCAGCTATTTTTGATTGAAGATTGTTAAACCCATATTTTTGAAAGAATTTAGACAATGTATTAAAGTTAAAAGATGTATTAGAAATTTTCTCTAAAACTATTTGGGAATCAATATCAGATTTTAGGGTAACTAGCTTTTTAGAAACTAAAATATTATCTAGATTATTTTCTATAGATTCCCTTCTCTTATTTTGCTTAATTTTTTTATAGTTTTTTAAAATATTTTCTAAACTTCCAAATTCATTCACCAATGCTGCAGCAGTTTTTATTCCTATACCTGGTGCACCCGGTATATTGTCAACATTATCTCCAGCTAAACTTTGAACATCTATTACTTTTTCCGGATAAACGCCAAACTTATTAAATACTTCTTCTTCTCCGATACTTTTATTTTTTATTGGGTCTCGCATGATAATATTTTTATTAACCAACTGCATTAAATCTTTATCTGAAGATACAATTTCTACATTCCATTTTTTTTTATCAAAAAATTTTGCATATGTAGCAATTAAATCATCAGCTTCATAGCCCGCTAGTTCTACTCTAGTTATGTTAAATGCATCTACAGCTTCTCTAATAATTGCGAATTGCGGGATTAAATCTTCTGGAGGCTCTCCTCTATTGGCTTTATATTCTTTGAAGATATCATTTCTAAAGGTTTTTTTTGCTGTATCAAATATTACAATAACTTTATCAGATTTCTTTTCTTCTAACAGCTTTAGTAGCATGTTACAAAACCCTAAAACAGCACCAATAGGAGTACCATTTTTACTAGTTAAAGGTGGCAAAGCATAGTAAGCTCTAAAAATAAAACCTGATCCATCTATTAAAGAAATTTTTTTATTAATACCCATAGATTTTTATATCATATAATAATGACTACTAAAAATTATACAATTGTTTCTCTTTATTCTAGTGTTTTCCTAGTGATAGGCTTATTAACCGCATATTTTCCACTGTGGCTAAACCAATCTTTAAAATTAGAAACACAGCAGATAGGATATATCTTAAGCTTATCTGGAATCTTAAAAGCTTTTTTCACTATGACTATCACTGTTTTTATAAAAAATGGTAATAATTTAAAGGCTTATCTTTTTGGCACTGCAGTATTTTCTATGGGATTATTTTTAGCTATTTTTTCTTTGAAGGGGTTTCTTTCATTTAATTTGATTTTTTTTATGGTTATTTTATTTCTAATATCTTTTTCACCAGTTTTGCCATTTGTAGAAACTATTTATTCAAGTTTAGTAAAAAAACCATTAAAAAAATACGGTAAAATTAGAATAAGCGGCTCTATTACATTTTGTGTAGCTGTTTTTTTCTTTGGTTATTTTATAAACAAATTTTCTATAGAAATCTTTCCTTTAATTTTAGTAATTTGCTTGCTAAGCATAGGAATTAGTGCTTTAACAGCTCCTAATAAAATCAAAGTACAAAAATATAATACTTTAAAGGGTTATAAAACACTTTTTAAAAAAAAAAATAAAAGCCTAATGACGTTTATTATTGCATGTAGTATGTTACAAGCGTCTCATGCAATGTATTACGGTTATTCTACTATAATTTGGGAGAGCAAAGGCCTAAGTTTTTTAAAAGTTGGAATTCTATGGGCTTTTGCTATTGCTGCAGAAGTGATTCTTTTTTTAAAAGTTGATAAGTATTTTAAATCTGGCTTAATATTTAAAATTTTATTATTTTGTGCAAGTGTTTCTTTTTTTAGGTGGATATTTACATATTTAGTAGAAAACTTTTTTATATTATTGATAGTTCAAACTTTACATGGAGTGACTTTTGCTCTAACTCATTATAGTATGATTTTTTTAATAAATAAAAAAATAGAACCCTCATCAAAACTGTTTGTACAAAGTATTTATTACATTCTTAGTGGGGGTATATTTATAACTATCATGACTATTTCCTGCGGGTATTTAATTACTTATACCAAAGGAGATGAAGGGTATCTGTTAATGTCATCGCTAGCTATTTTCAGTTTCCTATTATTATATTTTAAAGGAAACAATCTATAATGAGCAAAGCTAATTTAAATAAGGGCGACAATGCTTTAAAAATAGAAAAGCTAACAAAAAAATACTTTTTAAAATCTAAAAGTAAAACAATTACTGCTTTGAATGAGGTTTCGTTTTCAATAAATAAGGGCGCTATGATTGCTTTATTAGGGCCGAATGGAGCAGGAAAGTCAACTCTAATTAATATTCTTGCCGGAATAACAAACAAAAGCTCAGGAAAGGCAGTCATAAATGGTTATGACATAGAAAAAAATGTAAATAATGCAAAATTATCTATCGGAGTAGTCCCTCAAGAATTAGTTATGGACCCTTATTTTACACCAAGAGAAACACTTAACTTCCAAGCTGGATATTATGGAGTTAAAAAAAAGAGTTATATTACGGAAGTCTTATTAGAGAAACTTAGCTTAGAGGATAAAGCAGACTCATATGTTAGATATTTATCAGGAGGAATGAAAAGAAGGCTGATGATAGCAAAGGCGATGGTTCATTCTCCGCCAATACTAATTCTAGATGAGCCTACTGCAGGAGTAGACGTTAATTTAAGACAAATTTTATGGGACTCTATAAAAGAATTAAATAGAAAAGGAACCACAATACTTCTTACAACTCATTATTTAGAAGAGGCAGAAAATTTGTGTAAAGATGTAGTAATGATAGATAAGGGAAAAATTGTAATTCAAGGAGAAATAAAAAAACTATTAAAAAATATAGATTTAAAGGCTATTAATATTTATACCGAGAATAAAATAAAAAAACTACCCAATGAACTATGTAATTTTGGCTTTTCCCTTAAAAGTGAAAAATGTTTCTTTATTACTTATAAACCTTCAAAAACTTCCATGGAAAAAGTATTAAATATAATATTGCAAAATAATATTATAATTAAAGATATTGTCACGAGTGAGCCTAGCCTAGAAGACTTATTTAATAATTTAGTAGAATAATTTATTTAACTTTCCAAGTTATCATGGAAGACATTAAGAAGTTCCAAATTGCTCCTACTAAGGCTCCAACAATTCCAGAAAGATACCATGTTAAAGAAACCTCGTTAATTTTTCCCATATATAAATAATTAGCAACTCCAACGTTTGCAATAGCTCCTAATCCGCATGTAATATAAAAAAATAAAAGAGCCTTAATAGCTTGGAGCCCTTTTTTTTGCCTATCTCTATAAGTTAAAATATTATTTAAAAAAAAATTGCTTGTCATAGCTGAAAAGGTGGCAATGCTTTGTGCCAAAACAAAGCTGATACCATAGTTTTTTAGTATAAATAAAACTATTAAATGGGTTAATACTCCGGTTCCACCAATAGCGCAAAAAGATAAAAATCTTGCGGGAATATATTTACCAAACCTTGTTTCCCATAACAAAAGTAGATACTCCCAAACTACAAGGGCGTTAAGTTTAGACTCTCCAAATTTTCTACTTTTAAAATTAAAAGATATCTCTTTATATTTAACTTGACTTCCAACAGATGAAAATATATCTAATAGAATTTTAAATCCTAATCCAGTAAGTTTTGGAGCTTTATCTTCTATTATTTTTCTTTTTACTAAAAAAAAACCACTCATGGGGTCACTAAGCTTTACGCGTGATATTTTATTAGCAAGCCAATTTGCAGCCTTAGATACAATATTTCTCTTTATTGATAATGCAGAAGTATATTTTTTTTCTAAAAATCTACTTGCTACAACTATATCAAGATTGTGATTTTTCTGAATTTTAATCATTTCTAATATTTTACTTTCATCATGTTGTAAATCAGCATCCATTATTACAAGTAGTTCAGAAGAGCTAGATAGACAACCTTCTATAACTGCTGATGAAAGACCTCTTCTTGCAATTCTTCTAATACATCTAACATTATGATATTTTTTAGAGAGGAGCTTCACTATTTCGTAGGTTTTATCTTGGGAGTTATCATCCACAAATATAATTTCATAATCTTTACATGCTTTCATAGCTTTTTTTACTGCTAAAATAAAAGGCTCAACATTTTGAGCTTCATTATAAGTAGGTGTTATTATGCTAAGAAGCATGGTTGGTTTTTAGTTTTTTTATAAAAGGGAATAAACTATTTTGCATCCAATACAGAAAGACAATAAGACTTAATGACCAAGTTAAATAACTATACCTACCCCCTACATGATAAAAGAAAATTAAAAATAATAAGGAAATAGCTGACCAGGAAATTAGCCTAATTGCCACAGAACTTTTTTTATTAAAGGCTATGTAAATATTTGATAATATAGAGGCATGGTACCATATTTCGTAAATTTTTATTTCCCCTGAAACATGAGAAACTATTTTTTTCCATAAAGAAAAATCAAAATTTATTTTAGCTATAGAAATCAAAAGCATAATATAGTCTATTGGTTTAGCTCCAAGATTCCAATCTTTATATGCGGCAATGGTAAGAGGTATAAATTTTTTCGTAAAATAGTAATTATGAATAGGCATAACTAAGCAAGGAAGCAGGCCTATTCCTAAAAAAATTAAGCCTTTGAAGTTTTTTTCCTTTAAAAGAGAAAAAAAGATAAATAATATTAATACAAGGAATGCAGGAAGCAAGTTTGCCCTAAGGCCCAAAGACATACTAAGTAAGAAAGAAATAAAAAAGTAAAAACTATTTTCATTTTTATGTATCAAGTTTTTATTTTTATAAATACTTATTATCAATGCTAATGAAGAAAAAAATAACAAATAAGAAAGGGGCTCTGCAAAACCTCTCATAGAAAGTTTAACGTAGTAAAAGTGAAAAAATCCAAATGCTTCAAACAAAGGAAAAAGAAACCAACAAAAAATAGAAAAAATTGCCCATGACTTTCCTAATAAATTTTTAAGAATACTAAACAAAATTATAGGCAGAAATGTAACTATAAAGAAAATAATCCATGGAGATTCATCAAATAAGAAGTAATTAATCACCCATATATATCTATAAAAAGGCATTAGGTCATAAGCATCTTCCCCGCCCCTAAAAGCTTCAACATAGTTATTAGAAGCTAACCCATCAGCAATCAAGTGTGCAAAGTGCACATAAAGCAAGCCATCATTTCCTCCCTCGAATAAAAGAAATTTATCTAATATAGAAGGTTGAAAAAAGTACATTAACAGAAATGAAAAAAGAAATGATGAAGAAAAAAATAAAATGTTTAGTTTTTTAAATTTATAAAAAATAATAAAACAAATTAATAAAGCTAAAAAAAACTGGAGATATTTTATAACAATATTTTTTATTGTTATTGATTTGTTAGGAAAGAAAGAAACACTTAATTCTTTAGTTAGCCCAGTTTCAATTAGCCATATAGTAAATGTATTAGATTTGCTATCATAAAAATCATTTATAAAGATACATTCTTTTTCTAAATGATTAACTCCCTTATAACTATCAACAACCTTCAAATAAGCTTGTCCTTTCCAACAAAGCTTTGCCTTGGGGCTTTTATAATCTTTAGAAAATGTGTATTTGACAAAAAAAGGAAGCAATGCTCTATTTGGTTGTTGCTCTCCATATGCATTATATTTAGTGTTATTAAAAGCACTATGCTGAAAAGAGTAACGGTTATCCCAGTTAATTTCTTTTACATACCTGCTTTCGTTGTTTTTATTAATAATTTGTGAAACTCCTTTATCAAATAAATAAGGAGCAGGACCAGAAATATTATCAGGAAATTTTTTTTTAAAATCTTCATTAAGATGATTGAAAATAATAGGAGGCATTTTTTCTTTAAAAATACTATTTTCAAAATCCCCACCAATGAATACATTGCTTCCTTCTAAAATATATGGAGTTTTAATAAAGCTTTTTATAGACAAAGAAAAAATCGTTATACTAATTATAAATAGCCACCTTTTTATATTAAAAGAAATACTTCCAGAATATATGAGCATAAATAAAGTCAACCATGCTAACAAACTCATCCATGATTCGTTAAAAAAACCTAAGGTTAGTATAAAGTTAATAATTAAAAAGATGTGGGCAAATACCTTTAGGTTAAAAGAATGATGTATATTTAACATTATGTTATCACTATAATTTTATATTATATTTAACTCTCTTGCTATAAAGTCTACTACATCATTTAGCTCATTATGTGCTATACTATTAGGAGAAGTTTTTCCTATCCAATTACCAGTTTCTACTCCTTTCTGAAAGTCAGATCTAAGTGATATTTGTGGGGAAAGTTTCCACTGCGACGGCAAAACTTCTATTATTTTTTCTCTTGGCAAATTTTTTTGAGGATGAATCCTTGAGGGAACAATAATTCCTTTCGTCGCTTGATTTTCCTTAAAAGTAGAAATTACTCTTTCTATTAAGGGAAAGGTTGCTTCCCATTCTAAAGAACTTAACCCTACAGGAATTATTACATTTCTAACTTGTCTTAATAATTCTGTAAAAATAATAATATCAGTAGGTGGTAAATCAGTAACAACAACATCGCAGTCTAAAGCCATATTTGAAATAGCAGCTCCCCAAGTATGCAAGGCGTGATGAAGGTTGCTAGATGAGTTAGGAAGAGCAAGCCTCCTTACTTTTAAACCCTTAATTTGAGATTTTTCCATCCATAGACTGGTAGAGCCTATAGGATCTGCATCTATTAAGACACATTCTAAATTATGATTAATAGCCAGCCCTGCAGCTAAATTAACAGAAAGAGTAGTTTTTCCTACACCTCCTTTCCTATTGGTAACTGCTAAAATATTATTTGCCATATCTAAACTATATTATTATTTAAAATAATGTTAAAAAAAAGAATAGCTATTAGCAAGATTATAACCATTACTTTAATTCCCCTAACTACTGTAGGAAAAATTAATTTCAACAGAAAAACTATGATGATACTAAGTAAAAGTTTTAAAAAAATTTTTTTCTCTTTTAAATTAAGTATTAAAAACCAACAGCAACACCCTCTCTCCTATAGTCAGATGCGCCCCCCCAAACATTTCCATGTTTCCAAATTATATTTAAAC
>MDTE01118015.1_pt1 | contig 11510 bp, 12 predicted proteins | sample 811231 | NCBI WGS metagenome assembly MDTE01 (sample SAMN05326651, study PRJNA326480) | marine metagenome | isolation source: seawater | place: Indian Ocean: Red Sea | collected 2010
AACTTCAAATTTCTGTAGATACAGGAAAAGGATATAGAGCTTTAGCAAATATTAGTGAGCATGGAGGCCAAGAAGTACCTCATTTACATTTCCATTTATTTGGAGGTGAAAGAGTTGGTAAAATGGTTGAGTGACTAAAAAAATTGAGAGAAATTATTTAGAGATTAATTCTTTAGAAAATTTAAAAGATTCTTCAATTATTCCAGAAAATTGTCTTATTGAACTTGTAGATCCCTCAGACTTTCAGTTAAATAAATTTTTTTACAAAAATGTTGGTAAAAAACATCATTGGGTTGACCGTTTAGTTTGGACTGAAAAGCAATGGATAAAGTATACATCAGATGAAAAAGTAAAAACTTTTGTTTTAAAAAAAAATACTGATCTAGCTGGTTATTTTGAATTGATTTTTCACAGAGAAAAAGATGAGGTTGAAATAGCTTATCTAGGTTTATTAGAGGAATATCTAAATAAAAAATTAGGTTCTTTTCTTCTTTCAATAGCAATTAAAAAATCTTTTTTAGAAAAACCTAAAAGAGTATGGGTTCACACTTGTTCTTTGGATCATCAAAATGCCCTTAAAAATTATATTTCAAGAGGTATGAAAATTTATAAAAAAGAATTTATTTTGATTTAAATTATTCTCTAGTAGGTAATTTAAATAAATTTTTTTTCAAAGCTTGATTTTTATTTATTGAATTTAGATAAGTAGTATTTAAATTTTGAAATATATCAATTGTTTGCCAACCTATCAAATCGAAGGTTTTTTTATCAAAAAAAATATTTATCTCATTTTCATTTTCAGTAAAATTAAAGCTAACAATTTTATTTTCTATTATTATATTGTTTGAATTTATCATTTTTCTTAATATATAATTTTTGTTTAAAATTAGGTTTAAGGGAGTTTTTTCAATTGGGTAAAGATAAAAATTACTTGAGGTTTTTATTACTAATGATCTTCCATTAGAAACTAAAATTTTGTTGTTTTTCAAATTATATTTACAAAAAATTTTTTTTGGATATTCAATAACACAATTACCGTTCTCAACTTTACCATTTAAATTTTGTTCAAATGAAAAAGTAAAATTTTTAGTATTTTTTAAATTTTCGATTATGCTATCTTTTATTGATGCAAATGTTTGAGTAGTAAAAAATGTAATGATCAATAATAAAAAAAAATTTCTCATTTTAAGACATCACGCTTTCCAACATGATTAGCCTTACTTACAATTCCGTCTGCTTCCATCATATCTATAATTCTTGCTGCACGGTTATATCCAATTTGAAGCTTTCTTTGTAAAAATGATGTAGACGCTTTTCCTTCAGACTTTATTATGTTCACAGCAGTTTGATAAAGTTCATCTTTATCTCCTTGATTTTTTGAACTCTCATTCATTTCTTTTTCATCAACAAAATTTAAGATTTCATCAACATAGTCTGGTTCAGCCTGTGATCTTAAAAAATTATTTACTTTTTCTATTTCATTATCTGATACAAAAGGTGCATGAATTCTTATGATTTTATTTGCTGAAGACATGTACAACATATCACCCTTGCCAAGTAATTGTTCTGCACCTTGTTCTCCCAAAATTGTTCTACTATCTATTTTTGAAGTTACTTGAAAAGAAATACGAGTTGGAAAATTTGCTTTAATAGTTCCAGTAATTACATCAACACTAGGTCTTTGCGTTGCCATAATTATATGAATCCCAGCAGCACGCGCCATCTGTGACAATTTTTGAATATAATTTTCAATTTCTTTACCAGCCACTAACATTAAGTCTGACATTTCATCAACTACGACAACAATAAAAGGCATTGGAAGCCTATGTTTAGAATTATAACTCTCTATATTTCGAACACCTTCCTTTGTCATCAATCTATATCTACTTTCCATTTCTTTGACCACCCAACCTAAAACAGAAGCAGCTTTTTTAGCTTCGGTAATGACTGGACAGAGTAAATGAGGTATTCCTTCATATGTAGAAAGCTCAAGCATTTTTGGATCTATCAAAATAAATTTACATTTTTCAGGTGTGTGACGGAAAAGTAAAGATAGTATAATTGTATTAATACAAACTGACTTACCTGAACCTGTTGTTCCAGCTATTAATAAATGTGGCATAGATGCAAGATCTCCGATAATTGGTGTTCCAGAAATACTTTTACCTAAAGCAATTGGTAATTTGACATCTTTCTTTTTAAAATTTTGATTATTTAAAATTTCATTTAAATAAACATTTTCTCTATTTGAATTTGGCAATTCAATCCCGATAGTACTACTACCTGGTATGGTGGAGATTCTTGCAGATTCAGAACTAGTATTTCTAGCAATATCATCAGAAAGGTTTATTATTTTTGAAACTTTAACTCCAGCCGCGGGTTCAAATTCATTCAATGTTACAACTGGTCCATGACTAACTTTTTTTATATTTCCACTTACACCAAAGTCTAAAAGTATTTTTTCCAAAAAGGCAGGATCGCTATTTTCATCTGAGTTTGAATTATCTCTTTCTTTCTTGGTCGCTTTCTTTAATAAATCGAAAGAAGGTAATTGAAATTTAGGTGAATTTGAATTTCTATTTATCTCTGCTTTTATAAAAGGTAAATCTTCTTGAATCAAAGTTTTAATTTCTTCTTGTGGAATATATTCATCAATCAGTTCATTTTTATTTGTATAATTTTTGTTATTTTTTTTGAATATTATAAAAATGACTTTTTTAAGTGTTGCATAAAAAACTTTTGTTTTAAAGTTTATACTCAATAAAAAAAATACTAAAATAGCTAAAATAAGGATATAAAAAATTAATTTTTCATATGAGGTATTTAAATTATTAAAAAAAAATTGATTTAAATAATTTCCTACAAATCCACCATTTCCATTAATATAAAGATTAAATGAATCGTTGTAGAAAAAAGTAAAAAATACAGATCCAGTTAGAGAGTAAAGAATTATATAAAATGAATTCCTAAAAATTAAAAAAAATTCTTTTTTCAAGATAATTGTAAATCCAGTGAAAATGAATGTAATAGGTATCAAATAAGATATAAGTCCTATTGATTGAAAAAAAAGATCAGAGGTATAACTTCCCTGAAACCCTACCCAATTTTGAATTTTAGTATTTTCTTGGAAAATAAAATTTGGATCATCAGGTGAATAAGAATATAAGGCAAGAAATATTAAAATTCCAAAGCATGATATAAAAAACCCAACTATTTCCATTAGTCTTTTGATAGTAAAAAGTAGTACAGAGTCAGCTATTTTTTTTATATTCATATTAAGATGAATCAATTTTATCACTTTGTATCATCTAATTTTTATTGTTAAAATTAAAAATATAATGAAAGTGTGTATATTAGGTGAAGGATTAACTGCTCTAACTTTAGCCAAAGCTTTGGTAAATCAAGAAATTAGTGTTGATCTTTTTTTAGATTCTAAATTAAAAACTGTAGATAAATCACGAACTATTGGTGTTTCTCAAAATAATATTGAGTATTTCACAAAATATATTTTAAATATTAATCCATTATTATGGAAAATTAAGAAAATAGAAATTTTTAATTCAAATTTAAAAGATAAAAAATTATTGAATTTTAAAAATGAAAATCAATTTCTCTTTTCAATGATAAAGAATCATGAGCTTAATAATTATTTAATTAAAAATTTAAAGAAAAATAAATTTTTTACGCTAAAAAAAAAAAATTAATGAAAAAAAAATAATAAACAGTAATTATAATTTGATAATTAATTGTGATTTAAAGAATTCCATAACAAAAAAATTTTTTTATAAAAAAATTAACAAAGATTATAAAGCTTTTGCACATACAACAATAATTCAACATAAAAAAATTTTGAATAATGTTGTCGCTACACAAATTTTTACTAAAAAAGGTCCACTTGCATTTTTACCTTTATCAGAATTTGAGACAGCTGTTGTTTATTCAGCTGTTGGTTCAAAAAATATAGATTTAAAAAGTATTATAAAAAAATTTAATCCTAAATACTCAATAAATAAAATTAAAAAAATTTCTAATTTTGAATTAAAGTCATCAGATTTAAGATCTTATTATTACCAAAATATTTTAGCTTTTGGAGATTTACTACATAAAATTCATCCTTTAGCTGGACAAGGATTTAATATGACAATTAGAGATATCAAAGAAATAATGAATTTGATTAAATTCAAAATTGATCATGGTCTTGAAATTGATAGTTCTATTTGTAAAGATTTTGAGAAAAAGGCAAAACATAAAAATTTTTTGTTTTCTAATGGTATAGATTTTATTTACGAAATTTTTAAATTAGAGAGTCAAATTAAAAGTAGTATTTTGAGTAAGTCTATTCAACTTCTAGGCAAAAATGAATATACAAATAAATTTTTTATAAAATTTGCAAATGAGGGTGTAAAGATTTAAATTATTGAATTGTTGTATTATTATACTGATCAAAACTATAGGTTTTCAAGATTTCAGAAATTTTATTTTTTCTTAAGTCTAAATTTTTAGCTTCTAATAAAACTTGTTTTTCTTCAAGTGTGAAAGGTGAGGCCATCACTAGTGCATTAATGGTTTCATCAAGACTTTGTTTTTCTAATGCTTTCCAGTTAATTATAAATCCTTTTTTCTCAAATAAAGATTTTAAATTTTGGAAAATTAGTTCTAAATCTGAAAATTTTAATTCTTCATCTTTATTTTCTAAATCATCATAAAAATTTTTATAATCAATTTCACATTCTCTATATTTTTTTTCAGTATTAATTTCTTTAATAATTTTAAATCTTATTAAGCCTTGAAGATTTATAAGGAATCTACCGTCCTCAGTTCTCTTCAATTTTGTAACTTTTCCTAAACACCCAATTTCGTGAAGATCAGGTATCTCTTTCTCTGACTTATTCAATAACTTTGGCTGTATCATCCCAATATATTTATTAGATTTCATACAATCATTAATCATATCAATATATCTGGGTTCAAATATATTTAGGGGCACTGTTGTTTTGGGAAATATAATAAAATTACTCAAAGGAAACACTGGAATTTTCTGGGGCAAATTGTTAATCATTGTTAGTTTTTGCTTTAATATAAATCTTAATTTATTTTAATTCAATTATCTATGATAAAGAATTTAATAAAAAAAATTGATGAACTTTTATTCAAAGGAATTATTAAACGAAGTTATCATAAATTAGTATATTTTAATGATGTTTTAAAAAAAACAAAGCAACTTAATTACACACTTAGGAGAAAAGAAAAGAAAAGTCTTTTATTGGCTGATCTCATTTACAGATCTCCATCAGATGGGGTTATTGTGGAGTGTGGAGTTGGAGTTGGTGCCACATTAATGAAAATTGCTCATATTTCAAAAAAAAAAATTTATGCTTTTGATAGCTTTGAGGGCTTCCCAAATGAATTATCAGAAAAAGATGATAAAACTCTGTCAAAATATTTAAAAGATAATAAGTGGAATTACAAACTGATGAATATTGATTTAGTAAAAAAAAATTTAATAAATAATAAATTAAATGAAAAAGAAATTGAAGAAAGAATAATATTTAAAAAAGGTTTTTTCCCAGAATCATTTGAGGGGTTTGATGAAAAAATTTCATTTTTGCATTTAGATGTCGATTTGTATAATTCTTATAAAGATTGTCTTGAATTTTTTTTCCCAAAGCTTGTTAAAAACGGTATTGTTACATTTGATGAATATGAGTCAGACATAAAAGTTAAAAATACTAAAGGATGGAATTTTAAGGGTGCAAATAAAGCAATTGACGAATTTGTTCAAAAAAATAACTTAAAACTTATAGATCATTGGACTGGTTTCAAATACGTAATCAATGATAAGTAGTTTTTTATTTAAATGAACTTATGCTTGCAATTGTAAATTGTGATATCTATAATAAATCCAACGCGGGCATAGCTCAGTGGTAGAGCGTCTCGTTGCCAACGAGAAGGTCGAGGGTTCGACCCCCTTTGCCCGCTCCATGATATTTGTATTATGATTATATGGATTGCTTCTTATCCTAAAAGTGGAAATACTTATGTGAGGTCCTTTTTATCATCATATTATTTTTCAAAAAAAGGAAAATTTGATTTTAGTCAATTAATTAATATCATGCAATTTCCATCATTAAGATTTTCCAAATCAGATTTGTATTCATTTGAAGAAGCAGCTGTGAATTGGATACCTAATCAAAATCATTTTTTTGATAAAAAAAAGACTTTCTTTTTAAAAACACATAATACATTAAACGAATTTAAGAATAAAAAGTTTACTACCTCAAATGAAACTGTTGGAGCTATTTATATAGTTAGAGATCCAAGAAATGTAATTTTGTCTATGTGCCATCATTATTCATTTACATTTGATTTTGCATATGAAAAAATTACAGATAAAAATGCTTCTTTGTCTGAAAAAACAAATAATGGAGATTGTAGTAACTTTACTTATCTTGGATCTTGGGCAGAGCATTATAAATCATGGAAAAATAATAAAGAATTTAAAGTATTGTTTATAAAATACGAAGATTTAAAAGAAAATAAGTTTGAAATATTTAAAAAAATCATAGATTTTATTGAAGAACTTAAAGTAGACAAAACTAAGTTCAATGAAAAGAAGTTTTTAAATTCAGTAAATTCTACAAATTTCGTTAATCTCAAAAATAAAGAAAATAGTGAGGGATTTTTAGAAAATTTTATTTCAAAAGATGGAAGAAAAATAAATTTTTTTAATTTAGGATTCAAAAATAGTTGGAAAAAAGATTTACCTGAACAAATAGTAAATAAAGTAAATAATATGTTTGAAAAAGAACTGAAAGAGTTACAATATATATAATTAAAATGAAAAAATTATCTGAAAAAAAGTGTGTTCCATGTGAAGGTGGAGCTATTCCATTTGATATATCACAAATACACAAGTATCAAAAAAAAGTTGACGGCTGGAATGTTTCTAAAAGTGAAAAAAATATTTTTTTTCTAGAAAAAAAATTTGAATTTAAAAATTTTATAGAAAGCCAAGAATTTGTTAACGAAGTAGGTAAAATATCAGAAATAGAGGGACACCATCCTGATATTGTATTTGGTTGGGGTTATGCAAAAATTAATATAACTACACACGCAATAGAGGGATTATCTGAAAATGATTTTATTTTAGCATCTAAAATTGATTTAATTTCTAGTGTCTAAAATGTCTAGTTTTTGAAAAGATTAAGGCAGTACCAGTTTCATTTGCAAATTTTATTATTTCTTTATCTCTAATGGAACCGCTAGGTTGAATTACAGCCGTAACACCTGATTGTACTAGTTTTTCTATACCATCTGTAAATGGAAAAAATGCATCGGATGCTGCTACTAGATCCTCTTTTATATTATTGAATTTATTCATTTTATTTATAGCAATTTGGCAACTATCTAATCTACTAGGTTGTCCAGAACCAATACCGACAGTAGCTTCATTCGATGCGAGAACAATAGCATTGGACTTTACATATCGACAAATATTAAAAGCAAAAATTAAATTTTTTATTTCTTTTGCACTTGGTTTTCTTTTTGAGACAATTTTTAAATTTCTAGTATCAAATTTTTTAGAGTCTTCAGATTGAATCAAGATATTGTTGTTTGAAGATATAAACTTTTGTTTCTGGTTTAGTTTATAATTAGTTGCATCAATTAATCTTAATTGTTTTTTTTTCTTCAATATTTTTAAGGCATTGGCATCAAATTTATTGGCAATTATTACTTCAAGAAATAATTTATTTAATTCAATAGCTAAACTTTTGGTAACTTTAAAATTAAATGAAACTATTCCACCAAAAGCACTAATTGGATCACATGCAAGAGCAGATTTGTAACTATCTAAATGATTTTTTTTAATTGAGACACCACATGGATTTGCATGTTTAACAATAACAGTTCCCTTATTTTTTGGTAATGATTTTGAAATTGTTAATGCTGTAAAGATATCATTATAATTATTATAACTGAGCTGTTTTCCATGAATTTTTTTAATATTCATATTTTGATTTATTGAATAAATACTACTTAATTGATGGGGGTTTTCTCCGTATCTTAGTTTTTCGACTAAGTTTGCGTGAAATATTTTTTTATTTGGAAAAATAGTTTCAGACCTATCATTAAAATAATTTGATATTACAGAGTCGTAATATGCAGTTTCTGTAAAAGCATTTCTCGAGAGTTTTTCTCTAAATTTTAAAGTTGTAGATCCTTTATTTTTTTTTAATTCAGTGATCAAATCATTGTATTGTTCTATAGACGTAATAACAGTTACATCTTGATAGTTTTTAGCAGCAGCCCTAACCATTGTTGGACCACCAATGTCAATATATTCAATTATTTTTTTATGATTATTTGTTTGTTTAAGAATATTTTCGAAGGGATAAAAGTTTACAATTACAAGATCTATATTTTCGAAATTATTATTTCTTAAATCAATTAAATGAGATTTTTTGTTTCTATTGTTCAAAATTCCCGCATGAATTTTAGGGTGAAGAGTCTTAACTCGACCTTGTAAAATTTCATTAAAATTAGTAAATTCTGAAACTTCCTGGCATTTAAAATTTAATTTCCTAATTTCTTTATAAGTACCACCTGAACTTATGATTTTAATTTTATATTTTTTTAGAATATTCAAAAGGGGTTTTAAATTTTTTTTATTTGATAATGAAATTAAGGCTGTTTTTATTTTACTCATTTTAACTTAGTGATTTCCCATTTTATAATTTGCTCTTTTTCTTTACTTATACCTGAAATAAATATGTTCTGATTTTCACGATAAGAATTTTTATTACCGAAAAATAAACTATTATCAATATTTATATCATAATTTTCACAATTAAATCTCCAGCCCTCTTCCTCTAAATCAATTAAAATAGTTTTGTTATTTTGTGTTTTCATAACTTTTGAACTTAAGTTAAGGTGAAATCTAATATCAAATCTTAGTTTTTTATTTGGTTTTCTTCTGAATATTTTATCATATCCAATAAATTTCATTTGATCCGGATAAAATTCAATTATCCTCTCATGTAATGCTCCAAATTTTTGTAAATATCCATCGTGGATTGCAGAAACTTTCCAATAATTTTCTTCAAATAAAACTTTTTTTTTTAAAATTTTTAATCCTTTGTTTATGATAAAATTTTTGTTTTTCTTTACAAAATTACAAGAGGAATAGTCTTCAATAATTAATGTGCTATGTAGTGAAGTACTTTTAGAAAGTTTATTAAATTTACTATTTTTATCGGAGAAATATCCAGAATTTGTAATTAATTTTTTTCCATTTGAAATAATTTCAAATGATAAAGCACCAGCTTGATAATTATTTGAAAAATTTTTTTTTGGACTGGATCCTATATCTGTAGCTAAAATAATATTTTTATTATTAAGAATAGCATATCCCGCTAATTCCTTAATTTCATTTTTAAAACTATATCCAAATCTCTTTAAATATTGATCAAACTCAGAATTTTTTGATGAGTAGTTACCATTGAAAAAGATATTATGTTTAATATTTTGCCAGATAAATGCATAACTTGACCCTAAGTAAAATATTATTTCGTTGAGATATTCTGGAACGGTGTTTTGTGATTCTTTAAACCACTCTCTTATTATAATAAAATATTTAAGATAAAAAATTAATTGTTTAATATTTCTTGATTTTGGAAAACCTTGGTTATCAATTGAATATTTTATAATATTTCTTAAAAGACTTAACCCATTATAAAGATAATTTCTATTATCTTTATAAGCCAAACCAGTTAAAATTATTGCAGCACATCCAATCATTTTATTTTCAACTTTTTTTGAATTTTTAATTTCATTTAACAAATGATTTGTTTGTTTTTGAATAATATGATCAAACATTTTCATGTATTCTCTATCACTATCTTCATATGTAAGTTGATGGTTAGAAAGCCAAGAAATTATTCTTTTAGCAGTTAAGTCAAACTCCCAACTTTTTTCGTTAAATTTATTATTGTTATTAATCCAGTTTGTTATTACTTCTTGCGTAGATTTTTTTGAGGATTTCAAATCTAAACTGAAAAACCAAAAAAAATTGTTTAATTTTTCAAAGTCTTTTTGATTTATTTTACTAAGCCAAATTGCTTCAATAGCAAAATCTTCAATTTTATATTTTTTTTTTTGATATTTTATTATCGAAGAAAGTAAATGTGGGCTGGGTTTATATTCAAAGTTATTTTGAAAAGTTTTTGAAATTTTTTTTTCATAAAAGTTTGAATTCTGATAAATTAATCTTATTTTTTTTAAAATTAAAATAGCAAAATCATAAAAAGTTATAAAAAATTCTTTTAATGACATTTTACACTTTTTTAAGTGCTTCTATATTTTTTTTTATATTTCCCTTATTTTCCTTGAAGATCGTTGTTCCTGAAACAAGAATATTTGCGCCTGCATTTATCACATCTTTAGAATTATCAAAGTTAATTCCACCATCTACTTCAATTTCATATTTATAATTTTTTTCTTCTTTAATTTTTTTTAATGACTCAATTTTTTTTATGACTTCAGGAATAAATTTTTGACCTCCAAATCCAGGGTATACACTCATAACAAGCACTAAATCAATATTATCTAATGTTTTTTCGATTACACTAATTTCTGTATTTGGGTTTAATGAGACACCTACTTTTTTTTCAAAATTTTTAATATGTTTAATAGATTCATTTAAGTTATCAGTTGCTTCAGGGTGTATTGTAATTATATCTGCACCAGCATCTGCAAAATCTTTAATATATTTATGCACAGGTGAAATCATTAAATGTACATCGAAAATTAATTTTGTGTATTTTCTAAGAGCTTTTATAACCGGCGGTCCGATAGTCAAATTTGGAACAAAGTGACCATCCATTACATCAACATGTATCATGTCAGCACCTGCATCTTCTAATCTTTTAATTTCATTACCCAATTGACTAAAGTCAGCAGATAAGATTGAAGGCGAAATTTGTATTTTTTTCATTGATAATTAAATTAACTAGTACCAAATTTTAAAATTTAATTTAATTAAAAAATTGATAAATTTGTCTTGAAATTTCACTTTCTAGAGGAAATGATAACATTCCCATTACCGAATAACCTAAAACCCAAGGCATTAAATAAAATCTTATCATAAAAAAAAACCACGCCACGTACAAAGGTACTATGGGTTGAATAATAAATGATGGAGTTATAGGTTTAAATAAATTGATGAGTGGATTGGTAAATTTGACAAATACTCTCATGAAAAAAAATTGTGAGTCTTCTCTTTGAAAAATATTCATTGCAACTCTTCCAATCAAAGTCCACATTATTACACCAAGAATATAATCAATTATGTATACCAAGGGATGGAAATTAGCCGACATTAATAAATTTATATTTGAAAAGAGTGAAAATTGAAAGGGGCGAAATTAATCGCCCCTTAAAAAGATTATTTAGTGTTGTTTGCCAAGGATCGATTTACCAGCTGGTACACGAACCTCATCAACCATTTTCTG
>MDTE01158641.1_pt1 | contig 11510 bp, 14 predicted proteins | sample 811231 | NCBI WGS metagenome assembly MDTE01 (sample SAMN05326651, study PRJNA326480) | marine metagenome | isolation source: seawater | place: Indian Ocean: Red Sea | collected 2010
AAAGATAATACTCATACATGGCATTGGAGAGAAAATCATCCAATGGTCTCCTATCTTATTTCATTTGTTATCGCTGAATTAGTAAAAGTTGAAGATTCATATAATGGTATACCAGTGAATTATTGGGTATATGAAGAAAATAAAAATGAAGCAATGCGGTCTTTTGGTTTAACTCCAGATATGATGAAATATTTTGGAAAACTTTCTGGTATTGAATATCCATTTGAAAAATATGATCAAGTTATTATTGATGACTTTATGTTTGGAGGAATGGAAAATATAACCTTAACACATAATACTGATAGAACAATGCATGATGAATTTGCAGCTCCAGATGTAAGTAGTGATGGATTAGTTGCTCATGAATTAGCTCATCAATGGTATGGAAACTTAATCACTACCCGTAATTGGGCACACGCATGGTTAAATGAAGGATTTGCAACCTTTTTATCAAGAAAATATCGTGAACATCATTATGGCTTTGATGAGGGTGAATATATTCGATTGGGAGAAATGAATAGTTACTTTGGATCAAATAGAAGATGGAAGCGTGCAACTGTACAACATAATTTTTATGAATCTATGGACGTATTTGATGGACATATATATGCTAAAGGGAGTCTCATTTTAAATATGATGGTTGATCATCTTGGAGAAGATGCTTTTTGGAGATGTGTCCAAAATTATACTTTAGATAACCAATATAAAAATGTTGAAACGTCGGATTTAAAAAAGGCGATTGAGGAGACTACAGGTCAGAATTTAGATTGGTTTTTTAGACAATGGGTCTATGAACCTGGATTCCCTGAATACGATGTTAAATGGAATTATAATACAAGAAATAAATCTGTAAAAATCACCGTTAAACAAATTCAAAAAAATACAAATTTATTTAAAATGCCTATTAATATAGAGATAGATGGTAAAATGAATTTAATTTGGATCGAAAATGAAGAAACTATATTTGAAATTCCATCAAAAATGCGTCCTAAAATGGTTGTTTTTAATGCTGGAATGCGTATACCATGTAAATTAATTTTTAATAAATCAATAAATGAATGGATTCTACAATTAAAAGAAGGTAACCATATATTAGATCGCATAGCTGCTGCCAAAGAATTATCTAAAAGAAAAGGTCGAAGAACAATTGAACGAGCTTTACTAGATGTTGCAAAATCTGATTCTTTTTGGGGTGTTAGAGTAGAAGCAGTTAAGGCTTTTTCAAAATTAAAATCTAAAAGATACTCGAAAGAGCTTATGGCTTTAGAAGCTGGTCAAGATAATAGAGTAAGACGTGCAATTTGGGGAGCTTTAAAAAATTATCAAAATGATAATGATGTAAGTCAATTCCTCCAGAATATTATAGAGAATGATGAAAAATATTATAGTATCGCTGATGCTTTTAGGGCATTAATCGCAGTTGATACATTATCAGCTAGAAAAAAAGTTGAATCTTTGTTAGATATAGATTCTCATAATGATGTTATACGAAAAGCCGCGATTAGTTATTATGGAAGTATTATTAATGATAAAAACTATAAAAAATTAAAAGAATTAGTTTCTTATGGAGGCACTACATGGGATGCTAGACCTGAAGCTGTAAAACAATTAGGTAAGTATGTAAAATCTAAACCTAAAACCATTGAAATTTTTGAGGAATTATTAAATGACAACTCTAGAGATGTTCGTAGGAATGTAATTAGAATGTTAAATTATTATGGGAATAATAACCATTTGGGGATTTTAGATGAGGTTTTAGAAAGAGATCCTATATTAAGTCGAGATATAAGGTTGGCAAAAAAGAATATTCAGAAACCTTTGAATAAACGAACTAAATCAAATGTTGAAAAAGAGTTAGATGAAGCAAATAAAAAATTAGATGAGATAAGGAAGTTAATTGATTAATGGATGATGGTTTGTCAATTTGGCTTGAGCCTAATAAGTCAAGCCGAACTAAATTAAATAGTATTATACAAAAACTAAGTAAAAAATTTGATTTTCCAAATTTTGAACCTCATATAACTCTTTTCGGAAGAGTCAATAAACCATATAAGTCCATCAAATTATTACTTAATAATTTAGTTTGTGAATATAGACCATTTAATTTAATTATAGATAATTTTCAAATAGGAACTCATCCATGGAAAATGCTTTATTTTAGTATAAGACCGGATAATTATTTAAATGTACTTCAATCTACGATTAATAAAAATTTAAAGAATTATCGAGCTTACAAATTTATACCTCATATTAGTATTGCTTATGGTAAAATTGATAATTTAGAAACTGAATTAGAAGGGATAACCATACCTAAAAGAATCTATTTTGATTCTATATCTATAGTTAAAATATCAAATGATATTATGTCTTGGGAAAAACTAAGATCATTTTCTTTAAGGAAATAGAGTTTGAAAAAACCAATTTTAGTTATAATTGATGTTCAGGAAAAATTATTTCCTGTAATGAATAATAAAGATAATTTTATTAAAAATTTAAAAATTTTAATAAAAGGTTTTCAATTATTTGGTTTACCAATTATTCTCACAGAACATGTGCCAGAAAATTTGGGCTCGACTATAAAAGATGTAAAAGATTTAATTCCAGATGTAAAACCAATCATTAAATCATCATTTTCTTGTGCAACTAATTTAGAGTTTTCAAATCAAATTTTGCAATATGATCAATCCGATGGAATAGTTTTGGCAGGGATTGAAACACATGTTTGTATTTATCAAACCGGAAATGATTTAATTCAAAATGGAGAACATATAGAGATTGTCGCAGATGCAGTTTCGGCTCGGAGTGGAATTAATCATAATGTTGGATTAGATAGATTAAAGGATAATGGATGTTTAATGACAACTGTTGAGATGTTACTTTTTTCAATTCAAGAACATGCAAATGATCATCGTTTTAAAGATTTAATAAAACTAGTAAAATAATTATTAATTAATAACAACTTAGGAACACAAATGAATACTATAAAATCTATATTTTTATCCTTAGGATTATTTATTCTAATTAACTGTAGTGGTGATGAGGTTACTAAAATGATTAAAACTCCTACAATTCAATGTGGAATGTGTCAAAAAACAATAGAAATGGGATTGAAAAAAATTCCTGGTGTTTCATCTTCTCATGTTGATCTAGGGGAAAAAATAACAAAAGTGGTTTATGATAAAGAAAAGACAAATCAAAATACTATAGAGGAGGCCATTGCTAATCTTGGATATCAGGCGAATGAAATTATTGCTAATCCTATTGCATACGCAGAATTACCTGCTTGTTGCAAAATTGGTGGCGGTCATTAATCAAATTTAATAGAGTCTGTTTCATATTTATTTATGTTTATTAACTCACACATTGCTTCTGGATACTTAATTGGTAGAGCAGCCAATTTAAATTCAAAATGGATAACTTTACTTATAATTTCTACAATTTTTCCTGATATTGACGGTTTATGGTCAAATACTGTTGCGGGTCACCATAGTATTTTACATACTATGTTGTTTTGGATATTAATATTAGGATTAGCATTAATCTTTGGGAAATTAATAGGAAATAGAAATTTTCAAAAAATGATAATCATTATTTTTTGTGGTATTATTGTTCATTTAATTACAGATTGGTTAACATCAAGGACTGTAGGAATTAAATGGTTATATCCATTTTCTGATAAAGATTATTTTTTATATTCAATCGAACCATCAAAGGGAGATATTCCCATATGGCAAATGATAATTCCGCCTTATTTTACATTTTATTGTGAAAATAAAACTTTATTTTATGGTGAATTAATAATAAACTTTCTTGCTATTGGACTATTTGGTAAAAAATATCTAAATAAAAAGAAAATGCTTTCAAATTAAATAAGTTTATGTAATTTTAGGCTTTAATCCGAGAAGTTGATATCATGAAATTTATAATTAGGCTATTTATTTGTCTATTTTTGATGGGGTCAATACCCACATCTGAAATGGCACTGGTACGTGCTGAGGCATCTGAACAAACAAAAAAGAAGAAGAAATCTTCTAAAAAGAAGAAAAAATCTTCCAAAAAGAAGAAATCTTCTAAGAAGAAGAAATCTTCTAAAAAGAAGAAATCTTCTAAAAAGAAGAAAAAATCTTCAGAAGAAGATAGTAAACCTGTTTCAAAAGTTGATAAAGGTCCTCGAATAAATACTGCGGCTTATGCAGATGAATTATTCAATTTAACAGGCGAATTACAGGCATCAAATAAAGAATTAGCTAAAGCGACTAGATATTATCATTTAGATGAACCAAAAAAGAAAGTGGTAACTTTAGACTCAAAGCCTTTTTTATCTAAAGATGATTATGAGAAAGAAGCCAGTTTAAATCCAGATAATATTTACGTTCAGCGTCAGCTCGCACTTTATTATGAAACAAATGGGGATTATGCTTCAGCGAAGGACGTTTATTTAAGAGAAGTAGCAAAAACTCCTGATAATCCTGATGCACATTTTTATCTAGGTTCCCTTTATGCAAAATTAGGAGAATATAATAAGTCTAAGAATGCTTTTGAAGAAGCATTATATATTGATCCCGAACATGGTGCTACAATTGATGCTATGTCAAATTATGTAGGTACAAATGCTCAAAGAGAATTAAGTAGAGATATTTTAAAATTATCTTCAGAAAAAGCTCCCGATGGTCCTGCTCAACGAATAAATATTATAAGAGAAAAAATGACTAATGGTAATTATGTAGAAGCTTTAAATCTTTCCGAAGAATCATTTGAAAAGTTTCCGACTCATACTGGTTTTGTTCATTTAGTTGGTGAAAATCAACTTAAACTTGGTCGTGTAGAAGATGCAAAAAAATCATTTCAAAGAGCAATTAAATTAAATCCAAAAGAAGTTCAATCTCATTTGTCATTAGCAGACTTATACTTTGATCAGAATAAGTTTGTATATGCCGCATTATCATACAGTGATGCAGTATATCTTAAGCCAGATAACCCTGATTATAGATATATGCAAGGATTAAGCTACTTTAATGCTCAAGAATGGGGTAGGACAGCGGCATCTTGGGAGGATTTATTACAATATCGTCCAAATGATGCAATTGTAAGGAACTTACTTCCTCAAACATATTATGTTATGGCAGTCGAATATAATAGGGTTGGTAATCCGACTATGGGTCGTCAAGCTTTTAAGAATGCTTTATCAATAAATAATAATACATCTAATTGGCTTCCAGGTGCAATGGGAGTGCTTGGAAAATATTATAGAGAAAAAAATATGTTTAATGAATCCTTAATAGCTTTTCAGGAGGTTCTTGAATTAAAGCCAAATGATGCAGATGCATATATGGGTATGGGTATTACTTATTGGGAAATGGATGAAAAACAATTAGCACGTGCATCTTGGGAAAAAAGCATACAGATAAAACCAACAAATAATGAATCACGTGGTTGGCTAATATTATCATCATCTGGATCTTAAAGAATACTGAGTTCTAATTTTATTTTTTTAGTTATATGATGCGAGTCTTATTTGTATTGATTTTTTCAATACAATATACTTTTTGTAATGATATTTTCCCTGGAGATTCAGTAGTTAGAGAAGGTGTAAATGCCTTTTATAATTATGAATATAATAAGAGTATTAAAATTCTCACAGATGCTCGAGTAAAATTCCCTGATCATCCAGGAGTTCATTTAATATGGGCTACTGCTAGGTGGGTAAGAAGTCAGGCATATGATCCTGTAGAAAAAACATATTCTGTATTGGAATCTGATTTAAATAAAATTGAACCAATCTATGAAAGATTAGTACAAAAATTTCCTAATGATCTTACTTACAAGTTATACCAAGGATCCGCGATAGGTCTTAATGCAAGAGTATCACTTGGAAAAAAGGAATGGTTGAATACGATCTTTCATGCATATAAAGGATTTAAAATAATAAAAGATGTTTATAATAAAGCACCTTTTATTAAAGATTCTAAATTACCTATTGGGATTATTATTTATTATGCAGGGATTAGCAATACTCTGTTAAGATATACCGTTAATTTCTATGGTCTGGATGCATCAACTGATATAGGTTTAAATGAGATTTCAGAAGCAGCAAATTCGAGTGATTGGGCATGGATAGAAGCGATGGGCATTTTATCATTTCTTTATCTTTGGGTTGAAGATGATGCTATACTTGCGGGAAAATATTCGAGACAATTAGTAAATAATTTTCCTAATAATTTTTACTATAATTTATTACATCTTGAATATTTAATTAAGACTGATCAATTTGAAAAAGCAAAAAAATTAATTAAAAATCTAGATGTTAAAATTTTAAATTTAACAGAAAGACAAAAAGAATGGTATAAACCATATCTAGATTATGAAAAAGGATTGCTTGCATTCAAAAGTAAGCAATATAAAAAATCATTAGTATTATTAGATTTATGTATTAAAAGTTATAGTGGTGAACTGGATATAGTGTTAGGAAATGCTTTATTATTAAAAGGGAAGGTTCTTGATAAGCTCAAAAGACGTTCTGAAGCAAAATTAAGTTATCAAGCTTGTCTTGATCTTGATAATTTTTCAAGTTCTATGAAAACAGCAAAACAATATTTATTTAAACCATATTTTTAGAATTTTATGCAATATTATTGTCATAGTCTTACTAAGTATAAACGATGGGATACACGCGAAGTAAAAGTTGGTGATATCGGTGTCGGTAGTACCAATCCAATAAGGGTGCAATCAATGACTACAACAGATACAATGGATACAAAAAGTACTGTAGAACAATCTATTCGAATGATTGAAGCTGGTTGTGAAATTGTAAGAATTACAGCACCAAGCAATAAAGAAGCTAAAAATTTAAAAAATATAAAGGATCAAATTAGATCTAGAGGATATAATACTCCACTTGTTGCTGATATACATTTTACACCAAATGCTGCAGAAATTGCTGCATCTCTTGTTGAGAAAGTAAGAGTTAACCCTGGAAATTATGCTGATAAGAAAAAATTTGAAACTATTGATTATACTGATAGAATGTATGCTGATGAATTAGAAAGAATTCGAGACCGGTTTCTACCATTGATTAAAATTTGTAAAGAATATGGTACATCTATGAGAATTGGTACAAATCATGGATCATTATCAGATAGGATTTTAAGTCGATATGGTGATACACCTTTAGGTATGGTTGAATCTGCTATGGAATTTATAAGAATTGCTGAGGAAGAAAATTATAACGAGATTATTCTTTCAATGAAAGCAAGTAATACCCAGGTAATGGTACAGGCATACCGTTTACTTGTAAAAACAATGATAGAAGAAAAAATGAATTACCCTCTTCACCTAGGTGTTACAGAAGCTGGAGAAGCAGAAGATGGCAGAATTAAATCTGCGGTAGGTATTGGTACACTTTTAGAAGATGGTCTTGGAGATACAATTCGTGTTTCTTTAACCGAAGAGCCTGAAAAAGAAATTCCTGTAGCATTAGCAATGGTAGATAGATATATCAATAGAAATAATCATCAATCTATTTGGGAAATTGATTCTTTGCCTTATGACCCTTTCTTTTATAAGCGTATGAAAACTAATGCTTTATTAAACTTTGGTGAGAGCAATTTCCCAAGAGTTATTGGTGATCTTTCAAAGTTGGAAAGTATCGCTCATTCTGATTTAATTAGTTTTGGATATTTATATTCTGAGTCTAAAGATAAATGGCATGTTTCAGAACAAGCAGTAGATTATTTATATATTGGAGATAAATGTATTAATTTTGAAATACCAGGTTCTCTAGGAATTATCCAAGATCAGTTTTCATATATAAAAAAAGATAACAACTTTCCACTATATAGTTTTGATGAGAAAGAATTAATTAAGAAAGATATTTATTCATTTTTACAAATTAGTTCTGATATTTCTAGACAAGAAATATCAGAACTAAGTGTTCTTAAAAAAACAATATTTATTTTTGAGACTAAAAATAAACATTGTGTTGCAGCACTTAGACGTTTAATGATAGAGTTAATTGATAACAATATATTTAACCCAATAATTATTAAACTGAAATATTCTTTATCAACAAATGATGAATTTCTAATAAATGCTTCTACGGACTTTGGTGGTTTACAATTAGATGGATTTGGTGACGGGATTTGGATTATATCTGATTGCAATTCAGGTTTTATTAATGAAACGGCATTTGGTATACTTCAGGCATGCAGGACCAGAATTTCTAAAACAGAATATATTTCTTGTCCTTCATGTGGTAGAACTTTATTTGATTTGCAGGAAACAACTGCCAAGATTAGAAAGAAAACTGATCATTTAAAGGGTATAAAAATTGGCATAATGGGTTGTATTGTTAATGGACCTGGTGAGATGGCTGATGCAGATTATGGTTATGTTGGAACAGGCGTTGGAAAGATATCTTTATATAAAGGTCAAACAGTTATAGAAAGAAATATACCTGAAAAATTAGCCGTCGATGCTCTAATTTCATTAATAGATTCTAATGGTGATTGGGTTGATCCAGAAAATGTTTAGCATTGTCCATCTAGAGATGGTTATAGTATTATTAGCCTAAATATATCGGTCTAGATTCCGAAAAAGAGTTAATTATGAAAAAGTTAGTCTTAATATTATTTGTGACAATAATCTTTGCACAAAGTTCTGAAAATCAATTATCTCCTGTAGTGACCTATTGGAAGACACTTTCAATAGATGAAAAAGAAACCTTTCTTTTTTCATATTTGACTCAGGTATATGAAACCCACATGGAACTCAAAAAAAGTCAAGGATATGGTGATATAACTGAGTGGTATTATAATAATAGAGCTGAATTAGTTTATGGTATTTTTGATAAATTAAATGAGATTAAAATACATGATTTAGCACAATGGGTAGATGAATTTTATTCTCATGGGGAATATGCTAATCGACCATTTTATGAAGCTTTAGAATTTGCATATAGGTTTGCTGATGCTTCTGGAGCAACAATTTGGGATAAATACGAAAATTTAAAATATGACAAAATAGAGCCTAAAAATAATTAAAGTTTTTTAGTATGCCTTATTGCATAAAATATTGGCTCCAAATTTATAAAGATTGTGGCTATACTAAACTAGTTGTTAAAGGTGGTTGGTCTGTATTTTTTAATTTTCAAAATAGTAATTTGAATATTACTAGATGTTTTTAATAGAATTTCTAATTAGGCTAACAGGCTTGAATTTGTTAAGATTAAGAATAATATAAATTCAAAAATTTTCATGGATAAATTAAGAGTAATCAATTTAAAAATCCCTGCTAGGCATGGAGTATATGATTATGAGAAAGACAAGGATGGATTATTTGAATTAGATCTTGAGATATTAGCTGACCTATCTAAACCTAGTCATACAGATAATATAGAAGATACAATTAATTATGATGATATTATTTCTTTAACAACTAAGATATTTTTAAAAAAAGATTATAATCTTATTGAAGCCGTAGGTGAAGATATTTGTCAAAATTTATTAAATAATTTTCCTATAGATACAATTAAACTTAAAATTAGAAAACCTCATGCACCGATTATGGCAAGTTTTGATACTGTTGAAGTAGAAATTGTTCGCTCAAAATAAATGAAAAATACTAATGTATATTTGTCTTTAGGTTCAAATCTTGGGGATCGTGAATCAAATTTAGCACAAGCAACGATGGCTTTATCAATTAATACAGATATTTCTAATGTAAAGTCATCATCTTATTATGAATCTGAGCCACTATATAATAAAGATCAACCTGATTTTCTTAATTCTGTAGTGAAATGCTGTACTAAACTAAGACCATTTGATTTTATAGATGTAACAAAAAAAATCGAATTGATGCTAGGGAAGAAAAAACAAGTTAAAAAGAATCAACCAAGATTAATTGATATTGATCTATTATTTCATGGGGACTCAGTTTTAGAAACCAAAGATTTAATTATTCCACATCCAATGATTGGATTAAGAAAGTTTGTATTAATTCCATTTGTTGAATTAGAACCAGACTTTAATATTCCTCATTCAGATTTAACAATTTCTAATCTTTTAGATCATTGCCCGGATACATCATTGGTAAAACGCCATTATATGGAGACACAAGCTTGAGAAAATTATATTATATTGCTATTGAGGGTCCTATTGGTGTTGGGAAAACCAGTTTAGCTAATATGATGGCAAAAGAATTAGGTGCACGTTTAGTGTTAGAGGAGTTTGAAGAAAATCCATTTTTACCAGATTTTTATAGAGATCCTGAGAGATTTGCATTTCAAACTCAGCTATTTTTTCTTTTACAAAGATATAGACAACAACAAGAATTAAGACAAGTTGATATGTTTCAGAATTTACTTATTACTGATTATATGTTTGTTAAAGATAGGCTTTTTGCTTCTCTAAATTTAAATGAAAAAGAAATACAACTTTATGATACTGTTGCTAACCTTTTAGAAAGAAATATTATTAAGCCTGATCTAGTTATCTATTTACAGGCTGATACTGATACATTAATGAAGAATATTGCTAATAGAGGTAGAGATATGGAATCTGAAATCACAAATGATTATATTGATGCATTAGGACAAGTATATACTGAATATTTTTTCAGGTATCAGGAAACACCATTAGTAATTATCAATACAAACAATATCGATTTTGTTAATAATCAAGATGATCTACATGAAGTTATTAATTATATCCGTCAACCAGTTTCTGGAACAAAATTTTTTAATCCTGTGACATAAATATAATGATTAAGTGGTTATTATTATTTTTAATAGGATATATACTGTATAAATCTATTAGCCCTTTGATAGCTATTTTTAGATTAAATCAAGATATCAAAAAGAAAAATCGTAAGAAGGATATCCATACTAAAATAAAAAAAATGGATATTCGGGATGCAGAGTTTGAAGATAAACTGTAATGCATATTAAACAAATAATACTAAATAATCGAAAAGATTGGGTTTTAATTATTTTACGTATAATCCCTTCATTTTTTATGTTTTATTATCATGGTTATAATAAGATTATTAATGGAGTCGATACCTGGAATTGGCTTGGTGGCGCGGTTCTTACAATATTTAGCATTTCCATTGGTCATACATTTATAGGGTTCTTAGCTGCACTTAGTGAAGGTATTTTAACTTGGTTTATAATTATAGGTTTTAAAACAAGAGTTGCATCATTTTTTAATATGATGACGATGTTGTTTGCAGGTATTTATCATTTAAATAAAGCTGAAAGCGGAGAGTCTGCTTTTATTTATTGTGTGATATTTTTTACTATTTTAATTCTTGGTCCTGGAATTTACAGTATTGATAATATATTAGAACAAAGAAAGATTAATTTAAATGAATAGAATTTTAATAATAATTTTTCTCCAGACTATTGTTTTGGGTCAATTTGATAATATTACAAATGGGTTTGGTTTAGATATTGGTTCAAATGGATCAGGATTATTTTTTACAAGAAATTATATGCATAATTCAAATAAATTTAG
>MDTE01184771.1_pt1 | contig 11510 bp, 9 predicted proteins | sample 811231 | NCBI WGS metagenome assembly MDTE01 (sample SAMN05326651, study PRJNA326480) | marine metagenome | isolation source: seawater | place: Indian Ocean: Red Sea | collected 2010
GTAGATCTGGAACCAGTGCGGTTCCCCACGAGCCTCTGCGATCTCGTCGTATGACTGCGAACTTTGGTGAGACTGCATCTGGAGGGTGCCGTGAGTCGCGGCCGCCCTGGCTGCGCCCGCCTCTCCTTCTGTGTGATACGCCTCAAGACTGGCCACCGGACAGAGAAAGAGTGGAGATGCATACTCCTTGCCGAATAGGTTGACCGACATGTTGAGGTTGGAGGTGTCTGGACCAAGTCGTCTGGGTCTAATGATTAATCGGTTAAAGCCTTCCCGATTGGCCCGGCGGGTTTCGAAGTCGTCGACCCCCATGTGCAGGTAGTCCCAGTGTTGCTGAAGGTTATTTGCGTAAGCGACCTGTTCAAAGTCCCATACGTTGACGGCATCGTCGACCGATTCGATCATTTGGCCGGTGAACTGTTCATTGATGGCGTCCCGCATTTGTCCCTCGGGGTTCTGTCCGAGGTTGACGTGGGACTCGTGTGTGGGTGCTAGCGGCATTTCGATGCCGCACCCACGACATCGAAGACTCGACGGCCCGGGTATCGTGGCTCGTCGCTCCGCCTCACGCGCAAGCGCTGTTTGCCAGCTCGTTGGCAATCCGGATGCGGCTAGGCCCATCAGCGGGCTTGCCGCTAGTAGCTTGAAGAACTGACGTCGGCTGGCACCCTGGTCAAACATGTTTGAACCCCTCTTACGTACGCTCATTCGTTGACCCCTTCAGTCATTACGTAAAACTACTTGGGTGGAACAGGTCGGCGCAAGTGTAATCGAATCGCGATGGAAATCAAGTTCAAGCAAAGACGGCCGTCGAAGTAGGTCCCAGTCATCGTTGCCAAATGTGGTGACCGTTGACCGGACATACTAATTTCGGGTCGGGATTAAGAAGTCAGTTTGAGTGAGACATCCTCTAATTCAGTCTCTCGAAAACCATTGAGTCGAAGCCATAACTTAGTCGCGCGGGTGCGTTGCGTTCCATTCGCGTGCCAGGCGTTGGGCCTCGGCAAGTTGATCAGCGGTCAGAGTGGTGGCCAACTGGTCACGTGATTTGATAACACCTTCGCGATCGATTCCAGTAAATCGTGATGTAGCGAGATCGAACCACATGTGTGCAGTTACATCATCCTCTGGCACACCCTCGCCGTTGGCATACATAAGCCCAAGCCATAATTGCGCGTCGCCATTACCTTGGTCTGCGGCCAACCGAATCCATCGGACGGCTTCCGGGTCGTCTTCTGGTACACCACGGCCGTCGGCATACATGAGTCCAAGGTTGACCTGCCCGTCGGCATCTCCTTGGTTCGCTGCGAGCCGATACCATTGCACGGCCTCCACATCATCCTGTGGCACACCTCTGCCAAAGGAATACGCGAGACCGAGGGTAACCTGAGCCTCCGCATCACCAGTCTCTGCCAGTACACGCAGTTCGTCGATGAACCCCTGTTGCGAGACCAGCGGTGTGGTGAACCCGACCAATATCATTACCGCGAAGGTCTTCGTCCGTCGTAGAGGCATGAGAGTCATAGATTACGCCGGTCAGATGCGTGCTTCAATGTTTAGCGATTTATAGCATGGGGAACGACCACGTGCTCGGTACTTGCCCGGCTGTTGTTCGATATGGTGTGCATATGGTAGCGACGTTCGTGTTGTTCATATCTGGCCATGAAGGTGCACCATAGGGCCTACCCCGGGGTACTCAGGTCATGCAATCTATCGACTACGTGACGCTATGCCTGTCAGTTCAACGCCGGAAAATCAACGTTTTTGTTGCTGGCCAGTCTGCTCTGAGAAAAGCTTCTTGCAAGGCAATTTGAAACAAGGAACGTACAGGCGTAGGCTATGAATGTTCGTTACGGGTTCGATAGACGCGATTGATAACCGGTTTACGGTTAATGTCATGTGCGAAGGAGAGACCAATGGGTGCGAAACGACCTGACCGAAGAAATTTTTTGAGAGGTAGTGCCGCAGTGGCTGGTGGTTTGACCTTGGGAACTGTGGAGCCGGTGCTCGGCCAGTCAGCAGCACCTGGGGGATTCATCAAGGGCAACGAAGAGCTGGTGCTTTATGGTGAACGTTCTCGGCATGTGACCTCGGTACGCATGGCGCATCCACCCGCTGGTAGGCCGTCGCCTGATGCGTATGGAAAGTATTTTCATATTGCGGCTCCGCTGCAGGATTCGGTAGGTACCATCACGCCATCCTCGCTTCACTTCGTGGGGACTACCCGTGGTTCCTTCATTCCTGATATCGATCCGCAGGAACATCGCCTCATGATTCACGGTATGGTGGACCGTCCATTGACCTTCACGATGGAGGACTTGAAGCGCCTTCCTTCGGAAACACGACCGCATTTCATCGAGTGTGCGGGGAATCGGTCGAGGCCTCAATATAAGACGGTTCAGGAAACACATGGAATGACGAGTTGTGCCGAATGGACCGGAGTTCCGCTGTCTTTGCTACTCAAGGAGGCCGGCATAAAAGATTCGGCGCCTTGGATCGTGTGTGAAGGGGAAGAGGAAGTGAAAGGCGCGTCGAGTATCCCGATGGCAAAAGCCATGGACGACTGTTTAGTGGCCTATGGTATGAACGGTGAAGCGGTGCGTCCCCAGAACGGGTTTCCGTTACGGTTGCTGGTTCCCGGGTTCGAAGGCATCTTCAACACGAAGTATCTCAGGCGAATCAAGGTCGTGGACCGGTACTACATGACGTACAACGACTACGGGCATCTTAATCGGCGTGGAGACGAAGCAGGTGCTGCACTGGGGATGTTGATCGGCCCGAAATCAGTCATCACCTTTCCGTCTGGCGGACAGCAATTGCCTGACCGAGGTTTCTATGAGGTTAGTGGCTTAGCCTGGTCAGGCGGGGGTGCCATTAGCAGGGTGGAGGTGTCCACCGATGGCGGTCGACGGTGGGAAGATGCAGAAATTCGAGGCACAGCACATCCGATGTCGCATACTCGCTTTAGCTATCAGTGGACGTGGGATGGACAAGAGGCCGAACTGCTCTCACGCTGCACGGATGATACGGGGCAGGTACAACCAACGCGAGCTGAGATCGCTGAGTTTTTTGGCGAGCGTGTGGATGACGAGTCGTTCCGTGTGCGGGGCATGGACAATTCAATCCAGCCGTGGAGGATCGCCAGCGATGGGAGCGTGCATAATGCGATTATTTAGGATTCTCGCGTTATTTATGGTTCTAGGGAGTACCGCGGTGGCGCAGTCTCCCACATATGGTGTGGGAAGCACCCCGAGTGCAGAAGAAATCCGTGCCTGGGACATCTCCATTAGTCCTACGGGTGAGGAGCTTCCACCGGGACAGGGAACCTCCAAGGAAGGTGAGCTCGTTTATCGGCGGCAATGCGCGTCATGCCATGGAGTCGACGGAGAAGGAGCCGGTGCTCCTAGATTGGTAAAACGTGATGCAGAACCCAATATCGATCCTTGGGACTATGGCCGCATACTTCCCATCCGATCGCCATACGCGACGGGCGTGTGGGACTACATTAATCGGGGCATGCCGGTCAATAGAGAGGGAACTCTTACTGCGGACCAGGTCTATGCATTGACGGCCTATTTACTCTATTTAAACGATGTTATCTCTTCTGAGGATCTCGTGCTTGACGCCCAGAATCTACCGAAGATTGAGATGCCAAATCGGGATAATTTTGCCGACCTTCCAGATTGGAAACGCGGTATGCAAAGATTTCCAGACTACCCGTTCTAACCATAAATAAGAAGACGCGTCCGATTCTAAGATTCGGACGCGTCTTCAATTTTCGTTTATTTAAAAAGACTCTCGCGCTAGTTGTTGCCGCCTCGGTGTATCGCGTGAGTGAACCACATGGATGGGGCATCGCACGAGACAGGAAGTGGCCTGAGACCTTCAAGTGGGTCGAGCCCGTCTCGCCTGAGATCCATTCGTTCGGCGAAGGCTTCTGGCGTTGCCGGCACGGTCGCAACTACCATGCCTCTGCCGGCCACTGTATCTCCGATCGGCCCTAACTCGAGTGTATACATTTGATAGAGCGAATTGTCTCCAGCATTGGCAAAGTTACTGGCAACACCTTGGGCAAATGCGTATGCGTCGGCCATTGTTTTATCATCGTTCAAACGACAGAACCGGGTGGTCATCAAGGTTCCGTCACCGGTAAAGCCATCGTTGTTTCCTGGGTTGACAGGGTGAGAGTGGGTCAGTCTCATCGTAGACGGATCGCAACTGAAAAGGTCATTGCCTCTCATGCCCGTCCGCATCCGAGTGTCCGGTCTGGCATTTGCTGCGTAAAATCTTCGATTCATCTCACTGTAACTGGGAAAGTAAGAGGCAATCGTAAAGTCGTAGTTTTCACGGTAACTACCGCCGTAAACTGATTGCCGAAAGAACACAGCACCCGGAGATGTCTCATCCCATGGTTGGGACCGCGCGAGTTCGACTGCCTCGGCCATTGTCACATTTTCGTGGAGAGAACAATTAATTATTCGAACAAGAGGCCCCGTCGGGATTTCTTGTCCGTGCGCAGCAGTACTGAAAAACAGAGCTAGTATGGTTGGTGCAACCAGTAAAAGTGCCTTCTTAGCTATCATTATGAGTGCCTCCTCCTAGTTGTTTGTGTTTGGATTACACATTCTTAACCACAGGGCGATTTATCTGATAATAAAATTAATTATATTATTCAGCAAATATTCATGCCCAGAAACGTCCCGAGATTTAGAAGACGTACGTAACGTTTTCTGCTAAAAAATGTTGTAGCGGAGAAGAGTTTTGAGACTACGGCATAGAGATTGACGAATTGCTTAAACCCCATTCAGTTGTCCACCGGATTGCGGGGGTGTGCAAGAAAAAACAGCACTGTAGAGCGAAGCGTTGATTTGCGACGGCTAGCGCGGAGCGCTAGTCATTTCTGAGATTAGAGACGGTTCGTAATTTACGACGCGTTTAGGAAAGCTACGACGTCACAGAGATCTTCAGATAGCCATTGGTCCAGCAGCACTGGTTACCGGAGGAGCTGTCGATGCGGCCGAAGTTGTCGGCGCGCACGCGGATCAGGTACTCGCCGGGCTGGTCGAAGGTGACAGTCGTGGTGGCCATCCCCTCTGTCTCGAGCAACTCATCGCTGTATGAGCTAAAGACGACCGATCCTGGACCGGTGTGCTTGAACCAGGTTACGTTCATTGCCGGAATCGGTTTGTCAGGGTCAGCTCGCCGTCGTCTGATTGCGATCGGTTCTTCTTCCCGCACACTGTCGTCATGGACCCAAACCGAGAGAGGAAGCGGCGTGTTCACAGAGGTGCTGATCGGCTCCGCGTCGATCCCGGTAGGACCTCGACCGGTAGGACCGTTTGGACTGAAGCGGAGCAGGGGCGGTTGCGACCCCATCGCCATTGGCCATTGGAGTTGGTATGCAGTGTTGTTGGCGTTGCCTGGCACGGAAAAGGTTCGTTCCTGGTTGACAAGTGTCCACACGATGTCGTCCTGGAACCCGGCGGGTACGGTTATGGTAAAAACCCCACGATTTCGCTGTCGGCGCCTGGGCGGTTCCTCGGCACGTGCCCCTGGTGGCTCGAAGAAAGTTGGCTGCCGGCCGTCGAATTCTGCCGGCTCAATGAAATTGTCAGGGCCTAAGGGGATTTCCACGACCTCGGTTAGATTGAGGTTGGAGTAGCCGAATGACAGAGTGAACGTGCCATCCGTATTCCGGTACCAGCCGTCAAAGAACGGTGCCACCCGAAGTCCGTTCGGAGGCAGTGGGGCAAGTGGTCGTTGAAGTTGGGCTTGCAGCGACGGGGAACTGATGAGCATTGCAGCTACGAGGCCACCCGCGAGTAGTCGTCCGAACACTGCCATTCCCTCCATAAAACGTGTTGTCTCAGGAAAAACGAAAGAGCCTCTCGATATCGAGAGGCTCTTTCGCCACAAAATCATTCCGCACGTCGCCGTGCTGTTACTGCTAGTTATTATTTGCCCGTTTGGCGGCTTCTTTCGCTTCTCGTTCGGCTAACTGTTGCTCGTAGCTCTCGTCGTCGAGATGTGTTACGGCGATCCATGCATGCGACATCTCGTCTGCTGAACGAGCGCCACTCCCCACCCATTGATTCGGATCTGGGTTTTGCTTGTTTGCGGCCGTGTTGTCGTAGTAACCAGTAATTACCAGGACCGACCCTGCTGGCACTAGCGGTGCAGCGTCGTCTGCATAGATGTGACTGGTATGCCAGTCGTTGGTCCAGTCAGACACTGAACTCACCATTTCCAGGTCGCCTGTCTTCGGATCGAAGATCTCGAGGGTTTTGCCTACTAGACGGAAGTGACCGTGCGGCTGGAAACTGTCGATCCGTACTGGAGTCTCGAAGGAATGGAAACCCTGGGTCATGGCTGTACCGTGAGGTGGAAGTTCAAGCTCGGAGCCTTTCATCAGTAGAGAGTACAGTTTGAGGTCCTGTTTATTCTTTGCCTTTTCCTGATGACCCTTCGGGTAGAGCCAGACACCCATCTCGATCACATCATTCTCGACGCGCTCGCCGTTTGGATAGTAGTGGACATCCCATCTGACCATGGAGTCAGCTGGGAGGAGACGACAGGCGTCCTCCGGAACGACCTCGCCTGCCTTGCCGAGCGCGTACTCGGAGAGTCGTTCGACCTCAACCCACTCATTGGTTTCCTCGTCATAGTCGAGCAACTGACTATTGGCGTGGTGCGCGACACCGCGCCCCTCTTCCGCTGTCCTGACGGAAACGGCTCTCATGCATCGGTCTTCGGTCAGGCCGCTCGGTACGATCGGTCGCCACCAGACGTCAGAGCCTTCGGCAGGCAGGGTATAGGGCTTTGTCTTGATTACTAGGTCCGGAGGCCCGAAGTCATCCTCGTAGGCCCATTCATTAAGGTCTGGAAAAGACAGCGGCTCCGGGAGATCGGCACGGTTGCCAAGGGGCACGCCTTCATCCACCCAGCGGACGATCGTTTCGATTTCAGACTCGCTCAGCCGGAGGTCGTCTTTGAGATCCTGAATACCGATGTGGCGGTCGTACCGGTAGGGAGGCATCTCGCCCAGCACCACGCGATTCTTGATTGACCGGGCCCAGGGGCGTACTTCCTGGTAGGTCATAAACGACATCGGGGCAACCGAGTTTGGCCGGTGACATGTCTGACAGCTCCTCTGAAAAATAGGAACTATATCCTTGGCAAATGTCGGCGTGGTGTCAGCGTCTTGGGCGACCGCTGAAGTAGGAGAAAGTAATAGGAGCATTCCCGCTGCAAAAATGGCTACACCAAGGGTGACACTTCGCATCACAATGCCTCCAGGAGCCGGTCTAAGCCAGTTGGCCTATACGACCCGTGAAAAAGAAGAATTTATGCCCTGAATGTATCCCCTAAAGGGCTGACTGTCAATTGTGCAGAAGGTAAGCTACGGACACTTGTCCGGCGGGAAGTTCGTCGTGCTACGGCGCAAGCATGGATTCACATTCTTGGCACAAATACTGTATGCGGTTAGCCACGCTTCTCAAACTAGCGCGAGAGATTTAGGAATTGGTCAGGTCACCAGCAATTTGGCGACCACGCCGCGTCCGGATCGTTTGATCCGGGCGCGGCGTCTGTTTAGGGAGAAACCGACCAGAGGACTCGATGGTGACCTGGGGCGAAGTAGTTCGCTCCAATTTCAAGGTTCGCGGTTCATGCGAACGTATCGCCTAGGCAACGGAATAGGTAAATCAGTTCGGCGGCCACGGAGTCAGCGATTCGACTGCCAGGCCGTTCGGCCGGTAGACGGACTCAGGCGCTGAGTGCCTGAGCACGAAGGGTTAATTTTTTTTACTTTGAGGATAAGTTTTCGGCTAAAATTTCCGCTCGTTTGAGGTCTTTGTGTTGCCGACAATGGAGTAATCAAATATGAAACCGAAAATATTAAGGTTGGCGGTTCTCAATTTATTCTTATTGAGTCTGGCGTCCGTTTCAGTTGCTCAACCTATTCTTATTGAAATACGGGACGTCCACGTTAAGCCTGGTCAGATTGCGCAGTATGAGGCCGCGATTGAAGAGAGTGTTGCGTTTCGACAAGAAAATGATTTTCCGTTTGCCGTCAGGGCCTTTCAGGCGGAACCTGATCTTTACCGGTATGTCACTTTTCTTGGTGATTGGGCTGGGCGTGAAGAAATCGACCGATGGTTCGCGCCCTTCTTGGCGGGAGAACCGTCTGATTTCGTGAGGCCATTGTTTGAGGCGATCGAAAATCAATCGATTTCCTACGAACGTATCCGGCCTGATTTAACATACAACCCGGAGACTGCGCCGGTCGACATTAATACGGCCGGGGTCATGCACGAACTCCGCCTGTACCCGATGGCCCACACGGGAAGACAGGTTGCAGACGTACTCGAACGATTTGCCGCGGTGTACGTAGCTAATGAAGTGCCTGGCTCAAAATTTGTCTGGCAACAAGTTGCCGGGAGTAATGGCCCCATGTTTGCCCAATATTTTCCGTCTGAGAATGCGGCCTCCTACTATGTGGAACGCGCCGCTGCAATGGAATCAATGGGAAGTGATTTTCAGGCATTACTACAGGAATTAGGACCACTGCTGAGAAAAATCGAGAACGTGTCCTGGACAAGTAGGCATGACCTGTCCTACGTGCCATAGCGTTTGAGGAAAAACGGTTCAGTTTTAGTAAGTATGAGGTGGTGCGATGAGAAGTAAGTATGCGATGGCAGGATTGATTGGGATAATGACAGTGGGTGGGCTTGCGGTCGCCTGTGGAGGTGGTTCGGAGAGCAGTACGGGGGCGTCAAATCGTCCACTCCTCAGGATTACAGAGTTCACGGTAAAGCCAGGCCAGCAGGCGACGTTTGAATCGGCGTGGAAGGAGTTGCTGGCGCGCCGAGAGCAGGCGGGTAGTTCTGTGGCTGTAAATGTCAGTGTGAACGACGCTGGAGTCTATCGTGTTATTTACAACATGGGAACGTGGGAGAATTTCGAGACCTATTTTCAGGAAACAAGCGCATTGCCAGGTGAATTTCCTGCAGAGGCGTTTGAACAGTCTGTCTCAAGCATTTCATCTTCAATACATCGGGCGAGACCAGACCTAGGTTACACACCCGCAAACCCGCGGTTCGCTGGCAATCAACTTACCAATGAGGAATATGACTTTATAAAATATTTTTTCATTCACAATCGTCCTGGTACGGGTCGACAGGCTGAGGATATTCTGCGCCGAATGGCCGAGGTTCGGCAGCGACACGATGTTGATACACCCATGATTGTGACGAGGTCTGTCGTGGCCTCTGATGGGCCGATGATTTTAATTCGCCTCCATTTTGAAGATATTGCTGATTCGTATACCCATAGTGCCGAGTATTTGGCCGAGATGGGCGATGACTTCCAGTCCCTTCTGGACGAAATGAACGTGTTGGCTCGGCATATTGAGACGTCGAATAACGTCGTGCGGCGAGATTTATCGTACCAACCGGCGAACTGAACTTAATCGGCAGTCGCTCCATTTTTCGCAGAAGCAGTACCTGTTGTTGGTGCTGGAGTATATACGCACGGTCTAGGATTCCAGATTCGCGAAGAGGCGGTTTCGGATATGCGGTCGGTAGGTTCACTGACGTGGGGTGGGGCGTAAAATACGAAGTTCTGGATTGATCAAGAAAAAGGTATGCCGCGGTTCTTGTGATGCAGTTCTCTCCATATGAAGCAGAGAACGCTATCCAGGTCTTGAATAGTTTTGAGGACCTTGTATGCCAGCATCTGCATTGATGCTTCTTTGTCACTTAAGTCTTCAATTAGATTTTCAGTTGAGCTCATTAAGAAAACCCAGGATAGCTCCGGTCACCTCGTCTGGGGCTTCTTGCTGAATCCAGTGGCCTTTACCGTCAATAATGGTGGAGCCTCGAAAGTCTGTACAATTCGCTCCCGCCCCAGCGTAGAGATCAACACCCGGTATGAACGTTCTAACTGGATCGAGTTCCCCCGCAATGAAGCCGCTGGGCTGATGGACTTGAAGTTGGGATAGTTGAGGAAGGAGTTCCCAGTCTCGTCTCTGAGCACGGTATCGGTTGAGCGGACCGCGAAAGCCGCCTCGCTCGAATGCGGCGGTGAAGTAATCGAGATCCGCTTCCGTTAACCATAATGGGAAGGGGGTAGGATCTATCATCGTTCCGAGGAAGTCGTCTACCGGTTCCGGCGCTGACAGACTGTGCAAGGGAGCATGCTCCCCGTCTCCGGAGATCGTGTAGTAGATCTTCCTTAGCGCCGTCCGCACGTCGGTTTCAAATGCTGCTTCGGCAACGCCCTCATTCTCAAAGTAGAGCTGATAGAAGAAACCGCTGCCGTACAGGTTTCTCCAATTTTCAATACTGGGTGCCGGGCCTCTTTGAAAGAATGGTACGCTCAGGCCGACAACCGCGGCGACCCGCTCAGGGTGCAGTGCCGCGGTGTTCCAGCATATCGGTGCGCCCCAGTCATGGCCAACGAGAATTGCCTGGTCCTCGCCAAGCGCATCGATGAGGCCGATAATGTCGCCGGTCAGAGAGACCATGTCGTAGGCGGCGACTGGATGCGGTTTGTCACTCTCGCCATAGCCCCGGACATCTGGCGCGACAACCCTGAAACCGGCGTCGGCGACCGGCCGGATCTGATGCCGCCACGAGTACCACAACTCGGGGAAACCGTGGACCATAATAACAAGCGGACCGGACCCTTCGATGGCGCACCGCAAGGTGATACCGTTTGTCTCGATCAACTGGAAATTGAACGGTTGAACCAGAGTCGATTGACCAGTCACACGCTGTGAAACTATCGCGGCCATCGAGGCGGTCAGCAGAAATTCCCGTCGGGTTGGTATGTCAGGCATCGACTTTCTCTCTATCTTATCTTCATAGACGGTTGACGTTGTAGACCCGTTTCCATTGTTGCAAGCACCCCGCCTCCACGGACAATAGAGGGGCGGGGCGCATCGATTAGCACTAAAATCTTAACCAATGACTCTCTCGGACACGCTCGAACATCTCAAGGCGCTTGGTGACGACAAGGTGCGTATGCGCAACAGCAGGAACGGTGCTGGCGACAATCAGTACGGCGTCAAACTGAGCGACATCCGGAAGGTTGCGAAGACGCTTAAATCCAACCACCAGTTGGCGATCGAACTCTGGAAAACAGGCAACATCGATGCCCGGTTCCTAGCAACCCTCGTGATCGAGCCAGAAGCGCTCTCAGCGGAAGAGATGGATCAAATGGTACGGTCTGTCGCCTATGTGCGAGTTGCGGATTGGCTCAACTCTTATGTCGTCAGGAATCACCCCGCCAAGGAAACGCTTCGTCAAGCGTGGATGACCAGTGATGACCCGATGGCGGCCCGCGCTGGATGGAGCCTCACGATGGAACGGATCGTGAGCAGTCCACAAGGACTCAACATCCCAGCGCTGCTGGATCGTGTCGAAACCGAAATGGGGGGTGCTGCTCCAGAAATACAGTGGACGATGAACGGTGCTCTCGCGGAAATCGGTATCCACTTTTCTGAGCAC
>MDTE01003170.1_pt1 | contig 11509 bp, 10 predicted proteins | sample 811231 | NCBI WGS metagenome assembly MDTE01 (sample SAMN05326651, study PRJNA326480) | marine metagenome | isolation source: seawater | place: Indian Ocean: Red Sea | collected 2010
GAATAAGTAGGCCTCGGGATGTTCTAGTAGGGATATCATGGCTGAGACAGCAGACCCTAAGGCTCGCGAACTGATACAGACTGTTTCGCAGATTTCCAACGGCCTGATGAACGAGGTCGCCAAGGTCATCATCGGCAAGCAGGAGAATCTGCGCAGAATCACCATCGGCATACTCTCTAATGGGAATACCCTAATCGAGGATTTTCCCGGTCTAGCAAAGACTCTGATGGCTAATACATTCGCCACCGCTCTTGGATGTAAGTTCAAGCGTGTCCAGTTCACTCCTGACCTTCTCCCAGCCGATATCATGGGGACATACATGTACGACCAACAGGCTGGTGAGTTCAAGTTAAGACCTGGGCCCTTGTTCACCAATGTTCTCCTAGCAGACGAGATTAACCGTGCTCCGCCCAAGACTCAAGCAGCCCTGCTTGAGGCCATGGAAGAGAAGCAGGTGACAATAGAAGGCATTACCCACAAGCTCCCGGCGCCTTTCATCACAATGGCGACTCAGAACCCGATTGAGCAGGAAGGTACCTATCCTCTACCAGAGGCACAGATGGACCGATTCCTAATGAAGATGTCAATGGGTTACCCCGACCGTCAGGAGGAGAAGGCTATCCTACAGCGCAGGAAGTTGCGCGGCAAGGACGAATACGACATCGAGCAGATCACAAGTCCGAAGAAGGTCGTCGCTATGCAGAAGGCTCTCGAAACCGTTCATGTCGATCCAGCAATCATGTCCTATGTGGTCGAGTTGGTGCAGCGCACCCGTGAGGATCACCGTGTCATTACCGGAGCTTCTCCACGCGCTAGCCAGTCACTGTTCAAGACTGCGCGTGCATCGGCAGCCATAGATGGCCGTGACTACGTCATCCCTGATGACATCAAGAACGTCGCACTTGAGGTTGTCAGCCACAGAATCGTACTCAAGCCTGAATCGAAGATTCGTGGTGTCACTGGCCGCCACATCACTCGCAAGATTCTGAGCGAAGTTCCGGTCCCTGTCATCCAGTGATAGGCAAGATTCACGGTAGTCCCGTGGTTTTCACCCACTGAGCGAGATGGTCGGACCAGTAGTAATCGCTGTGGTGAACCACAAGGGCGGGTGCGCCAAGACCACTACTGCGGTCAACATCGCCTCTGCACTAGCAGTCGGCAACGAAGAGATGGGTATCGCTGCCCGCAGGGTACTGGTCATCGACCTCGATCCCAAGGGCAACATCGCCACGACCTTCGGAATTGACAAGAAGTCGCTTGGGCCCACGATGAATGAGTTGTTCAAGGGAGGAGTGGATGGGTCACCAGTCAGTCTCAACGAGTGTCTGATTGGTCCAGACAGGTTGACTGAGGCTATGCGTGAGTCGTGGAAGTTGCATAATCCAAATCGCAAACGCGGGCCGCCAAAGGGAATTGCAATCGATAATCTCTGGCTTCTTCCCGCCGATCTAGACCTGTCTGGGGTAGAGATTGATCTCTCAACCCGCATAGGCCGAGAGAACAGACTCAAACTAGCACTGCAAGACTCGGTCGGTCACTTCGATGTAGTCATCGTTGATACTCCTGCCTCGCTAGGCCTTCTCACGATCAACGCACTGGCGGCTTCCGACTGGATCTTGATTCCTATTCAGGCTGAGTTCTACGCCCTCGAGGGTATGGGTCAACTGATGAACGCCATTCGAGATGTACAAAAGGCAATTAATCCGAATCTCAAGCTATTTGGAATATCGCTGACCATGGTTCAAACGAATAGTAACCTAGGCGAGGCTGTAGCCGAGAGAGCCCGCAAGCACTTCGGTGATCGCGTCTTCGATACCGCCATTCAGAGATCAGTGGCGATTGCAGAAGCACCTTTAGAGGGGGCTCCGATTGTAATCGCCAAGAAGCCGAACAAGTCGAATCCAGGTAGTAAGGCCTACTGGGACTTGGCCAAGGAGGTCGATGCTAGGATTGCTAGAATTGTAGGCGGGTAAGTCTACTCGACTTTGCTTACACTGACTGCACAGGCGCGTCCGTCGGGTGCCTCGCCGAGTTCAAACTCTACTTCGTCACCTTCGTGGAGCGTTCCTGAATCCACATCTGACTTGTGAACGAAAACATCGTTCCCATCTTCTTTCTCTATGAAGCCAAAACCCTTCACTCGGTTGAACCATTTCACTGTACCCTTAGGCATGGGTGGTATCGCGTCAACCATACTACTTCATCTAGACCTATCTTCGGACTCTGCAAGATGGGTTGTAGACTACTCCTCGCTAACCCGCTCTAGAGCAGATTGCTTGGCATCGAGCAGAGTAGATTCCCACTTCGACTTGAGTTCGGCCTCAAGTGATTTCATCATCTCCTTCACTTCTTTCTTCGATAGATCTCCACGCTTGTTGAACTGTTCCTCCAGCTTGGACAGCATCTTCTCCTCGCGATTCTTGGCAAACTCGGATACTTTCTGTTCCATTTCGACTTCAAGTTCTAGGGCCATCTCTTGGCGCCGGAGCGCTAAGGCAGCAAGCATAGTCTCTCTCTCTGCACGGAATCTCCTGTCCAGTTCCTCTAAAGCGGCTCGCTCTGATTCCTCCTCAAGCTCTTTGATGCGGACCTTGACATCGGCTTTCATCTCCTTCTCGAGCGATTTACGCTCCTCCTTGAGTTGTTTTTCGAGTTCGGCCTCTCGCTCACGTCGCGCTAGGGAGATTCTTTCTCTCATCTGCATCTCCTGCTCAAGTCTGTGAGTCTCAATCTTACGATGCACCCCGGTCTCCATAGCCTCTCTGAGGTCCATCTCAACTCGGCGCTGCATCCTCTCAACATCTTGAGATGCTTCTAGCTCCAACCTCTCTTCGAGGAAGGCTCTGCGGCGCTGGTACTCCGTCTCCATCTCATCCTTGAGCCGGTTGCGTAACTTTGCTGAGTGAGCCTCTATTCTGCGGTCCCTCTCTAAGTCGAGTTGTTCCCTAAGGCGATTCTCCTCGCGTCGTAGACGGTGCAGCATCTCCTCACGCAGCAAGCGCTCCTCTCGCTCCAGCGCCTCGGTCTCAAGCCGTTCCATCTCGTCCTCAAGCTCGGCCCTCAAATCAGACTCAATCTGCTGCAGCCTCTCTTCGAATAGAATCTCATTGGCCTTACGCATGGCACCGTGCATGCCGGAGACTCTCTCGGTCATCTCAGTTATGCGCATCCGGCGCTCTCGGCGGATTCCAGATCGAATCCTAGATTCTTCATCTAGCCTCTCTCTTGCACGGGCCACTGACTCCATGTTTGAGGATGCAGAGAGCGCATGCTGAGCACGCAAAGCAGCCAATTCGTCGATACCTTCGGTATCGTTATCTTCTGGTGACTTGCTCTCACTCACGGGATCCCATCCCCGAGTTGTCGCTTGTTCCGGAGTATTTGAGAGAGAAGGGTCAGAATCGGTTGATAAACGCGGTTTGACGGGACTACTTACGGCACCGTGCTAGAAGGTGACGTTGAACTTCGACTCACAAGCTGGACACTTCAGTTCGCGAGTTCCGGGCTTCGGCCTGATTCTGAGTTGCCTCTCACAGCTTGGGCAGTCAATCTCGACTTTGGTAATCTTTGGAGTAAGTGTGAACTTACCTGTACAGGCACTGCAAGTCAACTCAATTGGTCGCTCATCTGTACCTGCTACGATGACAGTGTTGCAGTGCGGACAGGGCAGTGTCTCGTCGGTTAGATTGTCAATGGTGGGCTGGTGGCTGACGCGACAGACGGCCCCGCAGACCTTGCACTCCTTCTCACCCAATCCCTGAGGAAGCATATGGCCGCAGTGAGCGCATTCTGCCAGCGGCGCGGCGTACCTAGATTCAATCTCGGATGAATCCGCCATGACCCTCGATTCAGGGCCGGGTTAATCAAGCGGTCGCAGACAAGTCTTCGCGAGGTGTCCCTAAGGCCACCCTTAGAGCTTCAACCAAGTCGTCCTTGAGGTCACGTCCAAGACCGACTAGTGTGCTGAATCTCTCCGGTCCTGATCCAGTCACCCACATGCCGTTCAGGATGACCAGTAGAGCGCTCGCTTCGTGTAAAGCTACACCAGCTGCCAGTTTTATTTCCCAGCCTCCGAGCACAATGCAAACCAGAAGCACTGTGATTCCAACCGATATCGCAATATTGGTCGAAACGGCCCTTCTAGTCCTTTTGGACAATTCAATGAACTGAGATAGGGCCCTCGGGTCCTCACCAGGTATGAGGACATCTGCCGCGTCTAGGTTAACCTGTTCACCACTGCCAACAGCGATTCCGACGTTTGCAGCAGCAAGCGCGCCAGCATCGTTGAATCCGTCTCCGGCCATCAGAGTTCTACGCGCCTTGGAGCGCTCAGACACCCACTGGGCCTTGCCCTCAGGGTCGACTCCGCCTCTGCAAGAGCCTGATGGGATTCCAAGACGAGCTCCGAAGGCCTCGACGCTGGCCTGCTCATCTCCACTGAGAATCTCAACCTTGACTTCGTTATCCCTCAGGGCTGCAATCATCTCGTCTACACCATCTCTAGCATCATCGTGAGCGAACCCGAATGCGGCTATAGCTCGTCCATCAACTGCTAGAACACTGGCTCCGTGTCCAGCCTGTCTGGACTCTGCCAAGGCCGCATCTATGTCTAGAGGAATCGCGACGTCACGCTCAAGCAGCCAGTCTGCTCGTCCTAGCATGACCTTCTGGCCTCGCAATTTGCCACTGACCCCGGCATCACCGTCAGTCAAATCAGTGACATTGCTGGCCGTAAGCGATCGTTCGTTGGCCAGTGCGATGATGCTCCTCGCATAGGGGTGGTTAGATCGCTGCTCAAGTCCTGTAGCAATCTGTAGTGCCCGATACTCGTTCTCTCCTTCTCCGACTGTGATTCCGGTCATTCGCGGGCTACCACTTGTGAGGGTCCCAGTCTTATCGAGCAGTGCCAACTCGACTCCGGCGGCTGCCTCCAATACATCGCCACCTCTAGCGACTAAACCAGAAGCAGAGGCCGCAGAGAGTGCGGCAGCATGTGGAACAGGGGCTGCTAGAAGCAGAGAGCATGGGCATGAGACAACCCAGAGCAGAAGTGTGGTTAGTACGGCTTGGGATGTGGCACCATAGACTAGGTATCCGATGAATGGAGAGCCAATCATCACCAGAGGAACCCAAATTGTAGTAAATCTCTCAATTGTACTCTGAGTTCTAGTTGGCTGGTCACGGTAGTTCCTTACCAAATCTATCAGACTGGAGAGTCTAGTGTCATCTCCTCCAGCAGTCGCCTTGACTACCAAAGGTCCACGAACCAGTACTAGGCCGGCCTCTACAGTTTCTCCCTTTTTGACTGGGATTGGGATTGGTTCACCAGTAAGTGGGGCGCGGTCGATTGCTCCTGTTCCTTCTATTATAACGCCATCAACTGGCATGACCTCTCCCGAGCGAACCTCGACCAAATCTCCCAATTCAAGTGCCTCTACGGGAATCAGATCCTCGTTCTGACAGTCTGCAGTGGAGATAGATGGATTAGATGAAACTTGAATGATATTGAGAGTTCTCTCTTTGCTTTGCTCTGATGCGAGGGGGTTGACCAGACGAGCTCTCCTCGGCAGCCTGTCTAGGCCTCCCTGCATTGACTCTCGGGCTCTGATTAGTGCTCTTTCCTCGAGATGTGAAGAGAATCCGACTAGTCCGACAACCATCAATGCCTCTGCCCACTCCTGAAGGAAAAGAGCGCCTAAGACCGCCAAGGATGTGAGAATTTGGAAACCCATGACTCTATTCTGAATACTCCCGATTGCGTCTTGGAACATCTGATTGCCGGCGAATAAGACTCCGAATAGGGCGAACAGTGCAGCTAGTTGGTTTGGAATAGCTGAAATCTGCTCGATTGCCACTACTCCTAGGAAGAGCGGCACGGTCATGGCGGCCCCCAACAGTCTGATCTGGTCGGATCTTAGCTTGGAGGTGTTTGAAGGTGCGAGTTGGAATCCTTCGCCGAGAATCCTTGCGAGATGCTGATCTGAAATCTGTCTCAGATCAGGGTCTGAAATCCACATCTTCTGAATTTCAATTCTACCTTCACTAAGGCGGACATCGAGAACTCCTGGTACATTCGTCAGAGCATTACGGAGTTTACGCTTATCGACGCCGATTCTCTCAGCAGCCATCTTCGGCGTTATCCTAGTGACACTGAGCCAATCAACCTCAGCGCTGTGGCCTAGGTTATCCATAACTGACGCGGCTCTAGATACTCTTCCTCTGCTGACATCTACTTGCAGTCTCACAGTTCCTTGTGTAACAGAGACTCTGCAATCCTCAATTCCAGGTAGTCGGCTAACTGCTCTAGTCGCCTTCATCGCGCAGTCGGGACAATCCATGCCGGAGATATTCCATTCGAACTCATGCGTTCCATCGACTGCTAAATCTAAATCAATCGAGTTTTCTGCCGAAGCTGCTACTGCCTCGATATTTGGTTCGGGTTTGTTCTGAGGCTTTGGTTTGGGCTTGGGCAGACTTGGAAGTTTGACCGATGAGAACATCGATTTGAGTGAAAATGGTTCTTTTTCCGGTTTCTCTGAAACCGGGGTTTCCTCCTCTTCATCGAGCACGATGAAATCCTTGACATCTTCGCCCATGGTTACGCCATCTCGTAGTGTCGCTTGAATATGATGTGTAGTCTATGAGGGATTAAATCATCAGCAAAGAGGCATCTCGAGAGAATATGGAGGGGTTGCCGGAGGATCTCGATATCGAGATGGTAGTCTTCGATGTCGATGGCACTCTACTCGACTTCAGAGGATTCCATCCCGAATTGATTCCACTTGTTCGACAACTCGAAGAGCGTGGCATCATTGTCTCTCTTGCCTCTGGTAGGACACTGCCCAATATCACTCCGATTAGACAGGCCTTGGGAGTGTCCGGATTCATCGTGGCCGAGAACGGAGGGGTTGTCTGGGACAGTTCTGAGGGACATGAGATACGAGTGCTCGCAGACGGTTCAAGGCCCAAGCAAGCAGCTGAGTGGTTGGCTACTCAGATTGATGGGTTCGATGTCAGGGGAATCGAGTCCAATCGTTGGAGAGAAACCGAGTGGTGTATGATTGAGACGGGCATGGAACATCAGATGCGGGAACTGCTCTCGCAGACAGAGTGGTCTGACCTATTGGTCGTCTCCACAGGATTCGCGATCCACATCACATGTCCGGGAATCGACAAGGAAGCGGGTCTGAGAGTAGCCCTACAACAGCGAGGAGTGGTTCCGAGCAGAGTTCTTTCTTGTGGTGATGCTCTGAATGATATTCCGATGTTCGAATATTGTGGTTACTCGGTGACCGTGAACAGTAATCTCAGCGAAACGGCGGAAGCGGCGGACTGGTTGACTGAAAGTGACGGATTGGAAGGAACAATTGAGTTGCTCAGGGCTTTGCTTGAAGTCCTATGAGATTGGGTGGTGCAGGCGGCAGGATTCGAACCTGCGAAGCTCTACGCAGAGGATCTTGAGCCCTCCCCCTTTGACCACTCGGGTACACCTGCGGGGCCTCTAGGGGAGTTGGGGTCTTGATACTCGCGCCTCCGGGGTAGTTCTTGGCGGATGTGAGGAATTGTTCAATAATCACCTGCGGCCCACTCGTGGCGGGTTGCTATGATGGAAGATGGAGGCGAAGCACCTAGACTCAACGAGAAGCAGTTAGCGATAGTTGAGAAGTCACTATTTGAGCTACTTAGAAATCAGAAGAGTCTAGCCGTTCCAGTCGAATTGCCCTTACCCTCATTTTGGACATCAGTAGGCCAGTTATTGCATCATTTGGAGACCGAACTGGCCGAGACAATCCGCGACAAGGGGATGGGTGCTGAAGCCCAGATGAAGTCACGACGACTCGGTAATATCAGGACTTGTATCAGCGATCTGACTAGGTTGCGTCTAAACGCGTTCACTCAGAACGCTGTCCTATCCAATCTGATGAAGTCTCCACAAGGTGATGTGATGAGTGCCGCGGCGGACTCCCAAAGTCTCGACTGGCAGAGGCACGACGCTGCTGAGAGGGCTTTTCACGCCGGTATAGGGCATCTAGTTGAGAAGTACAAACACGAGGTGTCCTGGAACGCCCTACAGCACGGCTCCAATATCGAGGCGAATAGTGCTCCAAAGGCAGTTGGACACTCGCCTCTCACAGAGTTCTCCGAACCTCAGGAAAGAGAGCTCGATGCCCAGCCTCCAGCGCTAGTTCAGCCTGATTCTGAGGGTGATTGGGATGACCCTGACATGGATGAGGAAGATAGGATTCGACAGATTGATGCTTTTCCCAACCGCGCTACCGGGGCTTCCTCTCCTCCAGCCCCTCCTGCTCCTGCTGCTGATGATGGGTTGATGCGAATTGTGATTCTCAAGGATTTAGATGATCCGATCATTTCCGCAGATGGTTCTGAAATGGTACTGACTGCAGGTGATGTCGAGTCGTGCTCTTCTCTGATTGCTGAGACTCTGATTGCAGCTGGTCTGGCCGAGCCAGCCCCGCTTTGAGGAATGACTTAGTGTCGTCTGAGGGCGCTTGGCTCACCATAGGTGAGCCAATGGGCAAGACAATCACTAGGAAGCAAGTTGACGAATTAAGGAAGGAATTTGCCGCTGACCCATCAAACAAGGTGGCTCAGAACGCTTTGACAAATGTGCAACTCCCAGACCTGACACTGAACAGAGATGTCGTACAAGACACCGCGAATTCATTCAGCACCAAACTGGACGAGTGGAAGGTAACCGCTCAGATGAGGAGTGGTCGCTGTTGGCTGTTCGCCACGCTGAATTTGTTCAGGCCGGGGGCGATGAAAAAGATGAATGTCAAGGAATTTGAATTCAGTCAGGCCCATATCCACTTCTGGGACAAGTTCGAGCGTGCCAACCACCTTCTAGAGGCGATAATCGAGACAGCAGACAGGCCTGTCGATGACCGTACCATCCACTTCCTGCTCTCGGATCCAATCGGTGATGGTGGTCAGTGGAATATGGCGATGAACTTGATTCGCAAGCACGGCCTAGTCCCAAAGTCGGCCTATCCAGAATCGAATACCAGCAGCGCTACACGCTGGATGAACACGGAGTTGAAGAACTTCCTCAGGACTTCGGCTTGCGAGATTCGCGCCATACTCATGGAGGGTGGATCAGTGAGTGATGCTCGCGGACACAAGGAGAAGAGAATGGCTGATGTCTGGAAGATGCTCTGCATCCACCTAGGCACTCCTCCCAAGAGTTTCGACTGGCAATGGAGGGATAAGGACGGAGAATTTCATCGCAAGGGCAAGATGACTCCCCGCGAGTTCGCAGCAGAGTATGTAGACATCGAGTGGGAGGATTATGTGTGCGTGGTGAACGATCCGAGAAACGAGTACTATCGCACCTACACCGTCGACTTCCTACAGAATGTAGCCGGAGGCCCGCCTGTGGTCTACCTCAATGTGCCTAGCAAGGAGATGAAGGCGATAACTCAGAAGTTGTTAGAGGATGGGACTCCTGTTTGGATGGGATGTGATGTTGGTAAGGAGATGGATCGCAAGCGAGGGCTTTGGGATGCTGATTTGTACGATGTCGAAGGCCTGTACGGAGTCAGCTACGGTATGGACAAGGCGAATCGATTGAGGCACAATCAGACCATGATGACCCATGCTATGCTGTTTACCGGGGTTGATGTGGTGAATGGTAAGCCTCGCCGATGGCGTGTCGAAAACTCTTGGGGAGAAGATAACGGCCAGAAGGGCTACTATACGATGAATGATTCATGGTATGATGAATACATGTTTGAGATTGCAGCACCGAAGGACTACCTGAGCGAGAATATGCTAGCGGGATTAGATACCGAACCGGTAGTTCTGCCGGCTTGGGATCCTATGGGCAGCCTAGCCTAGGTTTCGCAGATTAATCTCGATAGTGACAGAGTCAGGGATAGGGATCCGTAGAACCTTTCTCAGCGCCTTCTCGTCCTTCGCTGTGTTGGTAACCAACTCGAGTAGTCGCTTGTGGACTCTCATCTCCCAGTGATCCCAAGTCTCAGAACCCTCTCCATCGGGACTCTTGCGGCATGGCACAACCAGTCTGCGAGTAGGCAGAGGAATTGGTCCGCGCAGATTAACACCTGTCTCCTCAGAGATAGACTTGATTTGACCGCAAACATGGTCGACATCGGAGTGATTCTCGCCAGTTAGTCTGATGGTTGTAACGACTGGCATCCACTCACCGTTTGCCGAATCACTTCTTCTCGATCTTCATGCAGACGCCGGCAGCCACGGTCTTACCCATATCGCGGATTGCGAAGCGAGCAAGCTCGGGGAAGTCTTCCATCTGCTCAATCGCCATAGGCTTGGTAGGTCCGAATCGAACTAGGCAAGCATCTCCAGTCTTCAAGAAAGCCGGGTTGGCCTCCTTCTGACCCTTCGAGGTCTTCTCAAGTAGTTCGATGAAGCGGACTGCGACCTGTGAAGTGTGGCAGTGGAACACAGGTGTGTATCCGACGCCGATAGCCTTCGGGATGTCCATCAACTGAATCTGACCTACGAAGGTCTCATCGTGACGAACAAACATAGGAGCGCTGTCCTGGTATCCTGCGACATCGCCACGGCGGATATCAGTTGCAGATAGTCCTCGGACGTTGAATCCAACGTTATCACCGGGCTCGGCCTTGTCGACCATTGTGTGGTGCATCTCGATGCTCTTGACCTCAGCAGACTGCTGGCTTGGGTTGAAGACAACCGTCTTGCCAGCGTTCAGAATACCGGTCTCAATCTTACCCACAGGGACAGTACCGATTCCACCAATCTTGTAGACGTCTTGGATTGGCAGACGTAGTGGCCTGTCGGTTGGCTTGGGCGGCATCTGGATAGCGTCAATTGCCTCGAAGAGGGTTGGACCGTTGTACCAAGGTGAGTTGTCGCTCTTGTTGAAGATGTTGTCACCGTCGAATGCGCTGCATGGGACGAATGGAATCTCATCGGTGTTGAAACCGGCCATCTTTAGCAGATTAGTAACCTCAGCTACTACGCTGTTGTACTTATCTTGGGACCAGTCTACACCGCTGATGTCCATCTTGTTGACGTTGACAATCAGCTGCTTGACACCCAGCACGCGTGCAAGGAAAGCGTGTTCCTTGGTCTGAGCGTTGACGCCGTCGTTGGCGGCTACGTTCAGGACCGCTGCATCTGCCTGGCTGGTTCCAGTGATCATGTTCTTGACAAAGTCACGGTGACCAGGTGCGTCGATGACGGTGAAGTAGTAGTTAGGAGTGTAGAACTCCTTGTGCGCGACGTCGATGGTAATTCCGCGCTCTCGCTCTTCTTTCAGGCCGTCCATGACGTATGCCAATCCGAAGCCGGCCTTCCCTGACTCGCTTGCGAGCTTCTCATTTTTATCGATCACGTGCTGTTCAATGTGTCCGCTGTCTAACAGCAGTCTTCCGACAGTCGTTGACTTTCCGTGGTCGACGTGACCAATGAATACTATATTTAGATGCGGCTTGCTTTTATCTTCCCACTGTGAACCCATGTTGTACACCTCTAGGTGAGC
>MDTE01117507.1_pt1 | contig 11508 bp, 11 predicted proteins | sample 811231 | NCBI WGS metagenome assembly MDTE01 (sample SAMN05326651, study PRJNA326480) | marine metagenome | isolation source: seawater | place: Indian Ocean: Red Sea | collected 2010
CTCGACCTTCTCGTTGGCAACGAGACGCTCTACCACTGAGCTATGCCCGCTTGTTTAAAAGTATTATAGTTAGCGGTTTTTGTAAAAGCAAGTATTATAAAATTAATATGTCAAAAAATTTAATTAGCACTGTACTTAATTTTATTAAAAGAAAAAAATATGATGATGCAATAAATCTTTTGGAAAATTTTTCAAAAATAAATGAAAACTCTAATTTTGTTCACAGAATGTTGGGATTAGTTTATTTGAATAAAAAAAAATGGGAAAAATCTTTATTAAACTATCAAAAAATTTCTGAGGAAGAAATAAACTTTGAAATCTCTAATAATATGGGAGTAGCTCTATACAAACTAGGAAAATTTTCAGATGCATCAATTAAATTTCAAGAAGCAATAAATAATAAAAATTCTTATGCACCAGCATATGAAAATTTTTGTGTAACTAATAAACTATTAGGTAATTACGATTTAGCTATAGAATTTTCAATAAAAGCTCTAAATTTGTTTCCTTCAAACAACAAGATCAAAAATAATTTAATTGATATATTTAATTATGTTAAACCAAAAAATAATACAAATTTAATTTTACAAACTAACAGTCAAATTCTGAAATTAAATTTGGAAAATAATAATGATAAATTTGTCAAAATATCAAGTCTTAGTAAAATATTAAATAAGTCTTATGAAATTATAAAAAATAACAATTTAGATTTTAACTACCCTCATGTTCAAATTTTCAAAAAAAATAACAAAAATTATGAATGCGAAAGACATCTTCAGATTTTTTCAGAACAAAGAATAATTCCTAAATTTTGTTTTAGTTGTTACAAAGTACAAATAACATTGAATAATGTTTTAGAACTATTAAAATTATACTTTTATTTTAATAACCTTAATCTTGATGAAAATAACATAAGAAAGTGCATAGTTGAATTAAGGAATAATGTGGATGGGAATTATAAAGGTTACATTTTTTGTAAAAGTATTGAAGAAGCTAAAAATATAAAAAAAATTATTAATAGTGATCTAGAAGATAAAAGAATAAGTGTAAATAAAATAGAGATTAAACACGGTTGTACCGAATATTATGAACAATTTGAACTTTATAAAAATATTGATGAAGATGTGCAGGATAAAATATATCAAAACAAATGGAAAAATATCGAACAAAAATTTAATGAAAGAAACCTGATTGAAGAAAAAAATAAAGAAAGAGTATTTAATAATTCTATAAAATTATTTAATCTTCCCGATTTTTTAATTATTAAAAATTGGTTAATTTATGCAAAAGTTTTAGGGGATAGTTCTTATGAAAAAATTATAAATTTTGAAATAAATATTAATAATCTCTCAAAATTAGAAATTGAAAAAATTAATTTAAGGAAAAAATATTTAGTAAGTTAATTCTGTTCTTTATGTCAATTGATTTAGGTAAAATATTAATTAAAAAAAAACAATTTTCTAAGGCCTTGTTTGTATTTGAAAAAATTTTAAAAAATAAACCAAATGATTTACGAGCAAATTTTCAAATGGGCAAAATTTTTTATGAATTAAACGATTTAAACAAGAGTATTTTATTTTTCGAAAAGTGTAATAAAATTCAGCCTAACACTCCAAATATACTTTTTAATTTAGCATTAATATTACAAAGCACGGGAAAAGTTGAAAAAGCAAAAGAGAATTATTTAAAATTAATTTCAATAAATTCAAGAGATATCAAATCTTATTACGGTCTGCTTACATTGGATGCGAATAACATTACACGAGAATTTTATTATAAATTACAAACATTAAATAAAGATGAAAATGTTTCAATTTTAGAAAAAAGTTTAATTAATTTCATATTTTCTAAACTTGAGAGAGAAAAAAACAATATTGAACATGAAATTAAATATTTGGAGATAAGCCATAAACAATCCTATGAATCAAATCTATTAATTAATAATCAAGCAAATTTTTATTATAAAAATATAATTTCAAATTATTTTGATAGCATAAAGTTTAAAGAAAATTATAATTTAATTCCAAAATTTAACAATTCAAAACACATATTTATAGTTGGACTTCCTAGATCAGGATCATCTCTTGTTGAAACAATTATAACTCATAATTCAAAAGAGATATATTCCTTTGGGGAATTTCATGGAATAAATACTTCAATATTAGATCAAATAGGAAAATCTATTTACTCAAAAGACTTTAACAATAAAAATTTTAAATTAGAAATTAATAAAAAATTATTCCAAGAAAGTTTAATCGAAAAATTTTATAACTTCGATAAAGGAATATTCCTTGATAAATCTTTAGAAAATTTTTTCAATATAGAGATAATCTTGGAGTTTTTTCCAAATTCTAAAATTATTCATACTTATAGGAACTTTGAGGACTCTGTAATAGCTATATATAAAACTATGTTACCAGAATTATCATGGGCCCATAAAATTAAAGACATTATTGAATATATTAATCTATATGACGCAACGATTAAATATTTTAAAAAAAAATATCCAAATAAAATAATTGATGTAGAATTAAGCAAACTCACATATCAAAAAGAAACTGAGGCAAAAAAGATATTAGATTTTTGTGAAATAAAATTTAAAAAGGATTTTCTTGATTTTGATAAAAATGAGAAATTATTTAACAAAACAAATAGTTTTTTACAAGTAAGAGAAAAAATTAAAAAATATGAAGAAAGAAAATATCAGAGTTATTATCATCTAATAAAAAAGAAATTGTAAAAATTATGCAAATTAAAGATTTACCAAATCAAATCCCTGTATTTCCATTAAGTAACTTTATAATTTTTCCAAAAACTATTGTTCCTTTAAATATTTTCGAACCTCGTTATATAGAAATGATCAATGACAGCATGAGATCAAACAAATTGATAGGGATGATACAGCCTAAAAAATATGATGATAACAGTACTATTCCAAGTTTATACGATGTTGGTTGCTTAGGTAAAATTATAACCTTTAAAGAAACTGACGATGGACGATACTTAATAGAATTAAAAGGATTAATTAGATTTAAAAAAATTTCAGAAATTGAAACTGAAAATAAATATAGAATTTTAAAAGTAAATTTTAATGAATTTGGTGATGACCTAAATTCAACAAAAGAAGAAATGAAATTTTCAGATCTAGAATTAATTTTTAAAGATTTAAAATCATTATTTGAAAAAAAAGGATTTATAATTAATTGGAAAGCATTAGAAAAACAAAAACTAGACGAGACAATTAATGCTTTAGCTATGGCTTCTCCATTCTCGCTTGAAGAAAAACAAGTATTATTAGAGTCTAAAAATTTAGAAACTAGAAAACAAAAAATTAGTGAAATAATAAAGACTTACAGCCATGATATTTACGACAATACAACTATACAGTAATTAATTTATAATACCACGATCCGCAATTTGTGTAAAAAATTTATTCAGTTTAGGGTTTTTAAGTGTTTTTTGAATTGACTTACTTAAAATGTTATTATTTATTTTTCTTTCTAAATTAAAAATTTCATGAATTAAATCAACGCCATTTGAAAAAATTAAATTTTTATGCTTTAATTTTTTCTCAAACTCTAAATTTACATTTGCATCTAGTGGCAGACCTAATGAAATTTTATTTTGAATTATTTGTAAAAGAGTTTTTATATCCCTTATAGTCATATTAAAACCCTGACCAGCAAGTGGATGAATTTTATGAAGTAGGTCACCAAAAGCTAAAATATTTTTGTGAAAATAAGATCTTAAAATTAAAGATTTTAATTCAAATTTTTCTATTTTATAGATATTTTCAATTTTATATTTGAAGTTTTTATTTTCAATTAAATTTATAATATTTTCTTTTTTTTTACTATTTGAATTATGGATTGAATAGACTATTGAGGTTTCTCTTTCAGAGATTGGTAAAAAAGCAATTGGACCTTTTTTTGTAAAGATTTGAGTTGCAACGTTGTTTAATATTTTTTTATGTCTAATTACAGTAGTATAAGCAAAACTATTATACTTTTTTATAATTTTTTTACTAAAATATTTTTGTGTAAAAGGATTATTATAATCTGTATTAACTACTAAGTCATAATTTTTATAGTTAAAATTATTTTTTATGTAAGTTGTTTTAAAATATTTATTATTTTTAAGGCTTTTTTTTAAAATCTTGAACAATTCATGGTTTTTTAATATTGAAAAAAGATAATCTTTTTTATTTTCAAATTTAATTAATTCTTCATTGCTTAAATTTTCTGTGAAAATTTCAATTTTATTCAATTTCCAAAGAATTTTATCTATATCAATAATTTTTGAACTAAAAAAATCAATATTACTTTTTGATATTCCGAGAGTTCTTGTTTTATTTATTAAAAATTTTTTCCTTTTTAAAAAAATTTCAACATGAATTTTTTTATTTACTAAAGCTTTTGCTAAAGCAAAACTTGATAAACCAGCACCTAAAATACAAACTCTCATAGCATTTTTAATTTTAACAACAAAAATTAGATGATACAAAGTGATATAATTGATTCATTTTTATGGATATTAAAAAAACAGCTAATTTATTACTTAATTTCACAATCAAAAGGATTGCTGAAATTTTTGGATTGTTAATTTTTTGTACTGGTACATTGTTATTAATTTCTCTAGTGACTTACTCACCTGAAGATCCTAATTTTATATTTCCTGATAATACTAAGATTAACAATATTCTCGGATTCCAAGGAAGCTTTATATCTGATTTATTTTTTCAGTCTATTGGCCTAATTTCATATTTAATATCTTTTACACTAATTATTTCAGGCATTAACATAATAAAAGTAAAAGATTTTTTTTTAATAATAGAGAATATATTTTACACTATCATATATTCCATTTTGGGAACTTTATTTTTATCTTATTTTTATTCCTACGCATTCACACTATATATAAATGGAAATGGTGGTTTTGTTGGATTATATTTAAATTCGACATTTTTGAATTCAATTATTCAATTAAATGAGAGCTTATTATATTTTTTATTAATAGGATTAATTTTATTTTTATTTCTAATTAGTATCAATTTTAATCCAATTAAACTTTATTCAACTATTAAAAAATATAAAGACTTCTTTAGTAATAAAAAGAAAAACTATACTGATAAAAGCGAGGTAATAAATGAATATATCCCACAAGAAGAAATTAAGAACCTGATTCAAGAAGATTTGCCTTTTATTAAAGCTGATAAAAAAAATGACAACAAAATAAAGTTTAATTTACCAAGTTTAAATTTACTCAAAATTCCAAATAAAAAGGAGAGAGACAAACAGAATATAAATGAAGTTCATGATCCTGAATTTTTAGAAAAAATTTTATTAGATTTTGGAGTGAATGGTAGTATCAAAAAAGTAAGTCATGGTCCTGTGGTTACTTTAAATGAATTTGAGCCTGCAGCTGGAGTAAAGGTCTCTAAAATAATTAATTTATCGGATGATATTGCAAGAAATACAAGTTCAGAATCAGCTAGAATTGCTACAATTCCCGGTAGCAACACTGTTGGAATTGAGCTTCCAAATAATACAAGAGAAAATGTTTATTTAAGTGAAATTTTAAATAATTCTGATTTTAAAAAAAGAGATATTAAATTACCCATAGCATTAGGCAAAAGTATTTCTGGAAATCCTATTGTAGGTGACCTGTCATCTATGCCTCACTTACTCATAGCAGGTACAACAGGATCAGGTAAATCAGTTTGTATTAATACTATTATCTTATCTATGCTTTACCGCCATACACCAGACAAATGTAAATTTATTTTAATTGATCCTAAAATGCTTGAACTATCAACATACGAGGGAATTCCTCATTTACTATGTCCTGTTATCACTGAAGCAAAAAAAGCAGCATCTGTTTTAGGCTGGGTAGTCAAAGAAATGGAAAGCAGATATAGATTAATGACAAAAGAAGGTGTTAGAAATATTGATGGTTACAATGCCAAACACAAACTTCCTATGCCCTATATAGTAGTCGTTGTTGATGAGATGTCTGATTTAATGTTGGTAGCAGGTAAAGAGATTGAAAATTATATTCAAAAATTATCTCAAATGGCAAGGGCTGCCGGAATTCATATAATTATGGCCACTCAAAGACCGAGTGTAGACGTAATAACAGGAACGATTAAAGCAAACTTTCCAACAAGAATATCCTTTCAAGTTACCTCTAAGATAGATAGTAGAACTATTTTAGGAGAACAAGGGGCAGAGCAATTGTTGGGGAAAGGAGATATGCTTTTTATGTCTTCAGCTAATCGGATTATTAGAATCCATGCACCATTTGTGTCTGATAATGAAATTGAGAAAGTAAATAATTTTTTGAGATCCCAAGCAGAACCAGATTATATTGATGAAATTTTAAATTTTGCAGACGAAAAAGAAATTGGAGATAGTCAAAATCAAGGTGAAAAGGATGAACTGTATGAACAAGCATTAGAAATAATAAGATCCGAAGGAAAAGCTTCTACCTCCTTTTTACAAAGAAAACTTCAGATTGGTTATAATAGAGCAGCAAGAATTATAGATATGATGGAAGCTGACGGAATTGTAAGTAAAGCAAATCATGTTGGCAAAAGAGACGTTCTTTAATGTTAAGATTATTTTTAATATTTTTTTTTTTACTCATTGTTTTAAATGCGAATGCAGATAACAAACAAAAAATAATTAATAATCTAAAAAATACTTCCAACTTAACTTTTGAATTTGAGCAAAATATAAATGGAAAAATTGAAAATGGTAGTTGTATAATCGAGTATCCAAAAAAAATTTATTGTTCCTATAAAAAAAAAAATAAAGTTTTAGTTTCAAACGGTAAATCTTTAGTGATTAAAACAACATCAAGTTATTTAAGATATTCAATTGAAAAAACTCCTTTGAATTTAATTTTAGATAAAAATTTTTTAATTGAAAAAATTTATGATTCAAATGAAAAAATTATTGACCAATCTTATATCAATTATAAAATTAAAGAAAATGAAAATGAAATTGATGTATTTTTTGATCTTAAAACTTCCAATTTAATTGGCTGGCAAACAAAAGATATTTATCAAAATACTACTATAACACTTCTTTATTCTATATTTATAAATCAAGAAATAAACAAACAATTATTTAAATTACCTGCTCTAAACTAAATTTTAATAATTTCAGATTTAAAAATTTTCATTCCTCTTGCTAAATAATTTTTTAAAGCATTTTCATGGTCTAATGAGCAAGTATGTAACCAAACTCTTTTAATATTTTTATTAAATGATTCCTTTATTGCTTTTGACAATAAAAAAGAGCCTAATTTTTTATTTTGATATTCTTCTAAGATACCAAAATATGCAATTTCTACCTCTTTATCCTCTTGGTGAAAAATTAATTCAAAAAACCCAATAAGATCTTCCTTATTTTTAAGCACATAAGTCTTTACTCTTGAGCTTGAAAGATAATCAATCCATTCCTGCTCGCTCCAAATCAATCTATCCACCCATCTATGTCTCTTCCCAACATTTTTATAAAAAAATTTATTTAATTGAAAATTGATAGGATCAAGTAAAACTACCGAAAAACCATCAAATGATTTTTTACTTTCTTTTAAATCTTTAAGAGAAGTAATCTCTAAATAATTTCTTTTGACTTCTTTTGTCACTCAACCATTTTACCAACACTCTCACCTCCAAATAAATGAAAATGTAAGTGTGGAACCTCTTGACCACCATGATCGCTTATATTTGCTAATGCCCTGTAACCTTGGCCTACTTCAGTTGAAATTCCGAGCTTTTTAGCAACAATATTAATGCCTTTTATCAATCCAACAATCTCTTCCGATGATGCATTTAAACTAAAATCATCTAGATCCAGGTATTTTCCTTTTGGGATTACTAGTGCATGAATTTTTTTTTGTGGATTAATGTCGTGAAATGACAATACAAAATCATCTTCATAAATTTTATTACAAGGAATCTCTCCTCGTAAAATTTTTGCAAATATATTTTTATCATCGTAACTCATTTTTTTCTTTTTTCTAATTCTTGCATTATATCCTCAATTTTTACATCATTTGCTTCAAGATACATTAACAAATGGTAAAATACATCAGCTGCTTCATGAATTTTATTAGAATTATTATCTACAGCCTCAATTAACTCATCGATTTCCTCCAGAACTTTTGCTTTACTCAATGATTTATCTGTAAGCAGTTTATTGGTATAAGAACCTTCAACAGGTTTAACTTTCCGCTCTCTTGCCATTTCTATCAAGTTTTTTAGTTCACCTAACATTTCTTTCCTTATTAAACCGAATTTACCATTTATACTTTACTCCTTAGTTTTTCATAAAGTTGATATGCATAATCAAAATTTGCCTCGGGAGCATCTGAAAATTTATTTTTGTTTTGATAAGAGTAAAAATTTATTTTATCACTTAAAAATTCATTGTTAATTTTTTTTCTTAAATATTCATTTTTTCTCAATGCCAGATCCTCATAACAAATTAAATAAACATTATTATAACTTATATATTTCAAAATATAATTGTAATAATTTATCCAAATCTCAATCCAAAAATTTATTTTTGTTGGATCATTTTCCTTATATTTACCAATTTCAAATCTTTTTAAATTCTTACCAAATTCAAAATGCCCTAAATAATTCATATAATCCAAAATAAATTTATTATTATTTTGTAAATTAATAAAATTTAAATGTTGTTTTAAAAGAGAATAACAATGAGCAACTGGATTTCTAAAAAAAATTAAAATTATACTATCATTTAATTTTTCACTGATAAATTTTAATCTTAAAATATTATTATTATTTTTTGAAATATAAATCTCCTTATTATTTTTTTTTAAAACCAAATTTATATATTTATTAAAATTAGAAATATTTTCCTCAGTAAGATGATTTTCTAACAAAAAATTATTACTTACATAATTATTATTCATTTCATTTTTCCAAAAAAATTCTTCAAAAGCTTCGGGGGATCCCTGGGAAATCAATATTCCATCTGAATGTGATCTGGGTTGTATATTAAATTTTTTCTTGAAAAAACTTCTGAATTTTAAATATAAATTTGGACACATTAAAAAAGGCATATCTTCATAAGTTTGATATCCATAATTTCCTGATTGACAAAATAGATCTAAAGCTGAACTTGTTCCAGATCTTGCTAATCCTGTAATGAAGATTTTTTTGCTATTTTTTTTCTCTTTATCTTTAAAAATACTATTTTCTAAATCAAATAAAAATTCGTTAATACTTTTGAATTTTAAAATTATGTGAATTAATGTTTTCTCAAAAAAAGTATGTTTATAATTTTTTATCTGTGTCATTTTTTTTTTTAAATTTTAGGTAAATTTTTTTTATTGGAACGTAAAATATTGCTATTAACGCAAATAGTATACTTAATATAATTAATAAAATAATCGCTAATGTACCTACCGCTATTGCAGGACCAATATAAGCAAAAGCCTTTGTTTGAAGTAAATTAAATATTATTATTAAGTAAAAAAAAATCTTAGTTACATTTTTCATTTTTTAAATCAAAGTCAAAATAATCTTCATCCAACCAAATAGCCTCTCCAAGAATACCATTAAAAGAATTTTTATATTTATTCAAAAATTCAAATTTTATATCACTATTTTTATCAACTATGATAATTCTTCCTTGCATTGATAAAGTAAGTAAAATGTATTCATTTTCCAAAATCTGGTGATTCCCTTTTATTACGGTGTACGCATTGTTTTTTCTTCCATTAAATATTTCTTCTGTTTCCGAATTTTTAAGATTTATTTTAACAATTCTACTCATAAAATCATTTTCTGAGATAACAGTATTATTCCGCATGCTATTATCAAATACGGTAATATAGCCATTGTGCCAATCTGGATCATGCTGTCTAATTGTTGATCCAACCTTCCACCATTTAATATTGTTTTGATCATCAACAATAAAAACTAAATTAGAGTTTCTAAAACTTAAAAGTAAATCATCTTTTTGAAATTTCCCAAAACTAAAATTTAAAGGTTCAACATCATTTATATGAAAAGGATCCTTATTCATTATAGAATTCGATGGTAGATTTATATGAAAATTAAATAGACCTAAATTTCTATTTTTTTTAATTATATCTTTTAGAAAGATTTCCTTAATTATGTTTCCATTATTCTTATTTATTAAAACAAATGATTCCTCTGCATTTATTGTCCAAATATTTTGATTTGAATCCAGAGCTAAAGAATGGTGATAACTTGCTTCATTAGACCAAAGTATATCATTGCAATAAGAGGTTTTAATTATTCTTGTACCAAATCCAGTGTTATGAATTGTATATACAATTGAACCATCCTCCAATATCACTATCGGGTGAGTATCTAAATTTTTTTTAAGAGAAAATTCTTTATCTGAAAATTCAAAATCTTTATATTTCCAAGTGTTTATAATATTTCCATTAACATCGATTAATAATGCTCCATGTAAAGATTCATTAAAATCAAAAAAACCTTGTATTAATAAATACCCTTTTTCAAAAAATGTCTTTTCTTGATTATTAAATTTATTAATTATTGTTGGTTTGAGAACTCTTCGAGGATCAAATTCATTTATTTTTAACTCTAAAGAATTCTCTTGTTTTCCATTGTATTCTGAGATGTGTCTACTTGGAAATAAACCTACGTCATTTTTAATTTTTTCAACAACAGATATATCTTTAATATCTTTGCCACCTTTATAAAAAGCAACAAATTCTTTAAAAATTATTGAAACGTATTTGTAAGGAAAAACTTTTTTATAACCTACTAAAATACCCCAAGTAAACGCTATTACGAATATAATATAATAGATAGATAATTTTCTTATCATTTAAATTCTAACTGGTACGTTCTTATCTTTCAAAAACATTTTAGCATCCATTATACTGTATTTTCCATAATGAAAAATTGATGCTGCTAATACAGCGCTTGCATTACCAAGTTTAATCCCATCCACTAAATGATCTAAATTACCTACACCACCAGATGCAATCACTGGAATATTAACTTTTGATGATATAGAGGCTAATAACTCAATATCATAACCTTTTTGAGTGCCATCTCTATCCATAGAAGTCACTAAAAGTTCACCTGCCCCACTATCCTCCATTTTTTTTGCGAATTCTTTTGCATTAATGCCTGTTTTATTTCTTCCGCCATGAGTAAAAATTTCCCACCTATCTAGATTTTTTTTTGCGTCTATTGCAACAACAATACACTGTGATCCAAATTTTTTTGAACTTTCTACCACTACCTCTGGATTTTGAACTGCGGCAGTATTAATAGAAACTTTATCCGCTCCACAATTTAGTAATTTATTTATATCCTCAACACTTCTTACACCACCTCCAACTGTTAACGGAACAAAGCATTTTTTCGAAGTTTTCTCTACCACGTCGTAAATAGTATCTCTATTTTCATTTGATGCAGTAATATCTAAAAAGCAAATTTCATCTGCTCCACCGTCTGAATAA
>MDTE01029884.1_pt1 | contig 11507 bp, 8 predicted proteins | sample 811231 | NCBI WGS metagenome assembly MDTE01 (sample SAMN05326651, study PRJNA326480) | marine metagenome | isolation source: seawater | place: Indian Ocean: Red Sea | collected 2010
AGGAGCTCTACATGGCAGACCCCGCATCTCAGAGAAAGAAGCTGAAATGATAGCAAGCGGGGGTGCTGTCGACTTTTAGCTAGATATAGGAGAGCGAAAGCGAAGTTTTGTTTGTTGTAACAGTCACATAGCTGTTAGGTTGAGAGCTTGCATATATCCTCATATTCGACATCTTTCAACTCTGTGCCTGAACAAGGGCCCTCTAAAACAGAGAGCACGCAGGTGTACTGCTCCACCTTCACCTCGAGCAGCCTAGCCTTGCAGCCCCGACAGCGGCCATTAACGATCAGCACTTCTCGGCCCGCCTTCGGCAGCACTGTCTCTAGGTCGTTCTGGTCTAGACGTACAGTGACCCCCTCCACCAGCACGTCCCCTGCGAACTTGTCCACCACTGCCAGCACGGCCCCTTTCTGGTTGTAGAAGCGGCCATCCGCTAGTCCCTTGTTCTTGATCTTCACCTGGATGCCAGGGTGCAGCCAGTTCTCTTGGTGGCTCTTAGAATAATTTGCCTGCACCTGCTGGCCCTTGCGCCTCTCCTCCTCCTGCATCAATGCTGCTGCCCCACCCGATGACGAAGACGAGGACGAGGGTGCAGCAGCCGCAGGAGCCACCTCTTCTTCCTCGTTGCCGAAGGCATTGGGCACCAGACGGGGCTTCTTCAGGCGAGGCGCATTGTTACCAGGGCCTACCACACCCATGGATAGAGAGATTTTCTCACTGTCTCCTGTGCGCACAAGCTCCTCCCCTACCCGGTCGCTCTCTGTGCTGCCTGCAGCTTTGACTTGCGCAGCGATCTGCTTCTTTCTCCTTTCCTCATCGTCAACTTCCACGCGCTTGCGTTTCTTCTCCTCTTCAGCACGTGCCATTGCCTTGGGGTCTCTATCGATGTACTCGATCATCCAGCCCCTGTCAGTCTCCTCGACTGTGCAAAAGCTCTCCCTGCCCAGCATGGTCACGAACTCAGACAATGTCGTCCATTTCGTTGAGTTCATGTGCACATGATGCTTGTCCTGGATGTACTCCTGGTATACTTTGTTGGCATCAATTTTCACCCTGCCATGACGCTGGCTCAAGATGTGCAGATAGCCATCTCGGAAATCCTTGGAGAAGTCATCAATGATACCTCCTGCATTCTCACTGAACAACTTCATCTGCCGCAGATGCCCCTCCGTGGCCATGTGCTGCTTCATACCATTCTCATCGCGACACTGCCGCTGGCACATCTGGCAATAAAACCGCAGCTTCTGCAGGCCCACCATCTTACTCCGCTTTGCAAGGGCCTTCAGCCCGCCAGCATCGTTCCCCTTGCCCATTATGATATTTTACAAGATAGAAGAAGGCTGTATTTGTCACGTCATTCACAATGTAGATGCAGATTTCTCACTCAAATGTATAAAAATCGCTATAAAGATCTGAGATAGAAGCCTCGGGCATCTCGATCACCTTTGGAGCTCAGCTAGACATTACAGCGACTCACGTATTGTAAAGCGTGCATACATAGATCCAAATTGGTCTGAAATAAGAGGAGAGTTTCATCTAGGGCCATATCTGCACGATCGAGCTCCTGTCTGTTAAGTTGGAAAAAGCTACTAGAAGATGGATGATCCTCTCTTGGCCAGGGCAAGACTGCTCGTAAAGATCGGTGAGGATGCGCAGGCTGCTACGGCTGCATCCATTGCGACTATAGGTGGGGGTGGGGGTGGGTCTCCACAGGCGCCTAGCTCACCTACTAGAGCTGGGGCGGGAGCATCGAGCGCGTACATGGAGTCTCCTGCGAGTTACGCCTCGCCAGAACGCGTATCTGCTCAACCTTCAGATGGGACTTCTACTCAAGTGAAGGTGAGCGTTATCAGGGGCAGTTCACTTGTGAGTTGCTTGTCGGGCGGGGACATTCGATCTATCCTGAAGCGGGGTAGCGTCGTGGAGATTGAAGGCGTGGAGTACAAATTATCGACCAAGATGGGCTCTGAATGGTGCGGCAATAGGATTGAGCTGGAGGGGGACTATGGTGGAGAGACCAAGCTGGATGCGTACATGTCCATAAAGAAGGCCACAAAGCGGTCCCCCAAGAAGAAGCTGAATATGGAGCCAATCCCCTCCTCTAACATCTCCAACGCCATAGCCGGCCTGGATAACGTGATCCCCGAGTCCATGCGCAAGAAGAGAGACTCTCTTAGCCACCCTCCTGTGCGCAAGGCGCAAATGGCCAAGAACATGAACACCTACTCCAGAAGGGACGACTCCTACGCCGCCAGCCTGGACAGACAGCGCCCCAGCCCCGGCCCCACTGTGGGAGGAGAAGGAGGAGGAGGAGGATACGAGTCTGGTCTGACAGCCCTCACCATGAGCATGACAGTAGACCAGCAGCAGGAGCAGAAGCAAAAGTCAAGCCCCATCACGGGTCACGCCTCGCCGCCCAAGCTCACCCAACAGGACTCCTTGCACGGGGACAGCGACGGCTCGTACCAGAGCTATGTAGACAGGTATAGCTCGTCAGCAAGGAGCGCACACTTTGAGTCCCAGCGTAAGGCCGCGATGGCGCGAGCTCAGCGCCGCAAAAAGGAGGAGCATGCACTGAAGGTGCGCGAGGAGGAGAGCGCCAAGAAGCTGGCAGAGGCCAAGAAGAATGCGATGGCCATCAAGGCGGACGCACTGAGAGAGAAAACCCGGGAAAGGGTGAGCAAGCTGAACGCAGATAAGAAGCAGCGCAACGAGCAGCAGCAGGCCATGGAGAGACAGCGTGAGGAGGAGAAGCGCCAGAAGGAGTCGTTCGCCAAGAGCGAGGCCTACAAGGAAAAGATGCAGGCCCTGAGGAGGGAGACGGCACTGCGTATGCGCAAGAAGAAGGCTGAGGAGGAGGATCGCAGACTTGAGGAGCAACGCACCATGCAGAGAAAACTGAGCCAGATTAGCGACGCGCGTCGCAACCACGACCAGAGGAAACCCGCCAGCTTCAGCGCTATCCACACGATCCGCTCCACCAGTTCGACCCTGCGCACAAACTCGGCCGGAGCCAGATCGACCTCTCCCCTAGTGGACACGCATGTAGGCTTGCAGGTCAAGGCTCTGCCCGGGGCGAAGGGCCTAGGCAATGGCCGCTACGCCATCGATGATGCAAGCTTCACTGAGCCCGTGATGCAGCAGCAGGCGCCCGCTCGGCGCACCCCACCCTCGAAGCAAAAGCAGCCTAAATCCTCTCCACATGCGCCAATTTGGTCGTCCCCCCCTGCAGAAACCTCCCCCGTGGACACAGAGCTGCCCCGCGGCATCGCCCAGGAGCCCGCCCCGTCCGATCACCACGTGTACGTGCCCCAGAGGGGGGCAGCGCCCACCTGGCAGAGAGACGAGGACGAGTGGTCAGACGACTCCTTGGGCGGCAAGGCGGATGTACCCCCGCAGATGCCCGCCTCTTCCGAGGAAGAGCCTCCCACGGGGGACCTGCCCCGCGACGTGGACCTGAACCGCAGCCGGGAGAGCATCGGGGACATCTCTGCCATTACCTTCGAGCAGTCATCCCCGGGCAGGAGCCGCGCCTCCAAGCCGGCAGCCCGCGCTAGCCGCTTGCCCCCTTTCCCAGGTGGAGGCAGCGTGGCCTCCAAGCGCTCCATCTTCAAGGCCCTCAAGCCCATCCCCATGTCAAAAGACTACGCGGTAGTACCCGCTTCCAACAAGCACAACCTCATCGACAGGTAGAGCTATATTATGATGTTCCGGTTTGTCTTACACTGCCTATATTGCTATACAAAGTCTACACGATTTGATTGCTTCGCACCCCTCGGGTCCTTCTGTGTCCCTGAGCCCCAAGCCACTCTAGACCTGCAAGTCGGCGCCCAAAATGGCGGTGAGCTTGGAGAAGATGTCGGGCTTGGCCACGAAGGTGGCGATGGCGGAGAGGCGGTCATTGTCGGAGAAGTGTGAGAGGCCCAGGCCCGTAATACCTCCAGCCGCCGGCACATCGATCCGCCAGCCGCGCTCCTCCTTTTTGTTGTTGTTGCTGCCGCCACTGCTATGCGACTGCACCTTGCGGTCCACGATCTCCTCGAACACGCTCCTGATGGCGTCCTCCAAGTCCAGTTCCACGGGCAGGCGCGCATCCAGCACCTGCTGTAGCTCCTGTGTGGGGTCGGTCTTGGGGCCCAGCTCCACCGCGCTCTTAGACTTGCGCAAAATGGGATCCTGCACCTCGGACACAGGGGCAGCTCTCGTCTTCTTCTTCGTCAGGGGGGGCAATTTAGAAGTACTGTATGACTTCTTCACTCCTTTGCCGCTACCCCTAACACCACGCGGTAAGGGTCCAACCTCCTCTTCTTCATCGACGGCCGAGTCCTTCCTCTCCTCGAATTCCCCCATCACTTGCGATCCCTGCTCCACCAATGATTGCTGCATTTCTTCCACTCCCTCGTTATTGTTCTTATACTCTTGGCTTTGCTGCTCGAGCGTCTTCCACGCGTCTTCATTGTTCATGACAGAGAGCTCCATGTCCGCCTGCATAATCCTTGTCCTCTTCAAAGTGGTTTTCAATTGCTCCCCGAGATAATGTCTCTGCTCCTTGAGCGCATTTATTCTATTCAAGATGTGTCTGATGTCAGCTTTCATGGCATTGGCCTGATTGCGAAGCCTAGTGGTCTCCTCCGTAAACCAAGAAACTTCCGACTCGAGCGTAGACACCTCGTGGTCCTCCTTCAGGTTCTTCTCCGCCTGCACAACCGCCTCCCGTAGGTCCCGAAGCTCCTCCTGTACACTCAGCATGTGCACTCTGTACGCCGCGAGGAACTCCTTCTCTATATGGGAGCTCACCTTGCTCAGCTTGGTGCCCAGCTCCCCGATCAGGCCTTTCACGTCCTCATACTGTTCCCTGGTCCGCAGCAGGGAGTCCCTGTCCAGATCTGACTGGTAGTTAGACCCCTTCTTTTCGTTCATATCACCCGTACCGCTCTTCGGCTGGAGGAAAACCACTTGTCTGACCGAACCCGACAACTCGATGCAAATTAAGTAATACCGTCGCGATGGTAGTACTTTATACCAGCTTATTGCTGGTAATGATATCAAGCATGAACATTTATGCTGATGCTTTCAAATCTGCATTCGCAAGTGTCTCACGAAGGGCTTGCTTGGGTTTGGAAGACAGCTCTCATGGAGAGTCATTTCTTGAGGAGCCTAAAAGCATGAAGCAGTCGTCTTTGGAGAAGGCTGGTGAGGTATCGAAAATGATGGGAGTAATTGGGGCTCTGATGACCACGAATTCTGCTCGAGCCAATGCTATTTCTTTTTTTCCAAGCGATGCGCAAAAGGGCATCGACTCAGTCGCAGCCTTCCAGAAGCCGGTGTATGAGTTATTGAACATGTTAAAGCCCAGCATGGTGCCCAACGCTGTAGGGGTGTATTCCATGCAGCAGCAGCTGAAGGGGGGCAAGGACGATAGCGACGTGGTGTTGCTCTACAACATCAATTACATCATTCCACTGCAAAAGAAGATGGACGAAGTAGCAGGCAAGCTCAAGCTTGAGGGGGAGGGAGCGGAGCGCATTGAGACCCTGCCTAAGCTCATGCTGGGCCATTCGCTCGAACTCAAGGCGGCGATCAAGTCGCAGGACGCCAAGGAGCAGCTCAAGGAAGTCGAAGAGGTGTTCGAGACCTTGAACGAGTTCCTTGCCCTGGCCTCCAAGAAGTACGAAGTGAAGCGCTATGTAGATGTAAAGCAGATCTCCGATAAGGACCTTTACGGCCCGCTCGGCTGCGAATTTTGGGGGAAGGAGAGGGCCGACGGTAGTAACGCGTGCGTAGAGAAGCCAGGAAAGCAGTAAAAGGTTTGTAGGAACCATTTACAGTAGATTGTTGTTGTGGTGTGACCCATTAATAGCTATACAGCGTTAGTTTGAACACTCTCTTGCAATAGATACAAAGGGAAACATAATTCCATATCAAGCAAATTCATCGGGACGGTTGTCGTATTGTTTTGTCGGCCTGTAGACGTACAAGGCCAGCACGGTGCGGCCATACTTGCGGTTGCGAAGGCCGAAGAACTTGTTCTCGCCTAGAATGTAAGGCATGGTCCCCATCTCCACGGGGTACTCGATGACCACCACAGTGTCCTCACGCACGGCCGTGCTCTCGCATAGTGCGTCAATTAGCTCTTGGTATATGACCTCCTCGTAGGGCGGCGTGATGGTGATCAGGCCGTAGGGCTCGGAGATGCCATGCTGCTCGGGGTTTCGTAGTACCTCCTCTGCACGAGCGCACACAGCACGAGTTTGGCCATCGAATCCACACGACACAGAGTTCCTCATGGCCGTGTTGGCACAATCCTCGGCCAGATCCACAAAGGTCGCGTGACACGCACCTCGGCTTAAAGCCTCTAGTCCCACCGACCCTGAGCCTGAAAACATATCCAATACCCTTGTTGTATTCTGCTCAAACAAGCCCATGTGCGTCAACGAGCTGTACAAAGCCTCGCGAACTTTGCCCATCATCGGGCGGAGATAGACGTCAGGGCTATCTATCTTCTTGCCCTTGGCTGTGCCCCCCAATATTCTTAGTCGATTAGGATTGATAATCTCCTTCTCTCTAGCACTACCTTGGTTCATGATCCTTTTGCCCTTGCTCCCGCCACTAGCCAAGATGGGCTTATATTTGGTAGGACGAGACGCCCGCAACTTTTCCAGAGGCAAGCCATCTGGCCCCAGCTGCATGTTTCCTACCTCTCTGCTGCTCGTGTACTTCTTTAGCAAGTCAAGTTTCTTCGGCTTTGTGTTCCGAGAACCCGGCGATGTGGGCGTATTAGCCATTGCAATACCTCTCTGCGCGCTCCTCCTTACGGCCCGAATCCTCCTACTATTGAGGGAATTAACGAACAAAAGCGCCAATAATAGAGAGATAGCGAGTAGTTGTCCCATCATGCTTCTTTCTAGATACACCTTGAGACTTTACACGCGCAGAATAGGAGAGAAATCGGCGTACAATGTAGAGAAGTATGTAAGTGTCTCGCAGCGCCTATAGCAATGATCCAATGACAACAATTTTTATCAAGAGGACCTTCATTGTTCTTATTTACCTTGCTTCAGCAATTTCCGCCCTGAGATCGTTCTATGCGACGTGTAGCAAGGGTTTGGAGCCGCTTCTGAAGGCAGAGGTAGCAAATCTGCGAGGAGTGGAGGCCGTCAAGCAGGCATCGAGTGGGGTATTCTTTGAGGGTGATGATACGACTGGGTTTGACGCCTTACTACATGTGCGCACTGCCCTCAGGCTGATGGAGAACCTCGCTCCCGGGGAGGAACAGGATAAGCCAATCACGAGCTCGCAAGAGCTGTACGACCTCTGCATTGATATGCCGTGGAGCAAGTTCATAGACAATACTTGCACTTTTTCAGTGTCCATGACGCTCGGACAGGATGTGAATGAGGGACTAAGGAATGCTTTGTACTCTTCTAGGACGATCCAGGACGCAATATGTGACGCATTTGGGGAAGAAGAGGCGCAGCCCTACGTGAATAGAGACGACCCTGACGTCCCTCTCCTCGCTTACTTACACAGGGGTATGCTCTCTATGTATCGGTGTTGGAGCGGGTCATCGAGCTTGCATAAACGGGGCTACAAGCCAGACAAACAGCATGTGGCCGCTCTTCGCGAGACCACTGCCGCCGCCCTAGTGCTCGCGAGCAAGTGGAAGGGCACAGAGGAGCAGGCATTTTGCGATCCCATGGGGGGCAGTGGTACGCTGTGCATAGAGGCGGCAATGTTGGCAGCCGACGCTGCTCCAGGTCTAGTACGCTTTGCTGAGACCGCCCCCACACCCTGTCGGTGGGGAGATGTCGACGACGCGGCATGGGAGGAGTGCCTGGCAGAGGCCAGGAAGAGAGATAAGCGCGACTCTCTCAGTAAAATAGTGCTGTACAACGACATACATAGCGGTGCAGCGGAGATGGCGAGGGAGGCAGCGCGGATGGCAGGGGTGGAGCAGATGATCGATTTCACCCAGGGAGACATTGACGACTTCTCCACGGGGGGCAGGCCCGTGCTGGTCATGACCAACCCGCCTTGGGACAAGAGGCTACAAGACGGCGCGGCTGACAGCTGGATGAAGCTCAACTCCTTTGTGGAGAGCGAGCCTGCCACTACCTTCTTCTGCCTGGCGGGCGAGCCCTCACTGCTGCGGTATCTGGCCTTCAAGCCCAAGGGAAACATGGCCATCCAAGGCCCCATCGAGATGCGCCTCATCCAGTACCATGTTGCAGATTAGATAATGTCTTTAATTATTGACACAGTGTGCTGCAAATGAATCAAATTACATGATAGTATCGAAGTCGCTGGCGCGGTGGTTCTCCCTGTCGATCAACTCCGGGTCTGCCCCACCCTTCAGCAAAGCCCCAATGATGCCGGTGTGGTCCTCCAGAGCGGCACCTAAGGCCTCTGCTTGCCCAGGCACGTCTACCTCCACCAGGTCTTTATAACTCTGCTGCAGAGAGCGCACCTGCGTGCGACCATTGTAAGCGAACATCAAAGCGGTGTGGCCATCAGTGTTTCGGGCATTTACGTCGGCCCCAGCGCCTAGCAACATGATGACGATGTCCTTGTGTCCGCGCACGCTGCTAACCATAAGGGGCGTGGTGTCATCCTCGTCTGGGTCGTCGGGGTGCACGCCCGCCTCCTGGAGTAGGCTCCGGGTGATATCCACGTAGCCCTCGGCAGCAGCGGCCATCAAGGGGCCGGTGCCCGCACTATTCTTGGCGTGGGCGTCTACGTCGCGACCCAGAAGTGCCTTGACTACGCTCGTCTGTCCGAGGTAGGCTGCCTGCGTGAGGGCCGTGATGTTATTACCGCTGTCTGCCACATTGACCTTGCAGCCCTTGTCGATGAGCTGCAAGGCAAAGGGCTCGTTCTCCTCGGCCACGGCCGTCAACAGGAAGTTCACCTCCTTCCCACTCGCCTCGTCCACGTACGAGTCGTCTGGGTCGGCGCCCTCGAGCTCAAGCAGGAACTGTGCCATATCCAGGTGCTTGCCCTTGACAGCGTGGGCGAGGGCAGAGAGGCCGTCTACGTCTCTGTGTCCCATAATGGTGGCAATCGTCCCGCTATTCTTAGCAACTCCTGCTATGGCCTGTGCCACGCGGAGGTGCCCATTCTGTGCCGCCAGCATCAGGGCGTTCAGGCCATTCTTATGAGGCTCCGCGTCTTCTTTGCCCTCTGCCAGCTCCTTCTGCACCTTCAGAAGGTACTCAGGCGTAGCTTGCACCTGCAGGGTCACGTCAGCCTTGTTTTTGAGCAGAAAGTCGACCGTGTCGCTGTAGCCACCCACAGCAGCGAACATCAAGGCCGTGCCGCCAGATGCGGCAATTTCGTTCACAGCTACCCCCTTCTTGACGAGGGCCGCAGCCACCTCGGTGTGTCCCTGTGAGGTGGCCGTCATGAGCGTGGTGACTCCGTCTATGTCCTTCACAAAGGCATCGGCGCCGGCAGACAAAAGAGCGTCGACCACCTCGACACTGCCATTAGTGGCGGCCTCGAACAGAGCAGAACCTCCATGGGAGTGAATATCGTTAACCTTGGCCTTGCTCTTGATGAGCAGATCAACCACCTTCTTGTGGCCCCCCGAGGCCGCGTACATGATGGCTGTCACGTTATCTGCATTGGCCAAGTCCACGCTGGCTCCCGCCTTAAGCAGCTGGCGGGCCACCCCCTCGTGACCATGTGCACTAGCAAGAATCAAAGGACTGAACTCTGTCACAGAGAAGACGTCTAGACTGGCCTTCTCCTTCAGGAGCATCTCCACTACGCCCTCATGGCCCTTCTCAGCGGCCGAGATGAGAGGCGTGATGCCGTCCCGGTCGGACGATTCCACGTTGGCCCCCGCCTCCAACAGCAGTTTCACCACCTCGTTGTGGCCTTCAGTGGAGGCCACCTGCAAGGCCGATACACCATCTGCACGCTGCACCTCTGCCCCCACATGCTGGTCCCTGAGTAGAAAGGCTACCACCTCATCATGGCCCGAGTCGGCCGCCAGCCACAGGGCTGACACGCCCGTGTTGGCAACGGCTTCCACATCTGCACCTTGCTCTACCAAAAGCTTGACAATGCCCATAAAGCCACCTGTCGCCGCCTCCATAAGCGCCGTCATGCCGTCTTTGTCCGATAGGTTGACGTCCGCCAAGCGCTCCTCCAGCAAGTAGTGCACCATGTCCTCGTGCCCTTTCGCGGCCGCTCCGATCAAAGAAGTGCGGTCGTTCCAGTCCAGCGAGTTCACATCGATGCCGCCTTTGTCCTTGTTATTCAATAGAGAAACTACTTCTTCCTTGTTGTTCTCTTCTGCGGCCAGAATCATCTTCGCCCCCTCGCTATTCATTGTCGCGATATCAGCTGTCGAGATGAAGTGCAGGTTAAAGGTGGCGTAGCCATTGTCACAATGGGACAAGTACGAGGAGTTGCTAGTACCTCTATTCACGCAGTTGATTCCATCTTGAACTAGCACATATCCTTGTGTTGCATCCCCGAGAATATCCCACTTCGGCACGCCGCAATCCATACAGCTCTTCAACTCCACTTCCACATGGTCGTCTTTGATCGTCCTCGGGGCTACACACTCCGTCCTCGCTAAACAGATATTCTCTGCAGCTTTTGGGTCCTTTGGATCTCCCTTATGCAGGTTGTAAGAGCCAGATGGTCCAGTGACATACCAGAGAGTGTCGCTTCCGCACCTCTTGTAGCCTCCATCCAGCAGACACATGCCGTCCTTGGTATCCTGGAGCAGAAAGTAGCTCACAGCACCCTTCTTACCACTCTTAGACTTGCTCGATCCATCAGACTTCGAGGACGACTTGGACGAGCCCCTAGACGTACGATCGGCCTGCACAAACGCGATCATCGTAATCAGCACTATCATGACCACACCAAGGGTTGTCATTGCCTTACCGCCAAGAAGCATAGCTAAAGTGTTGCCCAGCTGTGTCAAATCTCCTCACTATCACAATAAAAGGCTGATATTGACCCCTAACACTTTGCGAGCTTTGCCAGGTCTAAAGTGTGTGTTCCAGCGTGCTGTGTGGGGTGAATGGGTTGAACTAGAGGATGGAGGACTACAAAGTTCATGCCAGCGACCTGAAGGACCGGGGTAATGAGGCGTGGAAGGTGGGTGACACGCAAAAGGCCATCCATTTCTATAGTCAGGCTATCGACCTCAACCCTGATGATCATCTACTCTATGGTAATCGGAGCGCGGCTTACATCAAGATGGACTTCATTTCCAAGGCTTTGAAGGATGCCGAGCGGGCGGTCGAGCTGTGCCCCACATGGAGCAAAGGCCATCTCCGCCTCGGCACGGCGCAACAGGGTCTGAAGAGGCTGGAGGCAGCCTTAGCTTCTTTCAAGAAGGCTGCTGATCTAGACAAGGACTCTGAGGCAGCCAAGAAAGCTTTGCGGAAGTGCGAAGACCTGATCGAGGCAGAGAAAAGCGCCAGATTTGAAGAGGCCGAGCAAGAGAGGAAGAAGGTCGAAGCGGAGACCAAGGCGATGGATGC